>TARA_R110000782_G_scaffold103991_5_pt1 | contig 36302 bp, 26 predicted proteins | sample TARA_R110000782 | Tara Oceans TARA_R110000782 (sample SAMEA4397859) | marine metagenome | biome: Polar Biome; feature: [SRF] surface water layer (ENVO:00010504); material: water (ENVO:00002006), including particulate matter (ENVO:01000060) such as... | depth 5 m | reverse complement strand
CCCCCCGCGTAGAGCGCTGGCCCAGCACCCTCGCCGTCATCAAAGACGGTGAGTGCGTAAACCGTGCTAGTCGTCCCTTCTCCGAGTGGGGACCAGACTGATCCATTCCAGCGGACAATATGATTGGCGGGCTGACCGTCCGCGGTGGTGAAGTGTCCCCCCACGAAGAGCGCCGGACCTGAGCCGTCATCAAAGACCGTCATGGCCTCGACCCAGTCGTTCAAACCTAATCCCATTGGGGACCAGACCGATCCGTCCCAGCGAGCGATGTAGTCCGATGAACTCCCGCCCGCGGTGGTGAACTCGCCCCCCGCGTACAGCGCCGGGCCATGCCCTCCGCCGTCGTCGAAGACCGTGAGGGCTTTGACTGTTCCATTCACGCCAGAATCCAGCGGCGCCCAGACTGCACCGTTCCATCGGGCGATGCGGGTCGCATCCTGCCCACCCGCTCTGCTGAACTCGCCGCCCACATAGAGCGCCCCGCCCCCTGCTCCTCCGTCGTCGAAAACGGCGAGTGAATGAGCGGTGTTGTTCAGCCCCGATCCCAGCGGCGACCAACCCGAGCCGTCCCACCGGGCGATCCGATTGGCAGCCCCCCCGCCCGCAGTAGTGAAGGCACCCGCCGCGTAAAGCGCAGGCCCTGAACCGTCATCAAAGACAACCAATGCCGTGACCGCACCGTTCAATCCCGCATCGAGCGGAGACCAACTCGTACCATCCCAGCGGGCGATGTTCGAGATGGTTGCACACTCCGCGACGGAGAATGTTCCGCCCACGTAAAGCGCCTCGCCCGTGCCATCGTCCCAAGATACCATGGTGTAGACGGTGCCATCCAGACCCGCCACACAGAACGACTCCGCGGCCCATTGCGGCTCGCAATCGTTGTCGCCGCCAATCTCATCTCTATGGGAAGCCAGACCATCTCTGGCTACCGATGGCTCCCTGTGAGCCTGCGGGTCAAGCGACGAGGCTTCTGATCCTTCAGCGTTGTCCTCCGTCGCCGCGCTACCAGAGGCCACCGCCAGCACAGAGGTAACGACGCAGAGAAGGAAATTGAAAGAGCGATCATGTGTGCACATCGTGCGTGTTCCGGTTCGCGGCAGTGAGGCAAGAATCTCGGTCCACCTGGCCTTCGGTGCGTGCGACGGGCGTCCCAAGGTAATACGGGCAGGAAACGGAGTCAAGACCCAGCCGCGATTCTCCGTTTGAAAGTGTTTGGCCCAAGGTGGCCAAGCCAGCTCCGTCGGCTTGGCCGCTTTAGTCCAGCGTGTCGAGGGGTGGAGGGAAGAGGTTATCGGAGGATGGGTCGGCTTCAGCCGAAGACCTTGCGACGCATGCTGACATAGTCCCACAGCACGAACCGGTCGAGGTCCTTGCCGCCGGTGAAGAACACGCGGCCGCTGGTGGCCTGGGCCATCCGCTGGGCGAAGGCGACGTCCTCGCTGGTCTGGCTCCAGCTGGGCAGCAGGAAGATGTTGATGGTGATGCCCTCGCGGGCGCAGGCGAAGGCCTCGCGCATGGTGGCTTCTTCGGTGCGGGGGTCGGGCGGGTAGAGCAGGAAGAGTTCGGGGCCTTCGAAGTGGGCGGTGGGCAGGCCGTCGGTGATCAGGGTGATCTGGCGGTTGAGCGTGTCCTGCCCGCTGAGCACGCGCCGGGCCAGCGACAGGGCGTGCTGGATGTTGGTGAAATGCTGCGGGATGCGGCCCTCGGTCACGGTCGGGTCGCTCATGTCGGCCTTGAGGCGCACCACCGGGTTGTGGATCGACACGGGCTTGGGCATCAGGCGGACGATCTCGCTGGAGCGTTTGAGCTTGGCGAACGAGTACATCTCGACGAACGAGAGGTGGTCGCCGGGGTACTCCTGGCGGATCAGCGCGTCCAGGGCCAGGGCCATCCGCTTGACGTGCACATACTGCCCGCCGTGGCGCATGGAGCCGGACATGTCCATGAGGATGGCGGTGGCGCACTTGGGGGTGTTGCGGGTGCGGTGGATAACGAGGTCGTCTGGGGAGAGGGAGACGGAGAGACGCAGAGACGAAGAGACGGAGTGTTCCGGATCCGGATCCCCCACCTCGTCTCTTCGTCTCTGCGTCTCTTCGTCTCTGGCCCCACGGATCGCCGCATTGACGAACGAGGCCCCGACGTCCAGGTTCGACACGCTGTCGCCGTACTCGTATTCTTTGGTCTTGGTCGTTTCGACGGGGCCTTCGCCGGTGATCGGGTCGTGGCGGCCGCTGCGGGCGGCCTGGAGGTCGCTGAAGATCTCCCGCAGCAGCTTGCCCCGCACCAGCGCGAAGGCCTTGGGGCTGAGGCGGTAGCCGGACTTGGTCTTCTCCAGCCCCTGGCGTTCGGCCTCCTGGCGGACGAACTCTTCGAGTTGCTGCTGGATCTGGTTGAGGTTCTGGATCTGCTCGCCCAGGCCCTCCTCGTCGGCCATCTCGGACAGTTCGTCCAGGTCGATGATGGCGAGCTGGGCCGTCTTCATCGCCTCGCGCAACTGTTCGAGCAGCTTGTCGATGGTCTTGAGTTCCTCGTACAGATCGACCGCCTCGTCCGGCGTCAGCGGCTCGCGCCCGGTGAAGGCGTACTCGCCCGACATCTGCTCGATCTGGTACTTCTCGCCGAGCCGCTCGATCAGCTTGATGAGGCCGCGTGACACCGGTGAATGCTCGTTCTTCTGCATGTACCACAGGCGTTCGAGGTCGCGGACCTGCTCCTCGCGCACGGCCTTGGCGAGCATGTCCCGCTGTTCCTTCTTCGGCTCGATCGTCGCGGCCTGGTCGTGGTACGCCTTCTCGGCCGCCTGGCGGGCGGCGTCGGTCTCGTAGGTCGCCAGCAGCCGGGCCTTGCGTTCCTCCAGCATGGCGATGAGCGCGTTCAGACTCGGCCCCAGCCCCTGGATCTGCGAGGCGTCGATCTTGATCGCGTTGGCGAGTTGCTCCTCGGTCAGGCCGTCGAGGTCGCCGAAGTGCATGGCGTAGTCGAACGCCGCCCCCGCCACATCCGGCGGCGGGGCCGTGGGGGAGGGGAAGTTCTTGGGGTCGTAGCCGAGGTAGGCGTGGACGAGGCCCCGGTCATGGCGGTTGGGCGTGGTCATCGGACTGCTTTCATGCGGTAGCGGGTGTCCGGTGAGACTGCCGCACACCACGCGTGCGCGGTGTCCATCGCGAGCAACGTCGGACGGAGTTGCGCGAACATGGGGATGTCGTCGTGATAGTCCCCGTCGGCCATGTGGACAAGAAGTTCTGCTGCCGGATCGAGTGCGACGGCCCGTTCCATGACCGCGCCGACATCGGGCCGCAGCCCGGTGAACTGCTTGCGAACTCGGCGGGTGTGATTTATGCTTTCTTGAGCTGCCTCAAGTGCACGCTGGATCTTCGCCTCGCCCCAACCCTTCGCCCGGTAGCGTTTGCGTCGCTGCTCGAGTGCCTGCTCCCAAGTCGGACCACCATGAGCGTCGCCCTCTCTCACGCAGTACAGCCCGCACCCACAACCACCACGCTCGGTCACCATCCACACCACCCGGTCCGAGCCCGGCGGGGCATCGAGCCGCCGCACCGCGAGCCCGCCGATGGTTTCCGCCAGCAGCGTTTCACGCGTCTCCGGGTTGGATGAGATCATGATCGCCCAGCACATCGTTAGACCTCAAACTCCACCCGCCCGTGGCGCACCGCCCGGCTGATCCGGTCCCGGGCCCACAGCCCGGCCAGCACGAACTCCACGCAGCTCGCCCGCACCGCGGGGTCCTCCGACGCGTTGACCTGGAAGGCCTGGTCCCACACCGGCGGCACGCGCTGGAGCAGCTTTTCGTAGTGCGAACTCGGCAGCATGTCGCCCACCTCGATCTTTACGCCCTTGGCGAAGATTTCCCCGATGGCGGTCGCGCCATGCTCGTCGGCGTACTCCTTGTACACGTTGCCGATCGCCTCGGCGAAGATGGCGTCCAGGGCCTGCGTCTCGCTGAGCTGGTGGCTGCTCATCAGGTCCAGCTCCACCTTGCCCGAGGCCGTGGAGTGGAAGTGGGCCAGGTCACTGATGCGGGGCACCGAAGGCTTCTCGCCCAGCACGATGCCGCGGCGGCGGGCCGAGGCGATCATCACGCGGTAGTTGGCGATCGAGAACCGGGCCGACACGCCCGACGCGTGGTCGACATACTTGCTCCGCCGGGCCACGGCCGCCATCTCCTCGACGATCTCCTTCATGAACCGCGGCACCAGCACGGGGTAGTCGCCGCCCAGGTCCACGCCCTTGAGCGCCTCCTGCTCGGTGATCTCGATACCCAGGTCCCGCTCGCGCGGGTAATGCGTCTGGATGGTCGAGCCGATGCGGTCCTTGAGCTGGGGGATGACCTTGCCCGAGCGGTTGTAGGTCGCGGGGTTGGCCGAGAAGATGACCATGATGTCCAGATCGAAGCGGACGGGGATGCCGCGGATCTGCACGTCGCGCTCTTCGAGGATGTTGAACAGGCCCACCTGCACGGAGTCGTCGAGGTCGGGCAGCTCGTTCATGGCGAACAGGCCGCGGTGCATGCGGGGGATCAGGCCGAAGAACAGGGAGTCTTCCGAGCCGAGGGACACGCCGCGGGCGAGCTTGGCGGGGTCGATCTCGCCGATGACATCAGCGAACTTGGTGCCGGGGGCGAGACGCTCGGCGTAGCGGTCCTCGCGGCGCCACCACGCGATCGGGGCGTCTTCGCCGTGCTCGGCCAGGAACCGCTTGCCGGCCTCCGTGATCGGGTTCTCCGGGTCCTCGTGCACCGGGCAGCCGGCGATGTCCAAGTACGGCAGTTCCGAATCAAGAAACCGCACCAACTGCCGCATCAGGCGGCTCTTGCCCTGCCCCTTCTCGCCCAGGAACAGCAGGTCGTGCCCGGCCAGCACCGCGTTGACCACCTCGGGTATGACCGTCGCGTCGTAGCCGACGATGCCGGGGAACAACTCCTCCCCAGCCGCGAGGGCCTTGGTCAGGTTCTCACGCAGTTCGGCCTTGACGGATCGGGACTTCCACCCCGCCTCACGCAGTTCGCGGAGGGTGGCGGGCTTTTCTGAGATCGTGGCGGTGGGCATGGCGGATTGTTCGCTCCCCGGGGCCTTGCGGATGAGGGGGAAGCGATTCGGCGGGGCGGGTTATTCCCGCGCGTGGCGTCCATACGAGCCGCGACCGGCAGGGAGCGGGCGCGGGGGCGTGTCGGGGCATGGGCTTCGATCCCTGAACAGGCACAAGAGCGGGTGTGGGGAACCTCGCCCGGCCGAGTGCGACACAGCCACCGCGTCCGCTCGCTCCCGCTCGCGGCTCGTACTTTGAGCCTCACCCCGCCCGGGCGTGCTCGTCGGGGTCGATGTCCAGGGCACGCATCTTCTTGTACAGCGTGGTCCGGTTGATCCCCAGTTGCTCGGCGGTGGCCGTGCGGTTCCAGTCGTTGTGGGCCAGGGCCTTGAGGATGATCCGGCGCTCGGGGGCCACCATCGCGTCGGTCAGCGTCATGGGCACCCACGGCGTGTCGTCCGCGTCCGCTTCATGACCCCCAACGCCCGCGATCGCCAGCGGTGAGCGACCCGCGTTCGGATCGATCACCTGCGGTGGCAGGTCCTCGAGCGTGATCGTCTGGCCTTTGCTGAGTACCGCCGCCCGCTCGACGATATTCGAAAGCTCCCGCACGTTGCCCGGGAAGGCGTACCGACGCAGGGCGTCCATCGCCTCGCCGGAGAAGCCCGCGAACGCCTTGCCGAGTTCCTCGCCGCGTTCGGCCAGGAACCGCTCGGCCAGCAGCGTGATGTCGCCCACGCGGTCGCGCAGCGGGGGCACCTCGATCTTGACCACGTTGATGCGGTAGTAGAGGTCCTGGCGGAACTGGCCGCTGGCGACCAGGTCCTCCAGCGGCTGGTTGCTGGCCAGCACCACGCGGACGTCCACCTCGATAGTCTCGTTGGATCCGACTGGTTCGAACTTGCGCTCCTGCAGCACGCGGAGCAGTTTGAGCTGCATGCCGGGCGAGGCGGAGTTGATCTCGTCGAGGAAGAGCGTGCCGCCATTGGCCGCCAGGAACCGCCCGGCCTTGTCGGCGTGCGCCCCGGTGAAGGCCCCCTTGGTGTGCCCGAACAGCTCGCTCTCAAGAAGCGTCTCGGGGATCGAGCCGCAGGAAAGCTCGACGTACGGCTTGTTCTTGCGGGGGCTGGCCTGGTGGATGGCCCCGGCGATGAGCGACTTGCCCACCCCGGACTCACCGGACATCAGCACGGTCGTGCGGCTGGCCGCCACGGCCCGGACCACCTCGAAGATCTTCTGCATCCGCGGGTCATGGCCCACGATGCCGTTGAGCGAGAATGTCCCCTCGATCCGGCCGCGGAGCTGGACATTCTCCGACTGCAACGCCTGGTGGCGCAGCGCCCGCTGCAGCGCGATCCGCAGCTCCTCGTCCACCACCGGCTTGGTCAGGTAGTCGACCGCTCCGAGGCGCAACGCCTCAACGGCCGACTCGACCGTGCCGTAACCGGTCAGCATGACCACCGCGGTCCGCCGATGCCGCTTGATGATCTCGCCGAGCAGCTCGATCCCGCTGGTGCGGGGGAGATTGACGTCGCACACCGCGATGCCGAAGGGGCCCTCGGGCGATTCCTCGGCGTCGCGCATGGCGGTCAGGGCCTCGCCGGGGCCGTACACCGCCAGCGAAGGATGGCCCTCGGCCTCGAAGAACGCGGCCAGCGAATCGGCCACGATCGGGTCGTCATCAATCACGATGATGCGGGTCGGGCCGTCCATCGTCTCCTCTTAGCCGACCTTGCGGTCCGGGTTGAACCGCTCGTTGTTCGTCGGGATCCGCACGCGGAGCACGGCCCCGGGCCGGTTGGACCCGACGCGGTCCTCGCGCTCGGCCAGCGAGATCACGCCCTCCATCGACTCGACGATCTGTCGGGAGATCGCCAGCCCGATGCCGTAGCCGTCCGGGCGGGTGGTCACGCCGTGCCGGAAGGCCTTCTCGCCCCGGACCGCCGAGTCCAGGCCCGGTCCGTCGTCGGCGATGTCCAGGATGACCTCCTCGCCGCCGCGTTCGCATCGGGCGGTGATCTCGATCGTGCCGCCGGGGTTGAGCGTGTCGCGCTCGGCGGCCCGGCCGATCGCCTCGACGGCGTTGATCAGCCCGTTGAGGATCACCGTGTACATCGGCCCGGCCGGCACGCAGCCCGCCGCGGGCTCGATGGTCAGTCGCAGCTGCACGCCGCGTTCGCCGGCGAGGGGCCGCACGACGTCCATCGCGTGATCGATCGCCATGGCCAGCGAAACGACGCTGGAGACGCCCAGCAGCGGCGAGCCGATGGGCACCGCCTTGGAGCGCAGGGCCGCGTTGACCATGGAACTCATCCGCTCGAGCGTGTGCTGGACGGTGAGGATCTGCTCGCGTGCGGCCGAGAGCTTCTCGGATTCGGCCGCCACCTCGCTCTCGGGCAGGGTGGCCGCGACCACGCCCAGCCATCGCATCGAGCCGTCGAGCATGTTGCGCAGTTCGTGGGCGACGACCGTCAGTCGGTCGGCGGCGAGCGGGCCCGAGGAACAGTCCTCCGGCCCGAGCACGCCCGGAGGGCGGACCACGTGCCGGGGGCCGGGGCCGGACCTGCCGGACTCCCCTGGCCGATGGTCGCCGGGCCGATCGCTGGATGGGGTGTCGTCGCTCATCGGACACAGGATCGACCCCGAGGGGCCCGTTGTCACGCCCGGTGATGCCGCGGCGCGACACCCGGGGGCCACGGTGCCGTCCTGTCCGCGCAACACCCTACAGCCGCGCTGCCCCGACGCACCATCGCCGCGTTCTCGGACGGGAATCCCGCGCCGACCCCCCTCCGGTTTCTGGTACACTCGACCCCGCAACAGGTCCCGTACCCACCGGAAGGGGGCGGTCTTGATCAACGGCCCGCTGAATATCAAAAAGCTCCTGGGTGCCATGGGGCGTTTGGATGCCTCCGACTTGCACATCAAGGTCGGCATCCCCCCCACCTACCGCATCGGGGGCGATCTGCACCCCATCCAGGGTGAGCCGGTCTCCGAGGAGGACGCCGATCACCTGCTCGACCCGCTGCTCAGCGACGTACAGAAGCAGCGCTTCGACGCCACGGGGGATCTGGACTTCGCCTGGCACCTGCCGGGCGCCGGCGGCGGGCCGGGCGATCGGTTCCGCATCAACATGCTCCGCTCGGGCAACCACACCCACGCGGCCATCCGGCGCGTCAAGGCCGAGATCCCCACGTACGAGGACCTGCACCTGCCGCCGATCTACTCCAGAATCGTCCAGACCGAGCGCGAGGGTCTGGTGCTGATCGTCGGCGTGACCGGGTCGGGCAAGAGCTCGACGCTGGCCGCGATGGTGGAAGAGATCAACCGCACCCGCGGCGAGAACATCATCACGATCGAGGACCCGGTCGAGTACCGTTTCGTGCCGAAAAAGTCGATCATCTCGCAGCGGGAGATCGGCATCGACGTGACCGATTTTCATGAGGCGCTGCGGCACGTCGTGCGCCAGGACCCAGACGTGATCTTCATCGGCGAGATGCGCGACAAGGAGACGGTGATCAGCGCCATCCAGGCCGCCGAAACCGGGCACCTGGTGTTCGCCACGCTGCACACCATGGACACCATGGGCGCGTTCGGGCGCATGCTCGAGTTTTTCCCGCAGGACGAACGGGAGTTCATCCGCAACTCCCTGGCCGCGACCATGAAGGCGATCTGCGCCCAAAAACTCGTTCCGTCCAACAAGGAAATCACCGGCACGTCGGTGGTCCCCGCGACCGAGGTGCTCGTGACCACCCCCACCGTCAAGGAACTCATCCGCGACAAGCGGGACTCAGACCTGCCCTCCGTGATCGCCGGATCACGCACCGAGGGCATGATGTCCTTCACGCAGTGCCTGGCGGATCTGGTCAACAAGGAGTGGGTCACCACCCACACGGCCCAGGAGTACGCCCCGAACCGCGACATGCTCAACTCGATCCTCAAGGGCGTCGAGGTCAAGGCCCAGTCGCTGGTGGGCCGGATCAAGGGCTGATGCGGATCACGACATCACCGGCTCGGCCGGCGGGATGTGCCAGGTGGCGTCCTTGTGCTTGCCCTCGGCCTGGTACCACTTGACCATGCGGTCGATGCCCTCGGCCAGCGGCACGCTCGGGCGGTAGCCGGTGGACAGGATCTTGTCCGCCTCGAACTTGGTCTCGGTGCGGTAGAGCTTCCTGATGCGGGCGCTCGAGATCGGAAGATTCTTGCCGGTCAGCTTGATCACCACGTCGAACGGCAGGCCGAGCAGCATGCCCAGCCCGTACGGCACGCACGGCGCCGGCTTCTTGCCAAGGCACCCGCTGACCGTGTCGGAGATCTGCGTGCTGGTCATGTCCGGCTTATCAATGAAGTTGAAGATCTCGAACTCCGCGATGGCGCGGGTGGGCTTGTCGTCCTTGAGACCCAGCAGGAACAGCGTGGCGTCGACGATGTTCTCGACGTAGCTGAGGCTTTTGATGTTCGTGCCCGCGCCGAATCGCAGGTACTTGCCCGAATCGATCTGGCGGATCAGTGAGTACATGTTCGCGAAGTTCTCCGGCCCGAACGTCACGGTCGGGCGGATCACCAACGCCCTTCTGCCGTCACCCTTTTCCGTCCAGCGTCGGAACACGGCCTCGCCCTTGAGCTTGGATCCGCCGTAGGGACTCTCGGGCTCGGTCGGGGCGTCCTCGTGGTGCGGCGTCGGCGCGGAGCCGTAGGTCGCCACGGTCGAGTAAAACACCACCTGCGTGATCCCCGCCCGGTCCATCGCGTCGCAGACGCACTGCGAGCCGTGCTCGTTGACCGAGTAGTAGGTGTCGTGTGCGATGCCGAAGTCGTGGTGCGCCGCCGCGAGATTGATCACCAAGTCGACGCCCTGCATCGCCCGGTCCAACGCCTTCGGATCGCGGATATCGCCCTTGAAGTAGGTCGCCTCGGCGGCCACCCCCTCGGGCTCGACAAGGTCCAGCGTGGCCAGGTCGGTCTGACCGAGAGCCCTCAGGTCGCGATGGAAGTAGGAGCCGATGAAGCCGGATCCACCCGTGATCAGAATCTTCAACCGTCGTCCCTCCGCGACCGGATCACCGGATCGCCGCACCAAGCCCGGGGCACCTTTCGGGCACGCCCCGAACGGGGCGGTTGCCCGGTCCGAGTACGAACCCGACTCCACGCGGTTCGCCCGTGCGGCCCTCCGGCACTCCATCGGCCGGACGGAATCGTCCCTTGGGCATTATTGGCCGAACCCACCAAACCCGCCGAACACCAGCGGGGCCAGCATCACGCAGATCACGCCGCAGAGCAGCGTCCGCGGCCCGCCAAGGCGGTGTTCAGCCGCCCGTGCCGATGCCCAGGGCCTCGATTGCGCGGATCATGAGACCGTGGATCCGGGGCGGGGCGCACACGATGCCCCGGTTCGCCTCGAGCCCCCGCCCGTGGTCGAACTCCAGGGCATTGCCGCGGATGTCGGTCACGAACGCCCCGGACTCGCCGGCGATGCAGGCGCCCGCCGCGTGGTCCCAGATCCGCTCGACGTAGCCCTTCTTCGTCGGCAGACGCAGGTAGGCGTCCGCCTGTCCCCGGGCGACCACCGCGTACTTGCATTGGCTGTCCAGCCGGGCCGGCTCACCGACCGTCCCGAGGCCCTGCTCGACGATCCATGCCAGGATCCGGTCGGTGTCCGACGCGTTGGAGTGGGCGGCCTCGACCGAGCCGCAGACCACGATCTCGTCCGAGGGGTCGTGATCCAGCCGGGTGAGCCGGATCAACTCGGCCTGTTCGGTGTCGCAGCGGGTCTCGTAAATCCCTTCGCCGTGGACGGCCATGTACAGGCACCCGTGGGCGTCCCGCTCGTCGAGCGGCTCGGACATGTCCACCGGCAGATTGGGACATCCCATCACCCCAATCGTCGGGACTCCCTCCTCGACGTAGCCCAGGGCGATGGCGTACTGCTGGTTCCTCAGGAAACCTTTCGTGCCGTCGATGGGGTCCAGCGTCCAGAACCGGCGGTGCTTCGTGTCACCGGCCCCGATGTCGATCGCCTCGAGCACCGCCTCGGGCGTCGCGTCGTCCCAGACCTCCCGGACCGCCGCCAGCACCGCGTCCAGGAAGACGCCGTTGTCCTCGTCGCGGAGGAAGTTTGACGCCTCCTCGGCCACGAGCACCACATCGCCGAGGCGCTCCCGCAGCGCGTATCCCACCACCGCCTGGCTGGCGTAATCGGCCACCGTCACGGGCGACTTATCGTCTTTGGTGACCGCGCGAACCCCGTCGAGGGCGTCCTGCACAGACCGGCAGACGATGGAGGCCGCCACAACGGCGTGGCGAGCGGCTTCGGCATACTTGGCGTGGTCGGTCATCGTGATCTCCACGGACGCCCTAGGGCGGCCGGAGGCGTTTGGGTTCAGTCGCGCGGGAGGTAGCCGCCGCGCTCGAGGGCGGTGGTCAGTTCAACCACCGATTCTTGGATGGAGCGTTCGGCCGTCTTCAGTTCGATCTCGGGCGACTCGGGGGCCTCGTAGGGGTCGTCGATCCCGGTGAACCCCTTGATTTCGCCCGCCCGGGCCTTCTTGTAGAGACCCTTGGGGTCGCGGGATTCGCACACCTCGATTGGCGTATTCACGAAGACCTCGAAGAACGGCAGGCCCGCGTCGGCGTGCAGGGCCCGGACCTGGGCCCGGTCCGCCCGGTAGGGGCTGATGAAGCTGGTGATCGCGATCACGCCCGCATCGGCGAACAACTTGGACACCTCTCCGATGCGCCGGATGTTCTCCTCGCGGTCGGACGCCGAAAAACCCAGGTTCGCGTTCAACCCGTGACGGACATTGTCGCCGTCCAGCCGGTAGGAAAACACGCCCCGCCCGATCAGCGCCGCCTCCAGTGCGCTGGCGATGGTGCTTTTGCCGGATCCTGACAACCCGGTGAACCACAGCGTGCAGCCGCGGGCACCGAGCGCGCGGCACCGCTCGGCGTGGGTCAGCTGGCCGTGATGCCAGACGATGTTCTCTGCCTTCGGTTCGGACACGGTTTGGTCCTCGCGGGATTCCGGGTGGTCGGCCGGTGTGGGGATCGACACGCACGATATCGGGCCTGCGGCGGCACGGCGCGGGTCGGGACCGGCAGAATGCCCCGGGTTTCCCCGCCGGCGGCCTATCCTTCGGCTCGTCGCGTGCGCGAATCCCGCCCTGATCCTTGGGTGGCCCCGACCAAAGGCCGATGAGGATCGGCGGACCTGTTCATGCGGCGTTCGCCCTCGCCCGTCCCTCCTGCTTTTCGACCCAACCCGGAGCGGAGCAAGCCCGGAATGACCACGACCGCAGACCCCAACGCCCGCCCCTACCGCCTGACCCACCTCAAGGCCCTCGAGGCCGAGGCGATCCACATCATGCGGGAGGTGGCCGCCCAGTTCGAGCGGCCCGCCCTGATGTTCTCGGGCGGCAAGGACTCGATCGTCATGGTGCGACTGGCCGAAAAGGCCTTCCGCCCGGCGAAGTTCCCCTTCCCGCTGCTGCACGTGGACACCGGGCACAACTTCCCCGAGGCGCTCGAGTTCCGCGACGCCATGGTCGAGCGGCTCGGCGAGCGACTGATCGTCCACAAGGTGCAGGACCTGATCGACAAGGGCTTGGCGGTCGAGGACCCGGGCCCGTTCCCCAGCCGCAACCGGGCCCAGATCCCGACCCTGCTCAACGCGATCGAGACGTACCGGTTCGACGCCCTCTTTGGCGGCGCCCGGCGCGACGAGGAGAAGGCACGCGCCAAGGAGCGCATCTTCTCGTTCCGAGACGAGTTCGGCCAGTGGGATCCCAAGAATCAGCGGCCCGAGCTGTGGAGCCTGTACAACGGGCGCCACCGCATGGGCGAGAACATCCGGGTGTTCCCCATCTCCAACTGGACGGAGATGGACGTCTGGCAGTACATCATGACCGAGAACATCGACATCCCGTCGCTGTACTTCTCGCACAAACGGGACGTGGTACGCCGGATGGGCCAGCTCGTCCCCGTCGGGGACGCGCCCTTCGGGCCCCGGGACGGCGAGAAGGTCGAGCACCGTACCGTCCGCTTCCGCACGGTGGGCGACATGAGCTGCACCGCCGCCACGGACAGCCCCGCGGCCACGCTGGCCGACATCGTCGCCGAGGTCGCCGCGGCCCGCGCCTCCGAGCGCGGCGCCCGCATGGACGACAAGACCAACGAAGCCGCGATGGAAGACCGCAAGAAGGAAGGGTACTTCTAAATGTCCACCGACACGGCCCAGCAGCCCAGCAAGCAGCCCGACCCCAACGCCAACATGGGCATGGAGTTCTCCAGCGAGTCCTACCTGGACATGGACCTGCTCCGGTTCCTGACCTGCGGCTCGGTGGACGACGGCAAGTCCACCCTCATCGGACGCCTGCTCTACGACTCCAAGTCGATCTTCGAGGACCAGCTCGAGGCCGCGACCCAGGCCAGCCTTTCCCGCGGCGACGAGCGGATGAACCTGGCCCTGCTGACCGACGGCCTCCGCGCTGAGCGCGAGCAGGGCATCACCATCGACGTGGCCTACCGCTACTTCGCCACGCCCAAGCGTAAGTTCATCATCGCCGACTGCCCCGGACACGTGCAGTACACACGCAACATGGTGACCGGCGCCTCGACGGCCAACCTCGCCTTGATTCTGATCGACGCCCGCCACGGCGTGATCGAGCAGACGCGACGCCACGCCTTCATCTGCTCGCTGCTGCGCATCCCCCACCTCGTGGTTTGCGTGAACAAGATGGACCTGGTCGGATGGTCGAAGGAGACCTACGACAGAATCCGCAGCGACTTCGAGTCCTTCGCCAGCCGCTTCGAGATCACCGACATCACCTTCATCCCCATGTCGGCCCTGTCGGGGGACAACGTCGTCAACCGCTCGGAGAACATGCCCTGGTACAACGGCTCGAGCCTGTTGCACCACATCGAGAACGTCCACATCGCCGGCGACCGGGACATGATCGACCCGCGCTTCCCCGTGCAGTGGGTCGTCCGCCCGCAGAGCGATGAGCACCACGACTACCGCGGCTACGGCGGACAGGTGGCCTCGGGGGTGTTCCAGGTCGGCGACGAGGTCATGTCCCTGCCCAGCGGCATGACCAGCAGGATCCGCTCGATCGACATCGGCGGCGTCGGCCAGCCGGCGGCCTTCCCGCCCCAGTCCGTGTCGATCCAGCTCGAGGACGACATCGACATCTCCCGCGGCGACATGATCTGCCGCCCGAACAACCAGCCCAAGAGCGGCCAGGACATCGACGCGATGGTCGTCTGGATGACCGACCAGCCCATGGTGGTCGGCAAGAAGTACCAGATCCGCCACACCTCCAACGACGCCCGCTGCATCATCAAGACCCTGCATTACCGCATGGACATCCAGACGCTGCACCGCGACGAGACGGCAGAGAACCTGCGCCTCAACGAGATCGGGCGCATCTCCATCCGCACGACCAAGCCGCTCTTCTACGACCCCTACCGCCAGTGCCGGGCCACGGGCGCCTTCATCATCGTGGACGAGGCGACCAACAACACCGTCGGCGCGGCGATGATCATCGGCCCGACGACCTGATCGACTCCTTGGAGCACTCGATCAGACGCCCCGCTCTCACCGGGGCGTGGTGAGCTGCGTTACAGCGGACAGTTCAGGAAAAACCCGGCGAACGCACGACGGCTCATTCAAGAGCAGCCCGCGTTGAACGCCTGCAGGAAGGCGGCGACATCGAAGAAGTCGATTGCGCCAAACGGCGCGACGAAATCGGCGGCCGGGTCTTCGTTGTTGACCGCTGCGATGAAGGCCGCGACGTCGAAGAAGTTGAGCGTCCGGTTCGGGGGCGCGAAATCGGTCCGGGTGCACTGGCATTGGTAGAGCTCGCCCAGGAAGCGGAACCCTCGCACGTCGGTGGTCAGGTCGCCGAACTCCGGATCCCGTTCGAGCACGATCTGGAACGATGCCGCACCCGGGTTGCCCGCGTAGGGATTATCCGGCCCGGTCAGCAGACGCCCGTTCGCGAGATCATCGGCCAGGGTCCATGAAACGCCCGCGCTGTTGCGCCAGCGGAAGTTATGCCCGGCCTCCACGATGTCGCCGACATGCCAGCCATTCGTGCTCGGCACGCGGTAATGGGTGCCGAGCACGTCCGCGGGCGTCAGTTGGTCGAAGGGGGCGTCGGCGGTCGCGTACCGAAGCCCGACATGGGGCTGCAGGCGGGCGCCGTGGACCCGCTTGAAAAGGGATTCGTGGTAGTAGTCGGGCTCGTACAGACCCACAAAATCCCCCGGCCAGGTGCTCCGGTCGAACCACTGGTGCGGCTGGTTCTCCAGGCCGAACTCGGGCCACCGCTGATAGAGGTGGTGGAAGAACTCGTGCTGGAGCCACTGCGGGAGATACACCGAGCGCTCGATCGGGGTGTAATCGCCGCTGCCGAGATGGGGCGGCTTGCGGGTCAGCCAACGGTCGTCGATGATGAAGAACGGGCCGCCATTCGGGGCCTGCCCCATACCCCCGGTGATGAACTCGGTATTGATAAAGTCGGGGTACTGCTCGGGGACGTGCGAGGGGTAGAGCAGCCACCACCAGTCCGTTGATTCGGCGATCTCCGTGGGAATGTGTGCAAACACATCGCTCGGGTTGATCAGGCCCGCGTAACGGTTCGGCGTGGCGTAGGCGTGCGCCGGAAGTTCGACATCGGGCAGCGACACCACCCGCACGTCCATACCGAGCCGGCCCTTGGACACCACCTCGACGTAGTCGCCGAAGAGCCCGAGCGACTCATCGATGGCGCGGTTGTCATCCGCGAAGAGTTCCGTTTCGACGGCGTTGGTCACGAACACACCCGTTCCGGCGTTCAACTCCTGCCAGTTCCGGGGCTGGATGCCGCTGGATCGGCCGACGACCACCACGGTCAGCATCGCGGTCCGCGGCGGCTCGGGACTGTCCGGGTTGGCCAGGTGGTGGTCGGTCAGATCGGTCAGCATCCGCAACGCGTAATAGCAGGGAGGCGTACCGAGGAAGATGCCGAACGGCCGGGTGGGAAGCTGGGACCACGCGAAGTCACCGACCGGGTAGCGTGCCCAGAACGCGTCCAGCAGCGCGTCGGCCTGAGCCCATTCGTCGGCGTCCGCATGGGCGCTGGCCAGCAGCAGCGTGTCGAGCGCCTCAATGTAGTGGCCCGAAAAGTTCTCCAGACCGTACGGCGCCAGAAAATCGGCTCCAGGACCGGCGTTCGCACAGGGTCCGCCGGCCAGCACGATCCCACAAATGGCGACGGCGATACGCCTCGGAGCGATTGTCAGGCTTGGGATCTGAAACATCGGCGTCCTCCACTTTGCCCGGGTGCATTGTCGGCTGAGCCCGCCCCGGACGCAAGGAGTAAATCCAGCGCGTGGTTTCCGTCGGGACGGGAAATGTCCGCCGCGGGTTGCGTCGGTTGGTGTCGCCCCGCGCTGGGGTCACTCGTCCTTGCGATGACGCGCTCAAAGGCACCGATCGCGATCCCAACCGACGAGCGGGTTCGCCACGGCATGGCTGCGGCCACGCTCTGTGCCGAAGGCTCCGACAGAAGCACCAAGTCCTGAACGACAACGCCCGGCACCTTGCGGTACCGGGCGTTCAAAGCGGGTGATGAGATTCGAACTCACGACTTTCACGTTGGCAAGGCCTTAAAAAGCCACTGGCGATGCCTCCAGCGGCCTTTTGCACTACACTAGCCGCAGAAACTGCACTACAAATTTCTGGAGGGCGACCAGCGTGGAAGCCCCTCGCGAGGCCAGTGTAGAGGCTCGTCGTCGTGTCCGAAAGCAGCCGCAAGCGACGCATCCCGAAGCTCCGCTACACGGAGAACCGTGGCATCGGGTGGCACGTCAGCTATCGCGATCCGGAGACCGGTACGCCCAAGAAGCACCGCTTCGGGATGGTCACCAAAGGCGAGGCGAACAGAGCGTACGAGGCTTGGCTCGCCGCCTGGCTCCAGGACAACCACGCCGCCGCCGCTGCCGTCCGACCCGGCCACGCCGCGAAGGTCGAGGCCCGCCAGAAGCGGGCCGAGCGGGAAGCCGTCCGAGCCGAAGTGAAGGCCGAGCCCGGCTCTCTGGTCCACGTGGCTTCAGGCCTGTTCAAGTACGACGAGTCCCGGGTCCGCAAGCCGGGCGAAGGACGGGCCGCGGGGACGATCGCCCCGCGGGCGATGCTGAACCGCAAGAAGGAGATCAAGGACTTCCTCACCTTCATCAACGAGCGGCACGGCCGCGGGGCCGCGTCCAGGCTCCACGTCTGCGACCTCGAAATGTCGGACGTGGAGGAGTACAACCAGGAGCTTGTCGCGAAGGGCTTCTCAGCGGCCTCGGTCAACGGGCGTATCCAGGCGGTCAAGCGTCTGATCGATCGTTCTGGTCGCCCGGAGTACGGGCAGCAGGTGCTCGGCTGGAACTGGGATTCACTCGATAGGACACCCGGACGAGCGGCCGAGCACCGCCAGCTTCCCACACTGAAGCAACTGAAGGCCTTGCTCGCCGCGGCCGACGCTCGCGGGAAGGCGATGATCTGGCTCGGCATCGGGCTCGGCCTGGGGCAAACCGACATCGCGAACCTCCGCGTTGGGCAGATCGACAAGAAGGGCTACGACCTCCGCCGAGGCAAGACCGGCATCGACAGGTACGGTGACACGCCGCCCGGAGTGTGGAGTGCGATCCAGGCGTACCTCGCGGAAACGCCCCGCCCCGAAGGCCAACTCATGTTCGTCACCAAGAACGGCAAGCCGGTGGTCCACACCCGGTCGGACGGGGTGCAACAATGGTGGCAACGGCTCCGCGAGAGCATCGGCGAGTCGAAGGACACCCTCGGCGGCTTCTACACGCTCCGTCACCTCGGGGCGACCGAGTTCGGGTCTCGCAAGGGCTGCTCCATCATCGCCATGAAGCAGTGGCTCGGACACTCGGCGAGCTCCTCGATGGCCGATCGCTACATGAAACCCGTGCCTCCTGAGCATCGGAAGCTGATCGAGTGGGTTCGCGAAACTCTGTTGGGACCGCCGTATCGCAAGAGGGCCTGACCTACTAGCCGTCACGAGGTGTCTCTTCGACCTCAATCTCGACTTCAACGCCCAACTCCGCTTGGAGTTCTTCGACGGAGACCCTGAGCGGCTCATAGATGGCTAGCTCTTGTCCAACAACATCGATCGTCACAGCAAAGACATAACGGGCAGCGGCGTCTGGATCATGACTCCAGCCTTGATGTCCGCGAACGGCAAAGCACAGGTCGCTTGGCAGTTCATTTGATTTGAGCGTTGTCCAGTCCTTCTGGACCGTGCCGACGGAACGCCGAGTCTCGGGGATTGCTCCCGTGTGCGGCTGGGTCTCGACAGACCAGCCAAAGCTGGACCCCTCGTCCATCTTGTCGTCGCTCTTGATCGCTCGCGTGAGGAACGCGTCGAGCCGCTCGTCCTTGCGTGAACTGATCCAGTCGGCCCAAACCGAGAGGTAGCCGCGGTGCCTGCGGCGAGTACGGCGAGGCTCTGCAACGTAGGACAGCGTCGCATCAATGCGGATCTCAAAGTCCGCACCAGCTCGCCGGACTTCCTCCGGGACTCTGATCTGGTAAACATGACAATCACCAGGACCAATCTCTCGCTCGTCATCGGTAATGAAGGTTGTCCGGTAGTCCGAGTTCGTCGTGGCCCGATCCATGTCGGGAACGCCGTATCCGATTCTCCGGAATAGCTCAGCCTTCTGATCTGCTGGAAGTCCGTCAGCCCATTCCGGCCAACGTGCGGACTGCACAATCAGGCCTCGGTACAGCAGGCAAGAGTGATCTGGGAGTACGGCCTGGACAGCGGCGGCAATTCGTGAGACAAGCGGAGCAGCGAAAGAGGTTCCGACCTGGTCACGGTCGTAGCCCGGACCACCATCAGCCGTCGAACGCACCAACTCGGGATAGCACTCCCGTGCAACGGTCGGCGTCGAGACATTCGGTGGGTTCCCCGTGTCGCGGAGACAGTCCCCGCCATACTCAACAACCTCGGGCTTGATGCAGCCCCAGAGGCCCAAGCCGGGCCGCGAGAATCCCGATGGCATACCAACCTGGGTGGCGAAGGATTTCCAGCCGCCTCCCTCAAACACCGTTCGAGCCACAGAGCCGACGCTGAGAGCTTGGAAGCTCTGTGCAGGATTCGCTAGACGACATCCTGGTTCGTTGAGGTATTCCGGATATGACTTTCCGGCTTGGAGCAACTGCCGGATGCCGGGCCGGTTGCCTTCACGGCTCAGCTTGAGGTTTCCCATGCTCTGAACAATGAGTACGTCGAACTCCCCGCTGAGCCGGTCAAGTTCGGCTGCCCATGCCGACATATGCCTCGTTCGGCAAGGGGCATCGGCGTTCACGGAATGATTGAAGATCCGTGTGCGGCGAGTGCCCGTGAAGTTGTCCGTGACGATCTTGCGGATGACCTGCGGAGGAAACAACGTGTCGGGCAGCACACATTCGTGGTTCAAAATGCGTGCGTTCTGAATCCAGCACGGCAACGAGAATTGCCCTGCGGTCGGAAGAGAGCCTCCGTACAGGATCGCACCGGCGACACGAGTACCGTGGCCGCCACCCGCCACACGGTCAGCCACACTCGGGTCAGGCTCTTCAATGAGCGTCATCGAGTTGGCCGTGTCAATGGCTGGCTGAAGCCAGAAATGCCCTTCTTGAACTCCGCTGTCGATAACGCACACGCTCGGGGCATCCGGCGATGGGGGCACAAGCTGGACCGCCTGCATCGTCTCCGTCTCGGCACGTGCAGCCGCCTGCGGAGTCTCAATGTCGTCAGGCTCGACGACTTCAAACACATACGCACAATTGAGCACCAGGTCCCGCAATCCCTTCGCGACAAGCCGGAGCCGTACTGTGAAGCTGTCTGGGAGTGAAGCCGATGCGACCGCCGCGTCATCCTCATAGATTCCCACGATTGAGCCGCCGTACGCCGCAGTGAACTCTCTGATGATGTTCAACCGTTCTGTCTGAAGCTGCTCCCAGTTGTCGTATGCCTCGCGTCGCTCCTCAGCCCATTCGGCACACTTGGCGGCCCAAGTGCTTTCCTTCATCCGGCCACGCTTGGGCTGCTTCCGAATCTGCCAGTCCCCAGTGCACGCGATACCGATGTCGCAAATGTACTCCTGGTCTTCATCCATCCGACCCCACTCGGCGTAAAGGGTTTCCGACAGGATGCGCCGCAATCGCTGGTCTTGGGACGGGTCGTCGTCCAACTCGTGAACGCTCGCGACGATTGCCGAGCCGGTCACTTCAGTCGTGAAGTCGTTAATCTTTGCGAGAAACGTGGCCAACTCGACATCGTCCGACGCGACGATCACGAATCCCTCTTCTTCCTCCGACACAATCTCGAATCCGAGATAGTGACGTAGAGCGTCAAGGTCGAGGTCGGGATCAATTTTGAGCAGGAGCGGCACGCCCGCCGGGAGGACCGGCTGCCCCGCTTGAATCCGAGTGTCCTGTCGCGTCTTCCAATCCTGCGAGATAGTTGTCGCGGAAGTGGTCAGCTTCGTGGCATGTGCCGGACGATCTGCACGAGCAGCCTTTGTCTCATCGGCCCTTGATCCCCCACCACCAAGTCGGGCCGGTCCATGCTCGCGGAACAGGAGCGGAAGGTGCTCAAAGCCGTGTTGTCCATTTGCCATTGACGCCTCACGACTTTGCAGGACGACGCAGCTCCCCGATGGCGGTTCTCAGGTCCGCCTCTCGAACCACTTTGTGACCACTCAGAACGGCTTTCTTCGCGGCGTCGTTCGCCGCTTTCACGACCATCGCCGCCGAACAGTCGGTCAGGAGTTTGATGATCGCACTCCAATCGACGTGCGAATCGACCTTGACCGCTGCAAGTGTCGTCTTGAGGAGCTTGGCGATCTCTTCGGCACCCGGCGGAGGGACGAGAAGTACCTCGTCGAAGCGACGGAAGAGGGCTTCGTCAAGGGCGTCCTCGATGTTGGTGGTTGCGACGAGGAGGCCGGGAGCGTCGTACTCCTCCATGAGTTGCAAAAGGGAGTTCACAATCCGCCCCGCCTCACCGATGTCGCGTTGACCAACCCGGGATCGAGCGATGAAGTCGCATTCATCGAGCAGGAGCACACACGGGTGCTCCTTGGCCGCCACGAAAACCGACCGTAAATTGGATGCCGACTCGCCAAAGTAGGACGATATCAACGCGTCGAATCGAACTTTGAGAAGCGGAAGTCCCGTGTTCCAAGCGAGTCGCTTTGCTCCGAGTGTTTTGCCGCAACCGGGCAGTCCATGCAGAAGGATTGTCTTGCGGGGCCGCAGGCCGTATGCATCGAGTCGTTCCCTTGCGGCAAACTCACACTCGATGCGGGCGAAACGCTCTTCTGTCTCGGGCGGAAGCACCATGTGGTGCTCAAGCTCTTCACGCGGAGTCAGAGTGAGTAGCTGCTCGCCGTGCCGACGGCTCTGCGGAAGAGTTGACAATGGACTGCGGGAGGTCCGGGCATTCGGCACGGTGCTCCTTCGGCTTGCCGTATCTGCGAAGATGGATTCGAGTTGAGCCGCGAGCCGCTTGTGACCGGTCTGCTTCTCTGACTCGATGACCTTCTTGGCCAAGTCATCGAGGTCCCTCTGAGACCCTTCAGCGATGGCACGCACCAGACGTTTGAGCAGGTCTGCCTTCATCGCTTTGCTCCGTTGGGTGAAGGCGAAGGGCATGCCATCACACCGCTGGAAGATCCGAGGGAGTACTGCCACCGTCGTCCGCATCGCCCCGAGACAACCGGATGCCCACGTTGCCGTAACGCCTGGATATCACGAGCAATCGTTGGGATAGACACGCCTACCGCCTCCGCCAATTCGGCGGCTGAATGCTGACCTTGCTCAACAAGTCGGAGCACACGGAACAACCGCTGCTCGATAGCTTGAGACTGCTCGTAGGGCATCGGCATCCTCATACCCGACTCTATCGGGTGATGATAGACTTGGACGCCAGAACAGGCAACCGGAATCTCGTGACCGCCCCGGAAGGCGTTGAGTAGTGTAGCGATGTGGTGTAGTTTCCGGGAGCGATTGAGATCAAACGCCGTTTGAACGGTGCTGCGAATCAAGAGCAGCGGAACACCTGAGCCGGCCACCAACCGCCTCGGCATCCGCACACAGACTCCGACCCCCGGGAGCCCGGCTTCACCAGCCGAGCGAAGGGACGCGGGACTCATCATCCCGTCCACAGATTTGTGGCAGTCGGAGACGCGTAGAGCCGGATGCGTGGAGACACGCTTGTCCGGTTCGACGGAGGCTGCTGCGAGTAAAGCCTCGACGGTTCATCCACCGAGAACAATCCGCAGCTTCTATCCGATGAGTATCCCGCCCCGCATCGAACCGGGGCGACCTGGACAGACTCGCGGGAGCGGCCCCATCCGGGGGCGGCGACCGCGAGCCGTCATGCTTGAAATGGTGAGGCGGCGTTCGGGCCATCGGGCCAGGACGCCGCGTAATCCGTCGCGGGGGGTTCGGGGTCACGCACCTCGTTCAACCCGTGCCGCCGTGGGGAGCTCGTCCGCAGCGATGCGGGCGACCGGGCAGGAGACCATGCCCGGCGACCGGCCGAAACGGCCGGCGGTGAAGAGCTCAACCATGAAAGGCCCGCGAGGGCTTGGCGGTGAATCGAGACGGAGACGGTGCCGAACCGCGTAAACAAACCGTCTGTCGATGGGTAAGCCGGAGCTTCTGGGTTCTGCCGGCTGAAATCTCGCGTGCGGGAGCACGCGTGCAAACGCCGTTCGGGGATGGCTCCCCGCACGGACGACAGAGGGTCGAGCGACGTGACCGTCTCGGTGACGAGCATGACTAACAGGGGAAGGTCTCGGGCAGCCGGCGTGATGAGCCGGTGCCGGGTGCACTCTTCGGAGTGGGTCACCCCGGTGATTGAAACGCCCGAGACTGGGAGTGTGCCGCAAGTAGACAGCCCGAAGTGGACCTCCACGACGGGGCGGTGCCCGCTGCAAGGCAGTGGCGGCCCGTTCGCTTGAGCATCGCAACTCGTCGGGGTGGTGCCCGACGCGGATGGCTTGAGCGACGACGAAAGCGGCGACGCGTTGAATCTGTGTGCGGATGCCGGCCCATCGCACAAGTGTGTGCGATGGGCGGGTTTCCGGGCGGTCGGCGAGCGGGCGGGTGCGTGCCGGGAACGGCCGCCCGCCCGCTCATGCCGGCGGCGTTCTGCAAGGAGTCGGTGCTCGGACCGTGTGTCTGGTGCACCGCAACGACCATGATTGGGCAACGCCAATACATGGAACCTGGAGTGGGGAGCTGTTGCAGCACCCTGCTCGATTTCTAGAGGTTGTTCAGCCGCAGCACGGCGAGGCGATTCCGCTCGGTGCTGGTATGCGGCGGAAGGTTGTACGGGTCTCGGGCGGCCGCCTGTTTCCCGGAGGGTTTTGCGGGGCCTTTGAGCGTTGTGCCTCTGGCATGGCAATGGCCATGAAACAACGCTCGCTTGACTACACCAACTTCGAGGAGAGGAGAAGATGAGCTACAACTACGTCGCCACGAGCGTGGCGGGATTCGTGCAACAACTCGCGGTGTCGTACATCCGCCACGGCTACTGGTTCTACGTCGCGGGGCACGTGCCGCCGGGCCGGCTGCCCGAGGACATCGACGCCAAGCTGATCGCCCAGTACGACGTCGCCAAGTCGAGGTGGCAACGGGCCAGGCGGAAGGCCGCTGGCAACGGCAACGTCCACTACCTGCGGTTCGCGTCGTTCTGGGTGCTGATCGCCAACAACGGCAAGCACCTGTTCTTCGATCGGGAGTCGGGCGTCATCCGCGATGTCCGCCGCGAGCCAATCGCCTTTGCCGGCTACAGCATCGGGTACCGACGGAGCATCCATGGCGAGTACCACCCTTCGGTGCGAATCCACGTCAACGAGTACCGCTGGCTCAAGAGCTACATGTGCAAGCTCGCCAGGAACAGCACCGCAGAGGAAGTGGCCGACGAGTTCAAGCGTCTCCGGTTCGAGCCATACGCCCCGGTCGTGCGGCAGCTGTTCAGCGTGCTCCGTGCCGTCAACAGAACGAGGAAGCTCGCGGGGTTGAAACCGGTCGACGGCTCGGCCATCCGGGTTTGCCGGCGGGTGGTCAAGCCGTTCGAGCCGAGGACGGAGAACCTCCCAGCCTGGCCCGAATCTGTTGTGTCACATCCCAAGACGAGGCGTGCATAACGCATGTGAACCGGGAGGCGTCCTGTGAAGGGTTTACCCCAGAAAGGATCGCCAACATGCCAAGGAGTAAGCGTATGGACTCGTCAGAGAAGACCCAACCCGAAGCGGAGTTCCGGATCAACGGCGTCAAGGCCGTGGTCTGGCGGAACGACACCCGCAACGGGCACATGTTCAACACCACACTGATTCGTGTGTACAAGGACGCCGAGGACGAATGGCGGGAAACGCATTCGCTCGGCCGCGACGATCTGCTCGCGGCCGGGAAGGTCCTCGACGAGGCTCATTCGTTCATCTTGAGCGAAGAGCGCAAGGCCCGCTCAGCCGACTGAGCATCTTCAACGTGGTTCCCGCGAACGGACGTTCCGTTTGCGGCAAGGTCACACGAGGACGACCTCCCGGTCTCCTCTCACTCACCCTCACGGCCGGACCCCGCCGCGGCACTGACGGCGGGCGTTCTGGGCCTCGCGGTACGATGCTTCGATCAAGGTGGGGTAGGTGCCACGCGTAGCGATTGCATTCAGGAAAAGGACCCGGGCCGAATAACCGGCTAAACTCGCAAACGAGTTACTGCATCGTGGCGACCTGCGACCCGCCAGCAAGACCGTGCGGGAGACCGAGGCCGAAGCCGTCGCCTTCGTCGTCTGTCAGGCCATCGGGCTGGAGACAGGCTCGGCCGCGAGCGACTACATTCAGCTCTACGACGGCAAGGCCGAGACGCTCGCCGAATCTCTGGATCGACTCCAGCACGTCGCAGCAGACATAATTAAGGCTCTTCACACTTTGAAGAATATCGTCCCAGAACACCGGTAGTACATCGAGAACAGAGGCTACTCCGGGCATCTCGTAGGCCCTGGGCATCTGCAGGGCTACGAGCGAACTCGCCGAGAACGGGCCAAGAATGGAGGAGTACAGCCTCGAACACTACTCCGCAATCGCTTGTTCGCAAACCACTGCGTGTCGCTTAGACGCTGGTTCAGTGATGCTTGTGCCACGATACCCATTCGAGAATGGTGAATAACCCGGCTCCACCATCCAGCAGAAGCAAGTACATGTTTAGGTGGACGTGCCCGTGGACGCGGACCGACTGAAGGATCCCTGATACGGTGATGATGAATAGCACGCCCGAGGCAACGGTCAGTCCAATCGCGAGCCGCAGGTTCGCCTTTGGCGGTGCAGGCGTCGACCTACGCCCGTACGATCGCCGTTGCGACGCTCGTCGACGATTTCGGTTTTTCCCTTTTGCGCGTGGCATCAGAGCAACGCTCTCATTCAAACCATCGCATCCATGCCCGACTCGCCTGTGCGAATACGCATCACGGAAATCACATCATGAACAGCGATCTTTCCGTCACCTGGCCGGCCGGTCGCTGCCTGATCTTGAATGATCTGTACAACATCTGCGACTTGGCCCTCTTCAACGAGGCATTCGAGCTTGACCATTGCCACTGTTCCATAGCCGCTCGGCTGTGACGAATCGCGACCCGCAACCCTTCCGAAACCACGTACTTCCGACACTGTGACGCCCGGAAAGTCAGGATGTTCGTGCAGGGCTTGAAGCACCGCATTGAGCATGTTGGGCCGAATAAAGGCTTTGATCTCTTGCATCGGTGTATCTCCCTTCGGTTAGATGACTACTTCCTGTTTCCGCCCACCGAACCAGAGGTAGAGTGTCGGAAGCACGAACAAAGTGAGCACGGTCGAACTGATGAGCCCGCCGATGACAACGGTTGCCAGGGGGCGCTGAACTTCGGCCCCCATCCCCGTGTTCAAAGCCATCGGCACAAAGCCGAGACTGGCTACCAACGCGGTCATCAGGACCGGGCGGAGACGGGAGAGACTGCCCTCGACGACGGCATCTCGCATCGTCTTGCCTTTGTCGCGAAGTTGGTTGATGAACGTGATCATCACCACGCCATTGAGCACTGCGACGCCTGAGAGAGCGATAAAGCCCACACCCGCACTGATGCTGAACGGCATGCCCCGTAGCCAGAGGGCGATGATGCCTCCTGTTAGTGCAAGCGGAACACCGGTGTACACCAAGATTGCGTGCCGTGCGTTGCCGAAGGCGGTGAACAGCATGATGAAGATGAGCGACAACGCGAGAGGAACGACGATCAACAGTCGTTGTCTCGCGCGGGCGAGGTTCTCAAACTGCCCGCCCCAGGTGATGTAGTAGCCGTCCGGAAGAGTGACTTCCGTGTCAAGCCGCTCCTGTGCCTCCGCGACGAAGGAACCCATATCTCGCCCGCGGATATTCGCTTGCACGACCAGTCGTCGCTTCGCGTTCTCTCGGCTGATCTGGTTCGGCCCCTCAGCGACATCGACTTTGGCGACGGCTTCGAGCGGGATGTACCGGATTTCCGCACCCAGCCCAGGCATGCTCTCATCTGCAGCGGCAAGCCGGACGCCTTCACCATCAGGCAATGGAATTGGGAGATTCCTCACAAAATCGACCTCGCCTCGTAAGTTTTCAGGCAGTCGAACAACAATCGGAAAGCGTCGGTCGCCGTCATACAAGGTTCCTGCTTCCTCGCCACCGAAAGCAATTGAGACGACCTCTTGAATATCACTGACATTGAGACCGTAACGAGAAATCTTCTCTCGATCGATGTCGATGGTGAGCACGCTGAGTCCGGAGACCTGCTCGACCTTGACATCCGACGCGCCGGGAATCGTCTGCATCACCGCGGCGATCTCGTTGCCCGACTGCAGCAGCAAGCCGAGATCATCCCCGAAGATCTTTACAGCCAGGTCACTTCGCACGCCACTGATCAACTCGTTGAAGCGCAGTTCGATGGGCTGCGAAATCTCGTAGTTCTGGCCGGGGATCGAGCCGAGAAACTTTTCGATCTCCTCGGCTAGTTCCTCCTGTGTGGATGCTCGTGTCCACTCCTCACGCGGATGAAGCATGAGGTAGGTATCGCTGACATTCGGCCCCATCGGGTCGGTGGCGACCTCGGCGGTCCCCGTCCGGGCGAAGATGCTGGCGATCTCATCGGGGAACTCGTCGCGGAGCGATCGTTCGAGGTCTTTCTGCATCTCAACACTCGTCGTGATTCCGATGCTGGGGATCCGAGCTGGCTGCACGGCGAGAGCGCCCTCACCAAGCTTGGGTACGAACTCGCTGCCAAGTCTGCTGGCAACCAGGCCCGAAACCAAAAGCAGAAGAACGGCGAAGCCCACGGTGAGCCATCGAAGCCTGAGCGCAGCATTTAGTGACGGGCGATATACCGTCTTGGTCCATCGGATGAGGAAGCTCTCCTTCTCGGAGAACTTGCCCCGAAGGAGGAGAGCGCAGGCTGCGGGGATGAAGGTAAACGTCAGGATCAGGGCACCGGCGAGCGCGAGCAGCACCACGCCAGCCATCGGGCGGAACATCTTGCCCTCGATTCCAGTGAGCGTAAGAATCGGGAGGTACACGATCATGATGATGAGTATGCCGAAGAGCGTTGGTTTGGCGACCTGCTTTCCAGCCTCGCCGATGATCGACAGCCGTTCGTCGTTGGTGAGCCGCCGCTTCTTGTGCTCTTGCTCCTCCGAGGCGCGCCTCACGATGTTCTCGACAAAGACCACGGCACCATCCACGATGATTCCGAAGTCGATCGCACCGAGGCTGAGCAGGTTCGCGCTGACTTTGTTCTCCACCATGCCGGTGATCGCGAACAGCATCGACAGCGGAATAGCACAAGCTACGATGACTGCTGCGCGCAGATTGCCGAGCAGGAGAAGCAGAACAACGATGACGAGAACGGCGCCCTCGAAGAGGTTCTTCTCAATCGTGTGAAGAGTGGCGTCGACGAGGTAGGTCCGGTTGTAGAGCGTTTTTACCGTGACGTTCTCGGGCAGCGTCTTCTGGATCTGCTCCATCCGTGAATGAACATCCTCGGAGACTGTCCGGCTATTGGCCCCGAGCAACATCATGGCTGTGCCGATGACAACCTCTTGGCCGTCGTGTGTGGCTGCACCCGTGCGTAGCTCGTCACCAACGCCAACATCCGCCACATCGCGGATATGAACCGGAACTCCGTCATCGCTCTTGATAATGATGTTTCGGATGTCTTCCACGTCTCGGATCAGACCTGTGGCCCGGACCAGATACGCCTCTCCGACGTGCTCGATGTAGCCACCGCCCGCGTTTGCGTTGTTCTCCGCAATGGCCTGCATGATGTCACGGAAGGACAAGCCAAAGGCCATAAGCTTTGCCAGGTCGGGAGTCACATGAAACTGTTCTTCGTACGCGCCGATGCTGTTGACCTCGGTGACGCCGGGCACAGTGCGGAGCTGCGGGCGGATGACCCAGTCCTGGACTGTTCGCAGATCCTGGGGCGAGTATTCACTCCCGTCCGGTTTCAGTCCGGTGGCCTCGACCGACCACATGTAGATCTCGCCCAGGCCGGTCGAGATTGGTCCCATCTGTGGTTCGGCCAGTCCGGGCGGGAGCGATCCGCGTGCTTCGGTCAGGCGTTCGCCGACGAGCTGTCTCGCCCAGAAAATGTCTGTGCCTTCCTCGAAAACCACCGTGACCTGCGACAGCCCGTAGCGAGAAATGGAGCGGACGTAATCGATATTCGGTAGACCGCCCATCGACCATTCGATCGGGAAAGTGACCTGCTGCTCGATCTCAACCGGAGACAACGCCGGAACATTGGTGTTGATTTGCACTTGGACATTCGTGATGTCCGGAACGGCGTCGATGGGTAGGCGTGTAAAGCTATACACACCGACGCCAACAAGAGCGAGTGTCGCAAGCAGGACTAGCGTCCGCTGGCGAATCGAAAAATCGATAACTTTGCCAAGCATGTGTAGCTCCTTAGTGCTCGTGACCGGCGGCGCTCTTGCCAAGCTCGGCTTTCATGAGAAAACTGTTACGGATAACGACCGGTGTGCCGAGAGCGATGTCGTCTCCGACCAGTTCGACGGACACATCGTTTTTTCGACCCAGGCGAACAGCGACGGGCTCGATGCCATCAGCGTCCTGTACAAAGACCACCTGTTGACCCTCAAACGTCTGAATCGCATCCAGCGGGACGACACGTGCAACAGGTGTCTGCCCCGTTTCGACTCGGGCCGTGACAAACTCGCCCGGCTTCCAAGATCGGTCCTGATTGTCGAGGACAACTCGTGCCGAGACCGTCCGTGTTGACTCCGATACAACCGCACTGACATAATCAACTACGCCGGTCGTGGTTCGATCCCCGGCGTGAACTACCACCTGAAGTCCCTCTGTGATTTGGCCCGCGTATTGGCTATAGACGGAGATATTCAGCCAGACCGTGTCGAGGTTCGCGATGGTGTAAACCGCTTCGTCGGTGCCAACCTTTTCACCAGGCGTGATGTGCTTTGCGATGATGCGCCCGCCGATCGGAGCGGTCAGCGAGTATCGAGCAACATCGACATCAGGCTCATCAGTGATGCCGGCGACCTGTTCATCGCTCAACCCGAGTAAGTGGAGCCGCCGTTCCGAGTTATCCACCGATGATGAAGCCACGCGGGCCGCTCGTTCGGCCTCTTGAAGTCGGAGTTGGTAGGTGAAGTCGATGTCCTCAAAGGCAGCAAAATAGTCAGCTTGGGTGCTATTGAAAGCCTCCTGCGCTGCAAGCAGGTCTGACTCCGTGGAAAGACTCTTCTTCTGGAGTTCACGCTCGCGGGCGTAGTTTGCTTCGGCCGCTCGCACTCTCGCGTAAGCGGAGAGGAGCCGACCCTTGTTCTCGCCGATGCGAAGATCTGCAACTCCCGCTCGCAACTCATCCAGTTCCGGCTCGGATTTCAGCAGATCCAGCAGCGTTTGCGTGTTCTGGCTGATCGTGCGCTGTCGATTGAGTTCTGCATCAGCGATTGCCTTCGACTGTACTGATTGCAGATAGGCGATCTTCGCCTCGCCAAGCTCGGGGCTTTCGAGAATGGCGAGCAGGTCACCCTGAACAACAGCATGGCCGAGTAGACCAGAGACCTCCGAAACGATCCCAGGCACCCGCGGGGTCACATGAAGTACTGCATCCAGGTTCAGGCCGACTTCTGCTGGCAGCGTGATATGCGTCGTTATGGTGCCACCGCTGAGCGGCTGAATCAGAACACCCGCACGCTCAAGCTGCTGCGGTGAGAGCTTAATAACGTCCTCGCCATGCTCTTCGTGCCCGTCCTCACTTCCCTCGTCGTGACCATGCGCATCTCCGGCATCGCTGTGATCATCCGCCTCAGTGCTGCCATGATTGTGCCCATCGCTCTCGGAGTGCCCTGAGTCTTCGGCATGGTCATCGTGCCCACTGCTATCGCCGCAACCAGCCGTAGCGAAGGCGATGGCAATTAGAGTTGGTGCGAGGAGCGTCTTTGTCAGTGTATTCATCGGTTCACCTCGTCCGTGGGCTGATCGCCATCACGGGGTTCACGCCATGGGGCGTTGTGTTGTGTAAGTTCGCGCAGCAAAGCCGCTGCCTCCTGGAGTCGCTGGAGCGCATCGACATACGCAATGCGTGATTCAACCACGACCTGCTGTGCGTCCAAGAGTCGCAGGTAGTCTGCCTTGCCACGCTCATACGCTTGTCGCGTGAGATCGAGCGTGCGTTCGGCTTTGGGTAGCAGTTGCTCTCGGTATCGTGTAGCCGCGATTCGGGCCGCTTCATAGGAGGACCACGCCTCCGAGACTTCGGCGAGCAGTTCAAGCTGAACTGCCCGTAGATCCGCTGCTGCGGAGAGCCGCTCTGCCAGCGCTGATTGGATGCCGCCCTGATTGCGATCGAAGAGCGGGATCTCGATACCAATGCCAAGATCGACTGTGGTTTCGTTGTCAATATCGGAGTAGCGAGGTCCAAGCGATGCGACTAAATTCGGAATGGCTTCTGCTTTGGCAAGTTTGTGCGCCCGCCGAGCACGCTCAATACCAATGCGTGCGACCTCCATCCTAGTGCTTGACTCGATGACACGGGTTGCGATGTCCTCCTGGTTCGGAAACTCGGGTAGATCATCAGCGACTGTCGTAAGCGGCAGATCAACGACGTGATCAAGTCCCATGGCTGACGCGAGCCGCCGCATAGATGCGTCCTCTTCGAGACGTGCGGCTTCCAGCTCGATCTCGGCTTGCTCTTTGACCACTTCTGCACGGAGCCGATCTGGTTCCGTCGCTGCGCCTGCATCAACTTGGGCTGTGGCTGCTTCGAGGAGCCTATCGGCGAGGGCGATCAGATCTTGTCTGTTCGCTAGGCGCTCGCGTGCTGCAACGGCCGCGAAATACGACCTTGTCACTCGCGAAGCCACAGCGTATTCCTCAGCCACGAACTCTGCTCTGGCCACCATTCGATCTGCATCGGCAACGTCTCGGGCGCGACCCAGTTTGCCTCCGAGGACGATCTCCTGCTCCAGCCGGTAGATGGTCTCTCCGCCCGATCCGGCATCGGAACCAAGGGCTTCGGCGTCGAATGAGAAAGAAGGATTCGGGTACAGGCCGGCTTGTGTCACACGGCCTGCGGCGACATCAACCTGATACCCCGCACGGCGAAGCCTGGGCGTGTTGTTGATTGCAACACGAATCGCGTCATCGACCGTAAGAACGTCGAGTTCTTCGATTCCCAATGGCGGCCGATCATTTGCGTTCTCGGCGGCGTTCTCTGACAGGCGCCTGTCAGAGTCCGCGAACCGATCCTGGAGAGAGCGATATGTCCGATCGTCCCACGAACGATCAAGTGGCCCAGCGCACGCCCCAAGCAGGAGGCACAGCCCTGGTGTCAAGCCAAATAAGATTTTCATGTGTGGTCCCTGAGTGTTTCGAGGAGGTCAATACCGCTGCATGAATGCCGCGATCCTGCTATCGAATCAACTCAGGACTTAAAGAATCAGAACAATGCTAGTCAGAGACAGCCGCATTTGTCGAGGAGGGCCGTCATCGATGTGCGACAGGCTTGTCGGAGTCGTAGTTTGCGACCAGACGACTGTTGAAGCCAACTGGAGGAGACTCGGAGTAGCAGGTGAGTCTGCGTTGGACTTACCTTCACGAGAGCGGTGGTCGGTCACCGCAGGACTGACTTCAATCGGCTCATCGACGCAAGTAGTCTCTCGGCAAGATTCGAGTTCTGGTGCCCTGCGTTGGTCGCTGGTTTCGGACCGTTCGGGGTCCTGCCCAAGATCGCCACCCGCGCAGCATTGCGATGCTGCCCACTCGATGTGAGACGACCCATCCGAGTCACGACAGACGAGCAGCCCCGCAGGGCTTCCCACCACTATCGCCTGGGCCACGAGGAGTAACCAGACTACCGCGAAATGGAACGAACGAGAGGACATCAGTCAACTATAGCCTGTCTGAGTGCCGCGAGTGGTCACTACGAGAGCCGATTGGAACGGCCTTGATCGTGCAGATCAAGGTCGACTCGGAAGTCGTGACACATGAGTCGCCGACGGAGAGTTTTCTCCACAGACTCACCGGATCGGGGGGCGTCCCCCTCCGTTCGCGTGGGCTGCAAAGAGGACTGCGGTATCCCGAATAGATCCCTAGTAGCTAGTCGAGGCCGCATCAGCGATCTTCGCGTCCGTCCGACGCCGAGGAGCACATGATGAAACTCAACGGATTCAGAGGGCTTCAGTCATAGACTCGTTGATCCATGTCAAATACCACCCGAGACCGCATGGCGCGGATGCCCGAAAGATCAAATGACCAAAAGCACCTTCATGATCCCGTCGATGGACTGCCCTGCTGAGGAGGCCGTAATCCGCAACCGCCTCAAGTCAGTCGAGGGTGTCGATGAGTTGCACTTTGACCTCTTCAACCGTCGACTGACTGTTTCGCACTCTCTTTCTGATGAAACGACCATCGTGTCGGCGCTCAAGAGCGTCGGGATGGAGCCCCGCATTGGGAATGCGAAGAACGACCAGGCGGAGCGTGATCGCGAGAGGCATACTCATGGATCTAGCAATGCCGCTCAGGTAGAAGAAGGAGCGGCGTGCGATCCGGGTGTTCCTTGCGGGACCGATGTCGGTCCTGGAGAAGAGCAGGCCGAACCAGTCGCAACACGAAAGGAACTGGCCTTACTAGGCACGTCGGGTGTTCTGGCGTTTGCGGCCGAAGGGCTGTACTTCGCCGGAATCAAGGAAACCGCGTGGCCCGTAGTTACGCTTGCTATCGCATCGATGCTCTTGGGTGGACTGCCCACACTCAAGAAGGGGCTGGTCGCACTCAAGACACTCACGCTCAATATCAACTTCCTCATGACCGTGGCAGTGATCGGCGCGGCGGCGATTGGAGCGTGGCCCGAAGCCGCGATGGTCGTGTTTCTATTCGCTGTCGCGGAACTGATCGAAGCGCACTCACTCGAACGGGCGAGAGATGCCGTCCGAGGGTTGATGGCCATGGCTCCCGAAGTCGCGAATGTAAAGACTTCCAGTGCGCAGAGTGCTGACGACTGGAAGACAGTTGCAGTGGAATCGGTAGCAGTCGGGTCAATCGTGCGAGTCAAGCCAGGTGAGCGGCTTCCCCTTGACGGCATCGTCGTGGCTGGCTCGTCAGCGGTGAATCAGGCTCCGATCACCGGCGAGAGCATCCCCGTGGACAAAGCCGTGGACGACCACGTATATGCGGGAAGCATTAACGGAAACGGACTTTTAGAGTTCAAGACCACGGGCGGAAAAGACCAGACGACCATTGCACGGATTGTCCGCTCAGTGCAGGAAGCACAGGGTCAGCGAGCACCGACGCAGCGGTTCGTCGACTCGTTCGCGAAAGTCTATACACCAATAGTTGTAGTGCTGGCGGCACTGATAGCAGTTGTGCCTTGGCTGGTATTCCAACAGCCATTTTCATCCTGGCTCTACAAGGCTTTGGTCTTGCTGGTCATAGCCTGTCCGTGCGCATTGGTGATTTCAACTCCCGTGACGATCGTCAGCGGACTGACGGCTGCGGCTAAGCGTGGAATCCTCATCAAGGGCGGCGTGTATCTCGAACAGGGTCGGCACCTCACGGTTGTTGCTCTCGACAAGACTGGCACGATCACGGAGGGCCTACCCAGACTCACGGATGTGACGCCGGTCAATGAGACTGGGGCGATCGTTACCAAGGAAGAAGTCCTTCGCATCGCCGCGAGTATTGACTCGTTGTCCGATCACCCTGTCGCACGAGCAATCAGTTCTGCCTGGAATGGTAATACGGAACCACTGTTCCGGGTCGAGGAGTTCCGATCGGTCACCGGGCGAGGCGTGCAGGGTGTTGTCAACGGAGAGATGTACTTCGTTGGCAACCACCGCTTTTTGCACAAACGCGGCATGTGTACACCTTCGATCGAAGCAAATCTGGAAAGGCTGGAGGTTCAAGGCAAGACAGCTGTTACTCTATCTTCGTCAAGCGAGGTTCTTGGTTTACTCGCTGTGGCCGACACACCACGTGAGACGAGCATGCAGGCCATTGTCCGCCTCCATGAAGCGGGTATCCGCGTGGTGATGCTCACCGGAGACAATCAGAAGACCGCAGATGCGATCGCGAAGAAAGTCAGTATCGATATTGCACGCGGCGAACTATTGCCAGAAGATAAGCTGAAAGCGATTGATGAGCTTCTGGCGCAGCATGGCCAATCAGCCGTCGGCATGGTCGGAGACGGGATCAATGATGCTCCGGCACTTGCGAAGGCCAGTATCGGCTTTGCGATGGGCGCAGCTGGTACGGACACGGCGATCGAAACCTCTGATGTGGCATTTATGCGAGACGACCTCCTCTCGCTGCCCGAGTTTGTCTCGCTTTCGCGCCGCACGGCGAGAGTGCTCAAGCAGAACATCGGTTTGGCACTAGGTATCAAACTCGTGTTCTTTGTGCTTGCTATAGCAGGCGTTGCCACGCTTTGGATGGCGGTGCTCGCAGATGTGGGAGCTAGTTTGTTCGTTGTCTTCAATGGACTCCGGCTGTTGAGGTGGCGACCCCGCCAGTAAGTCGGAGAGCACGGTCACACTTTCACGAAAGGACCCTGCGGAGTCTTGGATTGATTGTCGCTTACACTGGTAACCTCAAACGGTCGAGTGTTTCACGGCGAAACCAGAATCCGCGTTTCCAGGGCCCAGAGACCGATCTGGGCTGCGAAGAGTTCAACTGGTGTCCTGTCGTCCCAGGAAGAATCGGATACGTTTGAATTGAATCTGGGTTCGAGAGCGTGAGGTCGATGCCGCCGTCACATGCGGCATCGATGAGTTGACGAATCTCGCGTGTGGCTTCGCGCTTCGCTTCATCACTCGGGACCAAGTCCGTCCCGACGAGCTCCAGTGCCTCGTCGACTTCTTTGTCGCCCGTCGAGCCGGTCATGCCTTTGTGCGGCACGATGAACGAAAGGCTGTCCCAAAGGAACAACGCCGACGCGATCAGGCCGCGGTCGGTGCACCGGATGCTGGGGTAGTAGATGGCGTCATGCATTCCCTGAATGGCCTCCATCCGCGGGATTCACCGGGCCAGCATCCCTTCTTCAACGAGCGTCGGACCCAGCTCATTGAGCAGGGCCTGAATCCGTCGGACTTCCTGGATCTGGTCCGTGGTGAGGTTCTTCCAGTACTGCGGATAGCCCCACTTCGGCCGGTCGTTATCGAGGTGTTCACGCTTCTGGTAGTAGGCGCCTCGTCCGCCTCCGCGAGGGAAGCAGCCCTGGGCGTTCGCGATCTCAAGCAGCCGCTGATACCCGTTGATGTCGTCCACAAGAGCTCCGTCCGCACGGATTTTGCTGAAGGACATCGGGGCCTTCTCAAAGCGGATGTTGCGTTCGAAGTCACCGGGTTGCCAGAGGCCTTCGGCAAGGAACGGGGCGAGGTCCGCTTGCACCTGCGGTGAGTTGCACTTCGCCACCAGCTCAACACGCCGCGCATCGTCGCGGATCGACCCGGCCTCAGCCCCGGCCTCGGCGTCCCGGCGCATCCGCTCAGCCTCGGCGAGCTTGTTCTGCCGTTCAATCTCCGCGAGCCGGTCGTCCATCTCACGCTGCGATGCGGCGAGGCGTTCCCGCAGCTCGATCCGCTGTCGCTCCATCCGCATCTCGAAGTCGATGCGTTGCTGCTCGTTCTGCTGGCGGGCGAGAGCCAGCTTCTGATTCGCTTCGAGTAGGGCACGCTCC
>TARA_R110000782_G_scaffold1725_23_pt1 | contig 36454 bp, 35 predicted proteins | sample TARA_R110000782 | Tara Oceans TARA_R110000782 (sample SAMEA4397859) | marine metagenome | biome: Polar Biome; feature: [SRF] surface water layer (ENVO:00010504); material: water (ENVO:00002006), including particulate matter (ENVO:01000060) such as... | depth 5 m | reverse complement strand
CCCGCCGGTCCGTGCCATGACGGCGGAGGAGAGCGCGGCTCATGCGATCTGGTTGCTGCGCGCCGGGCTCAACGTCTCGGCGTTGCAGTGTCAGTTCTCTCCCTATCTTGGAACCGTTCGAAACTACAATCAGATGCTGAAGCAGCATCAACCTGAATTCGCGCGCGCCTATCAGACGCTGGAGAAGCATTTCCGTCGTCTCGATGGCAAAGCCGGCCCGCGCAGCTTCGACAGTTTCACGACGCGCATCTACAACAGCTTCTCCGCGCTGGACGCGCAGCGCAGCTTCTGCGCTACCGCCGGCGAGGTGGGCCGGGAAGTCCTCTCCTGGGGGCCGGGCAGTTTGAGCGGTCGGGCGGTGTCCGCTGTCCAGCGTCTCCGCGCCGCGCTCATCGCGCAGCCAGATCCCTATCGGCAGTATCAGCTCGGATACGTCGTTCTGCCGCGGATTCCGGATCCGTGCATCGATAAGCGCGGCAAACTCATCAAACGCTGCAACGTCTGATCGCAGCAGCGGGGCCAGGCCCGCGACGCATCCCACGTTACGAGACCACCACATAGAAAAAGGGCCGCCTCTTAGAGGCGGCCCTTTCCGGTTGCGGGGCGCCGTTGAAGGCGCCCCGTGTTCCGTCGAGCTTACATCGAAGCTCCGCCGAAGTTGATTTCCACGCGGCGGTTCTGCGGTTCACGCACACCGTCGGCGGTTTCAACAAGCAGGCGGGTTTCGCCGAAGGCTTCGGACGCGACTGCCGTTTCCGGCACGCCCTGACCCACGAGGTACTGGCGAACGGCGTCAGCACGGCGCTGCGAGAGACCGACGTTGTAGTCGGCCGGCCCTGCGGCGTCGGCGTGACCGGCAAGCGTGACGCTGGCCTGGCCCGTTTCCTTGTACGCCTGCGCGGCGCGGTTGAGGATATCCGCTGCATCCGTCGTGATGTCCGACTTGTCGAAGTCGAAGAACACGATGAACGGACCCGGCGTCGGAGGCGGCGGGGGCGGCGGCGGGGGCGGCGGCGGAGGCGGCGGAGCCGGTTCCGCGACCGGAGGCGGCGGAGGCGGCGGCGCTTCCGCACCGAAGTTGAAGATCACGCTTGCAAGCAGCGAGTGGCTGCGGAAGCGGCCGTCGTATGCCGTTCCGTCCACACCGACGAGGTCAACCGAAGGCGCGTTGAAGAAACGGTACTTCAGACCCAGATCGACATTGTCGCTGATCGCCTTGCGGACGCCCGCGATGACCTGCCAAGCGAAGCCCGTATCGCTGTCGTCAGCGAAAGCAGCGCCCAGATCGGCCACCTGATAGATGTCGGCCTTGACGCGCGCGATACCGACGCCGCCACCGACGTAGCCGTTCCAGCCATCGTCGTCACCGAAATCAAGCAGACCGTTCAGCATGAAGCTGAGAGCACTCGTCGTGCCACCAGCGTCAGAGAACGTACCGGTCGCGACACCGCCGCTACCGGGAACCGCAACGCCGGCCAACGTCACCTTGTCGAGCGAGGCCTTCTTGTAGCCAAGTTCGAATTCGGTGCGGAAGCCGCCGAAGTCGTAACCAACGATGCCATCGACGTCATAGCCCATCTTGTGCTTGACGCTGACGCCGTTGCTCGTTTCGGCGCCCTGGACACCAGTCACGTCGAAATCGATATTCTCGATGAGCAGCGCACCGCCCTCGATACCTGCATACCAGGCCTTGTCGCGCGCGAGCGCCGGGCCCGCAAGAGCGGTGCCGGCCAGCGCCATGACTACGGCGAGTCTACGCATTGAAATCCCCTTTCTCAGTCTCCACGAACTTCCATGGAAGTCGTCTCAACGATCTATATCACGGAAGTATCCCGCGCAACTGAATATAACCCTGAAATGTTGCATAAATACCGCACATTACTGCAGATTTCAGAGCTTTGGACGGGGTCATGACGTCAGTAGACCCTGCGCGCGAAAGTAGCTGAGCAGGCCCGCGAGCACGCTGCGCGCCTCGATATCGATCACGCTTCCTCCCTCCGGTGCATCGATGGCAACCGGTGGTTCCGTCAACATCATGGCCCCGCCTATGTTGAGGCCCGCAACTGGAAGAGCGGTGTTCCAGACGCCGCCGCCGAACACCGCGACGATGGCTTCCTCCGCGATCCAGCACAGCATCCCTTCCGCCGGTGCCGCGATCACCCATGCGCCGTCCCAGTGCGCGAGGGCGCCGGCGTGCCCCGCCCACGCACCCGTCGCGCCCTCGCCGACGATCCAGGTCGTACCGGGCGCAGGCAGCGGGGGCGGCGCCGAAAGCGCACGGCTTGCCACGCATAGATGAACAAGGCGATCGAGCCCGTGAATCGCGGTGTTGTGCGTAAGTTCCTTCTGGCTCTGGCCGGTGGCGATCAGCGGCAGACCCAGACGCGTGGTGACAGTCATCGGCTGTTCCTATCGGTTCAAAATGAAATCGGCGGCAAACGGCGCGCCCGCCCCAACGGCGGCGCTCAGTTGACGAACCTCGAAATGAACGGCCTCGGGAAGCATCCCGAACGCCGCTGTCTGCGCGCTCGCGGAGAGCGCCCATGCGGCTTGGTCGACCTCGCCGGATACGGCAGCACTGCCGACGCTGCAGCGCACGGCATAGCGTTCGCGCTCCTCGCCGAGCGGCGCATCGACCCCGTCGATCCACCCGAAGCCCGTCCGGCTGCGCCGGATCCACGAAAACGCGATCGCGCCGTCGGCAAGCACGCGCGCCGCGCCGTGCACGGGCGGCAGCGGCTGCAGCGCGCGTCCTGTCACCCGGTGATCCGCTTGCGGGCTGTCCATCGTGCCCGTGTTGGGCGGCACGACGCGCACGGCGACATCCGTGCCGATCGCATCGGCGGAAAGGTCGATCGGAAACAGCGCCGGCGTTTCCAGAAGAACGAAGCGCTCGCCTGCCACATGCGCCGCCATCGCCGCCTCGCTCGCCTTCCGCCCGCGCAGCAGCCCAGAAAGCCGGAACCGCCTCGGCGCGATGGATACCGCGCCGCGAAACTGGATCAGTTCATCCCCGACAAGCGCCAGGTTCGCACCCGCCAGCACGGAAAGTGCCGGGCGGCTTTCAAGCCACATCGCATCAGACAGCAATTCCACGTCGAGCGCCGACGTTTCGTCCCAACGCGTCGGGCCCGCGGCCGGAAGTGCCGACAGCGTCGTACCCATCGGCACGCCGCCGCTCGCCATGCCGATGCTCGACCAGCTCGCCCCGGCGTCCCCGCTCAGCCAGATCTCGGCGCGGCGCCAGCCGCTGCCCGTGCCCGCCGCGGCAATCCAAAGGCGCGGCGCGGTCGGCGTATCACCGGCGATCGGCGGCAATTCGAACGCATGGAAGCGCGTTTCGCCTTGCGGAGCGTCGACGTTTGTTTCCGCGCGGCCGCCATCGGCCGCCGCATCGACACCGCCGTCGGCGTTCACCGGTTCCGCCTCGATGGCGACGGTCATCGTTTCCAGCGCCGTCCGGCGAATTTCCCAGCGCCGTCCGTCGCGGCCGCTGAGCCGGTCTCCCGGCTGCAACGCAAGCGCGCGGTAACCGAGCCGGAACGCTGCGGTTTCGCGCCGTGTCCACACCCGCTGCAGCACGTTCTGCGCGGCGCGTTTCGCCGCCCCGGCCGAAAGCGCAACCGGCAGCGCGCTATGGTCTTCGCGCCCGCGCGCGCCCGGCCGGAACGCCCGCTGCGCCCCCGCCTGATAATCGCGCGCGATATCCAGATAGCCAAAGGTCACCGATGCCGGCGCGTCCCCGCTGCGGCGTGCGATCGCGTGGCGGCTCTCCCCCTCCACCAACCCGTCGTCATCAAGAACAATGCCGGTTTCGGTGCTGTCGTCATGAAGCCGCACCTGCCTGCCGCCGAGCGCCCGCACGTCGCCGAGTTCGCCGAGCGATGCGACCCACGTCGAAAGCGGCGCATTCGTCGCGGCCGCGAAACCCGGCAAGGATGCCGAAAGGCCGCCCGTGGAGATGCGAACCCCGGCGGCTTCGGCAAGATCGCCGAGGATCGCGGCGATCGTGGGCGGCGCGGCATCGGACGTGACCTCGAACGACAAGTTCGGAATGCGGTTCGCAAAATCGGCGAGCTGCAGGTCCTCAAACACCGCGTAGGCAAGCCCGCGATAGGCGGGCGCGTTCGCAGGACCTTCGGCGGCGGCGATCAGCGGATCGGGCGCCTGCGTCTCGCTGCCGGTGTAGATGCGCACGGCCCCTTCCGCCGTCATCTCTCCGGCCGCGCCGCGCAGCAGCTTGCCGTCCGCCCAGATCCGGCCGATCCCCACGATCGGCCGCGCCGATATCGCCACCGCGAAGGATGCCGAATAGCTGTAGGTCGTCGTGCGTCCGCCCGAACGCTTGCCGCCGCCCGAACGGTGCGCCGTCTCGTTGAGGCCCTGGCTCCAGATCACGTTCCCCGCCGCGCGGGTCGTGCCGTAGAGCCGCGGATGCGGCACCCCGTAGGCCGAGCTTTGTACGGTGAGGTCGTCGAGGCGCGGCCCCGTGCGCCCTTTTGGCGAGAAAAGCAGCTGATCGATGGCGTTCCCCGCGACCGCGCCGATGGCAGCGCCGATGGGTCCGCCGACGATCGCGCCCACGGTCGTCAGAACAAGCGTCGCCATGGTCTCAAATCTCCGGAAAGCGCCAGCCGGTGCACGCCCATTCGGGCGGCAGCGGGGCTTCGACGACACGCCCGAGGCCGAAATGGGCATGAACGAACGTGTCCCCGCAACACACGGCGAGATGACGCTGCGCAGGCGTCACGGCGATCAGCGCCAGGTCACCCGCGCGCGGTTTGCCCGCCAGCAGCGCGCATCCGGCCGCGGCGAGTCCGGCCCCCAGGCGATCGCGATTGTCGGCAGCAAGGCAATAGTCGTGCGGCGCGGCGAACGAGAGCCCCGCGCCCTTCGCCGCCGCAATGGCGACGCCGACACAGTCGAGCGCAAGGCCGGGCACGCGCCCCTGCACGCGGCAGCGCGTGCCCACACAGGCCCGCGCCGCGTGCACGATATCTGCGTGCCGGGAATGCATGGCCGTCACAGGCTCGGGTAGCGGATCACGGAATCGGTGCCGGGGACGTGCGGCTCGCCGCGGAAATTATCCTTGTTCTGGAAGCGGTCCCGGCATGTCGAAAAGCGCCGGTCGCAACCCTCGCGCAGCTCCACGAGATCGCCCGGCGCCAGCCGCGCCGCGACCGCTTCGCGCAGGTCGACAGAGATGCCCTCCGAAGCGACGATTTCGAAATCCAGCCCCGCGAGCGCACCGGCAAGCGGCCGCAGCCGTCCGTAGGCAAGCACGCCATCCGACAAGGCACGATCGGTCTCGATGCGGGCAGCGCCCGTCACCGCCGTTACCCGCGCGATATGCGTCAGCGGCGCCAGTGCCACGCGGCAGCGCGCATCGCCCAGCCGCGCGCAGCACTCCGGCGTGCAGAGCGTGATCGGCGTGCGATCGAGGGCCGCGTGCGCGCTTTTCAGTTCCGCCTCGAAGCGGTCGTCCTGGCGCACGATGTCCCCGATCTCACCGCTAGCGAGCAGCACCGACGCGCCCGGCGCGCTCCAGTCGACGAGCGACAGCGTGGCATAGGCGCGGTCGTAGCGGCCAACGGCGATATCGTCGGCGCGGATGCGCCCGCTGCCGAGCGCGCCCGACACCTCCATGCCGCCGCCCTCGACGGAATCGGCATGGGCAAGCGCCGATGGCACCATGCCGGGCACCGGCGAACAGGTCATGCCGTCCACGACGAGCGGGCGGTCGTGCGACGTGAAACCAAGCGCCGCGCCGTCCGCGCGCTCGATCCGCCAGCAGAAGGCGAGGCTGGTCGTTTCCTCATCGAGCGCGGCGGCGAGCGCTTCCGGGATAGCGCGCATCAGGCCTCGCGCACTTCGATGATGGGGGCAGAGGGCATCTCGCCCGCGCGCCAGCCCTGCAGAGAGGCCTCGATACTGTCCTCGGCGACCCGGTCCGGCCGCAGCGCGTGCAGTTCCGCAGGCCGCCCGCCCGCGCCGATCGCCGCGTCCACATAGGCATTGCCGTGCAGCAGCAGATGCGCCGCAAGCCCCTCCAGAAACCCCGCCCGCGTCTCGCGCGGATTGGGCTGCGCGATCAGCGCCGCGAGTGCCCCGCCCGAAACTTTGAGCGGCGCCGATCCCGCGCTCTCCGCCACCAGCCGGATCGCCCGGCTCGCCACAGGATTGCGCGTCAAAGCCTCGCGCACCCGCGCCGCATAAGACGCAGGCACATCGCCCGCGTCCCAGCCCCCGCCATAGCCCAGCACATGACGCGGCAAGGCCGGACGCCCGCTCTTGCGGCCGAACCAATTGAACATCAGCGATCTCCAAAAAAGAAGAAAATCCCCCTCGCCCCTTTGGGGAGAGGGATGGGGAGAGGGGACAATCAAAAACCCCGTTCAGGCACGCCCCCTTCAGGAGCGGCGCAGAACCCTCAATCCACCACAAACAGCCGCGCGCCCGACGCGCTCACCGACCGATGCGCCATCGCGCCGTCGCCCACATGATACGACATTCCCGGCGTCAGCGTGACCCGCCGCCCGTCCGCAAGCTCGGTCACCAGCTCGCCCTCAAGGCAGAGCAATATATGCCCTTTCTCGCACCAGTGATCGGCGAGATAATCCGCCGAATAGTCCACCATTCGCACCCGGATCGCCCCGAACTGCCGCGTCCGCCAGACCGCGTGCCCGGTCTCGCCGGGATACACGGTCTCGGGGGCAGAGGCCCAGTCCATCGTTTCGAAGGCGAGTGGTTCGATGTGCATGGTAACGACTTCTCCGGAATCGTGATGCCGCCGACCATAACGCCCCCGTTCGCCAAGGCGATACCCGCGCCCGAAGCATTTCTGCCGAACACCCCGCCTCCACCACCACCTCGGTGGACCCAAATTCGGCACCATTTGAAGACGCTGAGTTAAGTGCAGCGAGAGCGGCCGCCTGAACAGCAAGATCGTTCGCTGCCGCATTCCCGGCACAGCTTTGATCGACGTTTACCTTTTGCGGCAAAGGTTCGGTCAGAGCGTCATTACTCCGCCTCACCAAGGGTGACCCCGATCTCCTCGACCGCACCCTCCGGACTCAGTTTAACGTAAAGGATGGCATCGGTGCCATCCTGAAGTTTAACGGGCCCGTCGTAGACACGTGGTGCAGACCGCGTGAGCGTAACGCCAGCCCGAACGCTCACAATGCTTAACGATTTGTCCTTGTCCGCAACGCCGGCAAGCCCAAATGGCAGGCGTTTACCCGCCTCCGATCTGAGGTACCGTTGCCTTGTCACTGTGTTCCCAAAGATCGTCCACCGCGAGTTATTACGCGTTAGAATTTCGCAGTCATCTGGCGTGCAAGGCCCGCGTCGTAGCCCCGAAACGCCGTCAGCGTTCTCAACGTGAGTTCCGACGGCTGAGAAAGCCTTCAAGGTCGGCGAACCCGCAAAAGCCATCGTTGGAAACAGCAATGCCGCGATAACAGTCTTTTTCATCCCCCATCTCCTCATGGGCGGTACAAGCACCTCCATCATGGATATGCGAGTCCGGCGGATAGCAGCCAATTTTGCGCAGAAGGATGGTCATAGCTGGCAAAACCCTCCAATCGTCCGCCTCCGCTGCTCGACGATCACTGAGCACTCTGCCGTCCAAACACAGGTCGAGAGTCGGCCAGAACACACCCTCGACCGTCACCCCGGCGAAGGCCGGGGCCCATAACCACGGTCGCATGGATACCGGCCTTCGCCGGTATGACGAGTGATCAGGCGATACCTCATTCACGAATAATAGCTCGTTAGAAGGCAGTCGCTGCAACCATGAGCAGGATGCCCACAAAGGCAACAATCCAAACCATCGCCGACACATCGGCCAGACGTGCCCAAAATCTTGACTCCGAGAGCAGCAGACTGTCCGGGCCTATATCATCGGGATTTACGCCTGTTTGTTCACATAGTACAAAAGCGAAGCGATTCCAGAGGTCTGGCCTACTCAACTCCTCGGGCGGAAGCACCTTTTGAAGAGACGTGAATACATCGCCGGCTGTGAGCCAGTCTTGAGCATCCGTATAATCTAGCTTTACGCCGAAGGTACGCTCAATGTCAGCAATCGCCTCAATCTCGTCCCCATCGCCGCCGAGCCCGACGCTTCTGGAATGGTGCTCCGTCACTATGAGAGTGATAGCCGAAATGGTGTTCCTCGCAATATGGTTCCCGCGCCAGATTATCAAACCACCCTCACCCCCGGCCGCGCACTCTTCCCCATAAGCGCCCATACCGCCCAGACCAGCGCGTCCGCCCGGTCCGGCGAACGTCCCGGCCCTTCGTAGCCGCCCCCGGCGATCAGCCCGCACAGCTCGTCCTCCAGCGCCGGAAAGGCGCCCGCGTGGTGCACGCGCCCGGCTTCGTACTGCGCCGCGACCGGCTCGGCGCGGATCGCCTTGCCGCGTGTCGCGCGCACCGATTTCACCGGCAGCGCATCGTCCACGGCGGCGAGCACGCGCGCGACCATGTCGCCGCCGTTGTTCACCTCCGCGATCACGCGGTCCGCGCCGTGCCGCGCGGCGGCATCCGAAACCGCGCGCGCCCAGCCTTCGGGCGACAGGCCCTCCACGCTCGCGTCCTCGATCACCACGATCGTGCCATCGCCAAGCAGTCCCGCCGCCACGATCCCGCACACCGATCCTGCGCCGTGCCCGGCGGGCGGATCGACGCCGATCACCACGCGCGCGAAGCCCTCATCTAGCGTCCCGTTCACCGCTCGCACCCGGCACCGCTCGATGAGCGCGCGCGACCAGAGCGCGCCTTCCACCTCCTCGATCAGTTCGCCGTCCAGTTCCTGCCGCCCCAGCCGCGTGCCGCCGTAAGCATCCGTCACCGCCGCCAGAAACGCAGCCGGCAGGTTCGCGGCGTTCTCCGCCGTGCGCCCGCGCGTCACCACGATAGCCTGCCCCGCCGTCGCCTCCTCCAGCAGGCGCCGCACCAGCGGCACGGGGCGCGGCGTCGTCGTCAGCACCGCGCGCGGCGCGCTTCCCAGCCGCAGCCCCATGCGCAGGTTCATCCACACGTCGAGGCCGCGTGGCCATTTCGCAATCTCGTCGCCCCAGGCATGGCTATGCTGCGCACCGCGCAGCGCATCCGGGTCGTCCGCCGAATAGAGGAAACCCTTCGCGCCCGTCGGCCACGAAAGCCGCCGCAGCGACGGCTCAAATTCAGGGCGCCGATCGGCGCGCACGCGGAGCAGGCCGGATTCGCCTTCCACCATTACGGCACGCGCCTCGTGCAGCGTCGTCCCGACAATGGCAATGCGCGCGGTGCCGTTTCGCGCCGCACGCTGCACCCATTCGGCGCCCGTGCGCGTCTTGCCGAAGCCGCGGCCCGCCATCACCAGCCACGTGTGCCAGTCCCCCGGCGGCACGACCTGCGCAGCCCGTGCGCGCCAATACCAGCTTCCGACCAGCACGTTCCGATCTTCAAGGTGGATCCCTCCCATCGCTTCGGCGAACTCGGCGGGAGACATCGCCTCCAGCCGCGCTTTCAGGTTCGGTGGGGTCATGCGTCGGCGTCTCCGCGCCGCGCCTCGATCGCGGCGGCGCGCGCTTCGACGGTGCGATACAGCGCCAGCGCGTCGTCCTCCGCCTCCCCGTCCCCCTCTTCGCCCACGATCATCGCATAGGCTTGCGGCCTGCGGCGGCTCAGCATGAACATCAGCAGCCGGTCCGAATATTCGCGGATTGTCACCGGCGTGCCGCTGCCACGCACCACGGTTTTTTCCACGCCGTTGCGGATGCGGTCGAAGGCTATCGCCTCCAGTTCGTCCATCGCGAGCGAAAGCGCGTCGTCCCAGGCCCGCGCGAAGGCGGCATCGCGGCGGCGCAGCGCATAGACGCCGCATGTCGCCTTGCCCGTCGCCGCCACGGCGCGGCGCACGTTCGCCGTTTCCGCCAGCGTTTCAAGGAAGATGCTGCGCCGCTTCGCCGTCCATCCGTCATGCCGCTGGGATGCGCGGCGCGCCGGTTTTTTCGCCGGTGTCGTTTTCGTCATCGGGGGTCTTTCACACGAGAAGAAGCCGCGCCGAGCCCCGACATGAAAACGGCTCCGAAGGGCCTGAACCCCCGGAGCCGCAATTCCTCAGCGTGTCTGATCTCTAGCGAAGAGCGGTTCGCTCGTCAAGCATTATTTTCCCTATTTGGTTATTTTTGGTCCTTATGGTCGCACCCGGGTTGTAACATCTCGGCGGCTGGGCCACCTCCCGCGTCGATCCTGATATGTTGTTCATCGGATCGTAATTTTATGCGCTGTAAGAAGCGCTTACCGGGGCCGGGCAAAAGAGGTTGAAATGAAAACGATCATCGTCTGCGCCTGCCTTCTGTTCATCGCCGCTGTCGGCGCCATTGCGATTCCGCCGCACGCGGGCGCGATCGCCTCGACGCCGTCTGCCGCCGCAGACGCTGCCCCTCACACCCGGTAATAGTCCGCCACGCGGTCCAGCCCCAGGCACAGCACCACCTTTCCGGCGCGCGCCGGCCAGCCCATCGCCCGTTCCGCCGTTTCGAGTCCCTCACCCAGGCACACCGTGCGCGTCAGCACGTCGGCAAGGCCTTGCCCCGCGTGCGCCAGCGCCGCATCCACGCGCGTTTTCGCGCCGATCTGCGCCGTCGTCGGGTCGGGCGCGTCGGGCGCGCTGCGGGCACCTTTCGCCACCGGCCCGGCGTCCCACGCCATCGTCACGCGCGGGCCGCGCGCGGCGATCATGAAGTCGCGGCGCAGGCGCACGCCCGCCTCGAACTGGCGGTCGCTGATCTTGCCGCGTGCGTGCAGCCACGCGATCGGCTCCTCCGCGCGGTTCGCGTGCCGCGCGCCTTCGGTGGCCGCGCGGCGGTGCGGCGGGCTGTCGATGCTGTTCACGATCAGGCGGTTACGGGTTTCGGGCATGGGCTCTCCCTCGTGTTCAGTTGCGAATCGCCCTTGCCATCGCGTGTCCGCTGTAGGACAGTGAAAAATAACCCAATAGGATAATTCGATGCTCACACGCATCCGCGAGGTCCGCAAGGGCAAGGGTCTCACGCTGGCGGACGTCGCCGAGCGCTGCCGGCCGGCCACGACGCCGCAAACCATCGGCCGCCTCGAAACCGGCACCCGCACCGTCTCGGTCGGCTGGCTCAACCGCATCGCCGCCGCGCTCGGCGTGGAAGCCGCCGAGCTCGTCACCCATCCCGAACGCCCGGACGTCCCCGTCGCCGCCCTCCTCGCCGCGGACGGCGCGCGCGCGCCGACGATGCCGCAGACGCTGCTGCCGCCCCGCCCGTCCGGCGCGATGATCGCGGTGCAGGTCGTCTCGGGCATCGGCGACTATCGCACCGGCGATTCGATCTGGTGCGATCGGCTCTCCCCCGCCGAGTTCGAACGCGCGCGCAACCGCGACGTGCTCGTCCCCCGCCCCGCCGGGCGCTTCGTGTTCGGCCGTCTTGTGGATCTCGACGGCCAGCGCCTCGCCATCCTGCCGCTGGTCCCCGGCGCGCGGCAGCTCGTCGTTTCGGAAACCCCCTGGCTCGCGGTCGCGGCAACATTGGTACGCCCACTTTAGGGAGTATGCGCCCAAAGGCGCCGCCGCTAACCGCAGCGCCGAAAGGAGCCCTTCATGCTCGATACCACCCGCCGCACCGCGTTCGACGAGGACCACGCCCTCTTCCGCGACAGCGTCCGCAAGTTCTTCGACCGCGAACTCCATCCCAACCTTGATCGGTGGGAGCACGAAGGCATCGTCGACCGCAACTTCTGGCGCGCCTGCGGCGAAGCGGGTCTACTTTGCCCGCAAGTCCCTGAAGAATACGGCGGTCTCGGCCTCGACTACCGCTACAACGCCGTCATAGGGGAGGAACTTTGCTACGCCGGCTCCTCGGCAGGCATCACCCTCCACTCCGACATCGTCGTCGACTACATCATCAACTACGGCTCCGAAGAACAAAAGCGCCGCTGGCTCCCCGGAATGGTCTCGGGCGAAGTCATCACCGCGATCGCGATGACGGAGCCGGGCGCCGGCTCCGACCTCCAGGGCGTGAAGACAACCGCGAAGCGCGACGGCAACCACTATGTCGTCAACGGCTCCAAGACCTACATCACCAACGGCCAGAACGCCGACCTCATCATAGTCGTCGCCAAGACCGATCCGACGCAGGGCGCGAAGGGCACCTCGCTCATCCTCGTCGAAGCCGATCGCGATGGCTTCGCGCGCGGCCGCAACCTCGACAAGATCGGGCAACATTCCGCCGACACCTCCGAACTGTTCTTCAACGACGTCCGCGTCCCCATCACCAACTGCATCGGCGAGGAGAACATGGGCTTCATCTACCTGATGAAGCAGCTCCCGCAGGAACGCCTCCAGATCGCGCTCTCCGCACAGGCGGTCGCGCAGCGCGCGTTCGACGAGGCGGTCAAGTTCACCAAGGAGCGCAAGGCCTTCGGCAAGACCGTGTTCGATTTCCAGAACACAAAGTTCACGCTCGCCAACCTCGCGACGCAACTACAGGTCGGCTGGGCGCATCTCGACTGGGCGCTGAAGCGCCACGTCGAAGGCAAGCTCACCGCCGCCGAAGCCTCCGCCGCCAAGCTCTGGCACACCGAGTTGCAATGGGATGCCTGCGACCTCTCGCTCCAGCTGCACGGCGGCGCGGGCTATATGAACGAATACCCGATCGCTCGCCTGTGGCGCGACGCGCGCGTACAACGCATTTACGGCGGTACGTCGGAGATCATGAAGGAAGTCGTCAGCCGCGCCATCTAGGCAGCGCGGCTAGAAACTCTCTTCGGCGTAAATCCGCGAAAGATCGCCCGCCCAGCGACCATGGTAAGCTTCGAGCAAGCGCTCGGCGGGAGTCTTGCCGCTTTCGACAATCTCGAACAGCGGCGCGAGGAAGATCGCCTCACTGTCGCCCGAGCTGTTGAGCCGTGCGCGCCGCGTCAGCCCCGCTTCGGCGATGGCGAGGATTTCCTTGCCGAGCTGCTGGAACGTGCGTCCGCGCGGCCCCGTCGCCTGCAAACCCAGTCTCGGCACCTCCTCGCGGATGCGGTTATGGTCAGCGATCGTCCAGTGCTTGACCGCATCCCACGCCGCATCGAGCGCGATGTCGTCGTAGAGCAGCCCCACCCAGAAGGCAGGCAGCGCGCAGATACGGTTCCACGGGCCGCCGTCCGCGCCGCGCATCTCGAGATAGGACTTGAGGCGCACTTCCGGGAAAGCGGTCGAGATATGATCGTTCCAGTCGCCGAGCGTCGCGCGCTCGCCGGGCAGCGCCGTGAGCTTGCCGTCCATGAAGGCGCGGAAATCCTGTCCGGCGAGATCGACGTACTTGCCGTCGCGCACGGCGAAATACATCGGCACGTCGAGAATATAGTCGGCCCAGCGTTCGAAGCCGAAACCGTCCTCGAACACGAACGGTAGCATCCCCGTGCGCGCCGCATCGGTATCGGTCCAGATGTGGCTGCGGTAGCTGAGGAAGCCGTTGGGCCTCCCTTCGGTGAACGGCGAGTTCGCGAACAGCGCCGTTGCGAGCGGCTGCAGCGCGAGGCTGACGCGGAACTTCTTCACCATGTCCGCCTCGCTCGCATAGTCGAGGTTGGTCTGGATGGTGCAGGTCCGCAGCATCATGTCGAGGCCAAGCGATCCCACGCGCGGCATGTGGCGCAGCATGATCGCGTAGCGCCCCTTGGGCATGATCGGCAGTTCGTCGCGACGCTTGTCGGGCCACATACCGAGGCCGAGAAAACCGAGGCCGAGCTCCTTGCCGACCTCCTGCACTTGCTTCAGATGCCGACCTGTCTCAGCGCAGGTCTGGTGCAGGTTTTCAAGCGGTGCGCCCGAAAGCTCGAATTGCCCGGCGGGTTCGAGACTTACGTTCCCGTCGTCGCCAGCAAGCGCGATGACATATCCGTTCTCCTCCACCGGCTCCCAGCCGAAGCGTGTCATCGCCATCAGCAGATCGCGGATGCCGCCTTGCTCGTCATAGGACGGTGCGCGGTGATCGGTGGTGCGATACACGAACTTCTCGTGCTCAGTACCGATTCGCCAACGCTCCGCGGGCTTGCTGCCGCGTTCGAAAACGCTCAGCAAATCATCTTTTGACTCGATAGGAAGGGCATCCCCTTCACCGGCCTTGCGCGTGCTCATGGCGAGCGCTTAGCCGTCCTCGCGGCCGCGCGCCAGAGAGGAAATGAGCGAGGCTCAATCTCCCCGCCAATCCCCCGCAAGCGCCTGCCAGATCGCAACCGCCGCTGCCGCTGCCGTGTCGGCGCGCAGGATGCGGGGGCCGAGTGAAACACGCACGCACTGTGGCAGTGTCCGGATGGCCGCACGCTCGGTATCATCGAACCCACCCTCGGGGCCGATAAGGATCGCTGCGGGCACAGCAACGCCGGGCAGCACCTTCGCGACTGGTTCGCCGCCTTCCTCGTCGCAGAAGATCAGCGCGCGCTCCACTGGCCAGTCCGCAAGCAGCGCTGCGAGCGGGACGGGATCGCCGAGCTCCGGCAACGCCGTACGTTCGCACTGTTCGGCTGCCTCGATCATGTGCGCGCGCAAGCGGTCGCGCTTCAGATTGCCCACAACCGTGCGCCGCGTCACGGTAGGCACCAACCGCGCCACGCCGAGCTCGCACGCCTTCTCCGCAAGCCAGTCGATGCGGCCCGCCTTCAGCGGCGCGGCGCAGAGCCAGAGGTCGGGCACCACCTCGCGTGACTTCAGCAGAGCCTCCGCCCGCACCACCACTTCGCGCTTGCCGATGGCGGCGATCACCGCCTGCCATTCGCCCGTGCGGTCGTCGAACAGCCGGACACCGTCGCCCTCGCGCAAACGCATCACGCGCGTCAGGTAGTGCCCAGCCGCCGCGGCGAGAGGCAACGTTGTCCCGGCACCCAGCTGTGTGTCCACGAACAGACGGGGGCCTGCCTTGCTTGACAATGATCGATCACCCATGCTGACCCGCTAGCATGGAGACCCCGCCCCTGACCACGCCGGAACCTGCCGACCGCGCGACGCCCGATGCTGTTGCCGGGAGCTGGGTCGAAATGTTGCCCCAGTCATGGAAGCCTTACGCCCGGCTGGCGCGTGCAGACCGGCCGATCGGCGCATGGCTGCTGTTCTGGCCCTGCGCGTGGGGCACGGCGCTGGCCGGCGGCCTTCCGCAGGAATCGTATCTGGTGCTGCTGTTCCTGATCGGCTCGTTCGCGATGCGCTCGGCAGGGTGCGTCTACAACGACATCGTGGATCGCGATCTCGATGCCAGTGTCGAGCGCACGCGCGATCGCCCGCTCGCCAGCGGCACGGTATCGCTCAAGGCCGCTTGGGCACTGCTCAGCAGCCTGTCGCTGCTTGGCCTCGTCGTGCTGCTCCAGCTCGGCGGGTTCGCACAGGTTGTCGCGCTCTGCTCTTTGCTGCTGGTCGCGGGCTACCCGTTCATGAAGCGCATAACCTGGTGGCCGCAAGCGTGGCTCGGCCTCACCTTCAACTGGGGGGCGCTCGTCGGCTTCGCGGCAATCGCCGGCAGCCTGCCGCCCGCAGCGCTCGCGCTCTATGCGGCAGGCCTGTTCTGGACGCTCGGCTACGATACGATCTACGCGCTTCAGGACATCGAGGACGATGCGCTTGCGGGCATCAAGTCGTCGGCACGGCGGCTGGGCGGGAACGTACGCGTGGGTGTGGCGAGCTTCTATGCCATCACGGTCCTCCTCCTTGCCGCCGCGCTCCTGCTTGCCGCGCCAGAGCAGCCGCTCGTCGTTGCGGCATTGCTTCCCGCCGCGCTCCACCTGCTATGGCAGGTTCGCGCGCTGCATAGCACCGACACGGTGGGCACGCTCCGCCTGTTCCGCGCGAACACGGTAACGGGCGCGCTGGTCTTCGCGGCCTGCCTCGTGGCCGGACTTTGACGCGCGGCCTGCAAGCGCTTATGCGCGGCGGCCATGCTTGACCCGAACGCCGCGCTCGACCGCCTCGACCACGCCATCGCCCGCGCCAAGGCGCTGGGCGCCGATGCCGCAGACGGAGTTTACTTCGGCGACATGTCGTCGAGCGTGCATGTCCGGCTCGGCGAACTCGAGGACATTGGCCGCTCGGAGGCCGAGGAGATCGGCATTCGTGTTTTCATCGGCCAGCGCAGCGCCAATGTCTCCTCTTCCGACCTCTCCGCTGCCGCGCTCGCCGCTGCTGCCGAGCGTGCGGTCGCGATGGCGCGCGAGGCGCCCGAGGATCGCTACGCGGGCCTCGCCCCCGCCGAGCGGCTGACGAAAGGGCCTTGGCCCACACTGGACATCGACGACGGCACGGACATCCCAGTCGAGGCATTGCGCGCCCGCGCGCTTGCCGCCGAAGATGCGGCGCGCGCCGTTGAGGGTGTCAGCAATTCGCAGGGCGCCTCCGCCAGTACCGGCCGCGCAGTCTATGCGCTCGCCACCTCGCACGGCTTCGCGGGTGCTTATTCAGGCAGCTCCTACGGCGTCTCCGCCTCGATCATCGCCGGTTCGGGTGACGCGATGCAGCGCGACTACGCCTATCACAGCGCGCGACATGACGCCGATCTGGAGACACCCGAAACCGTTGGCCGGCTTGCGGGCGAGCGCGCCGTTTCGCGCCTATCGCCCGCCAAGCTCGCGACCGGTGCGATGCCGGTGGTGTTTGATCCGCGCGTCGCGGGATCGCTGCTGGGCCATTTCGCGGGCGCGATCAGCGGATCGGCGATCACGCGCGGTACCAGCTTCCTCAAGGATTCGCTGGGGCAGGAGATCTTCCCGCGTGGTCTTTCCATCGTCGACGATCCGCTGCGCGTGCGCGGGCTCCGCTCCCGACCGTTCGACGGCGAGGGGTTGCCGACCTCGCGCACGCGGCTCGTCGACAGCGGACGCCTCACCGGCTGGCTGCTCGATAGCGCCTCTGCGCGGCAGCTTGGCAGCAGCCCATCCGGCCATGCCTCGCGCGGCGTTTCGGGTCCACCGGGCGTTTCCACGTCCAACCTCTCCATGGAGGCCGGGACGCTGAGCCGGAGCGCGCTCATCGCGGACATCCGACGGGGCGTGCTTGTCACCGAACTGATCGGCCAGGGCGTCAACGTCGTCACCGGCGACTACAGCCGGGGCGCGGCGGGCTTTTTGATCGAGGACGGCGAGATCACGGGCGCGGTCGCCGAGATTACCGTTGCCGGAAATCTGAAGTCCATGTTCCTGAACCTGACGCCGGCCGACGATCTGGTGTTCCGCTATGCCGTGAATGCGCCCACGTTGCGCATCGAGGGCATGACGGTGGCGGGCGCCTGAAACTTCACAAGTAGAAGAAGTAGTCGGACGGCGGTCGAGTCTGCGGCCGGCTTTCCTATTCCAACACCTTCGGGACGCCGAGGCGGGGAATCGCGCGGGCGGGGCAATCGTCCATCACCACCTTCAGTCCGGCGGCCTCCGCCTTCGCGGCGGCATCTTCGTTGATGACGCCGAGTTGCATCCATACCGCCTTCGCACCGATGGCGATGGCCTCGTCGACGACCGGTCCGACCGCGTCGGAGCGGCGGAAGATATCGACCATGTCGACAGGCTGGGGGATTTCGGCAAGCGAAGCGTAGACGGTTTCGCCATGAAGCGTGGCGCCCGCGAGCGTCGGGTTCACCGGGATGACGCGGTAGCCCCGCCCCTGCAGATAGGCCATCACGCCGTGGCTCGGGCGGTCCGGGCGATCGGATGCGCCGACCATCGCGACGGTTCGGACGTTTGTGAGCAGGTCGCGGATGTCTTCAGCGGCGGTCAGTGGCACGTTCGGTCTCCTTCAATGCATCCAGCACCTGAACGGCGATGCGGCGGAAGGCGTTCCCCGCCGGATCATCACGAAGGGCAACTGGGGTGCCAGCGTCGCTCGCCTCGCGGATGCCGATTTCGAGCGGGATGCCACCGAGGAAGGCGATGCCCATCGTCCTTGCGGCATCCTCCGCGCCGCCGTGCCCAAAGATATGGCTTTCATGGCCGCAGGCCGGGCAATGGAACGTCGACATGTTTTCGATCATGCCGAGGATCGGCACGCCGACCTTGCCGAACATCGCGACCGCCTTCTTCGCGTCGATGAGCGCGAGATCCTGCGGCGTCGAGACGATCACCGCGCCCGCGAGCGGCACCTTCTGCGCCATCGTGAGCTGGATATCGCCCGTACCCGGCGGCAGATCGACGACGAGCACATCGATCGGACCCCACTCGGTCTGCGTCAGCATCTGCATCAGCGCGCTCGACGCCATCGGTCCGCGCCAGACGACGGCGCGATCGGGATCGGTCATCGCGCCGATCGAAACAGCCTTCAAACCATGCACCTCGGCGGGCTGGATCAGCTTCTCGCGCAGCGTCAGCCGCTCCTGCCGCCCCATCAGCATCGGCACGGACGGGCCATAGATGTCGGCGTCGAGCAGCCCGACCCTCAGCCCCTGCGACGCCAGCGCAACGGCGAGGTTCGCGGCGACGGTGGACTTGCCGACGCCGCCCTTGCCCGAGCCGACGGCGATGATGTGGCGGATTTCGGGAAGCGGTGCCGGCGCGGTCGGGTGCGGCCCCTGCGGCGCATCGCCGCGTTCGGAGGTGGTGATGATGCGCGCACCCTCGACGCCCGGCACAGCGCGCAGCGCGGCATCGACACGCGCCTCCAGCGTCTTCGCATCGTGCGGCGAAAGCCCGTCCACGGCGAGCACCAGCCCGGCTTGAGCGCTTCGCAGCACGATGCCCGAAACACGCCCGGCGCTTACGATATCCTTGCCCGATACCGGGTCCGCAAGCCGCTCAAGCGCTGCGCGCAACAGGTCTTCGCCCGCCATTTTCACTCCTTGCCGGTCAGCATGTCTCGCAAATGCGCGGAGGCGTCCGTATATAGGCTGTTCATTGGAAGCAATCGACGGGTAGCGAATGCCTTGGGAGAATAACAGTAACAACTCCGGCCCCTGGGGCAGCGGCAACGGCAACGGACCGCGCAACCCCTGGGGTGGCGGCTCGGGCGGCGGCTCCGGCGGCGGTGGTGGCAATCGCGGCGGCGGCGGACCCGATTTCGACGAGTTCATCCGCCGCAGCCAGGAACGGCTGCGTTCCGGCCTGCCCGGCGGCTCCAAGGGCGGTTCGATGCCATGGGGCTACGTGATCCTCGGCATCGCGCTCGTCTGGATCGCATTCACATCGTTCTACCGCGTGGTGCCCGAGGAACGCGGCGTCGTGCAGCGCTTCGGCGCCTATTCGCGCACGACGGGGCCGGGTATGCACTTCAAGCTGCCCGCACCGTTCGAAACCGTGAGCAAACCCGCTGTGGAGACCGTCGCCACGATCGACATCGGATCAACGGATGCATCGACCGAGAACCTGATGCTGACGGGCGATCAGAACATCATCGACATCGCCTACGCGGTGCGCTGGAAGATCAAGGATCCCGTGCAGTTCCTGTTCCAGCTCGCCGAGCCCGAAACCACGATCCGCGAAGTCGCCGAATCGGCGATGCGCGCGGAAGTGGCGCGCGTTCCGCTCGACGCAGCGATCGGCCCGCAGCGCGCGCAGATCGCCGAGCAGGTGCGGGTGCGCACGCAGGAAATGCTCGACAGCTACAAGGCCGGCGTCGACATCGTCGGCGTCGACATCAAGCAGGCCGACCCGCCCGCCGCCGTCGATTCTGCGTTCAAGGACGTGTCCGCCGCGCAGCAGAACGCCGAACAGTATCTGAACGAGGCGCGCCGTTATTCACAATCGCTGCTTTCGCTGGCGCAAGGGCAAGCCGCCGCCTTCGACGCGGTGTACGAACAATATCGGCTGGCGCCGGAAGTGACGCGCAAGCGCATGTATCTGGAGACGATGGAAGAGGTGCTGGGCAAGGTGGACAAGACGATCATCGAGGCTGACGGCGTCGTCCCCTATCTGCCGCTGCCGGAAGTGCGAAAACGCGCTGTTGCAAACGCGGCGGGAGACGCACAATGACCCTGCGCAACCCGATCGCGCTCGTCGGCCTCGCCTTCCTTGCGCTGATTCTGATCACGACGTCGCTGTTCACCGTTTCGGAATCGCAACAGGCGATCATCGTGCGGCTCGGCAAGCCCGACAGGATCGTCAACCGCTACAACGCTAACGATCCCTTCGGCGCCACGGGCGCCGGGCTGACGCTGAAGGCGCCGTTCATCGAAAACGTCGTGTGGGTCGACAAGCGCATCCGCGATCTCGACATGCCGCAGCAGGTGGTGCTTTCCACCGATCAGCTTCGCCTTGTCGTGGATGCCTTCGCACGTTTCCGCATCGTCGATCCGCTGCGCATGTATCAGACCGTGCGATCGGAGGATCGCGTTGCCGACGAACTTTCGCGCATTCTCGGCTCGCGCCTGCGCAACGAGCTTGGCCGGCAGACCTTTGCAACGCTGCTCAGCCCCGAGCGCGGCCAGCTGATGGATACGATCCAGGAAGCCGTGAACCGTGAAGCCAGCCGCTACGGCGCCGAGATCGTCGATGTACGCATCAAGCGTGCCGATCTTCCGCCGGGCGACCCCTTGCAGTCCGCATTCCTGCGGATGCAGACCGCGCGCCAGCAGGAAGCCGAATCGATCCGCGCGCAGGGCCGCAAACAGGCGCAGATCATCCGCGCCGAAGCCGACGCCGAGGCATCGCGCGTGTATGCGCAGTCCTTCGGCAAGGATAAGGAATTCTACGCCTTTTACCGCGCGATGCAGGCGTATCGGACCACGTTCAACGACGGCAATGCCAGCGTGATTCTTTCGCCCGACAATGAATTCCTGCGTGAGTTCCAAGGGGTCCGCGGCCGCTGATCCGTATGGGTAACGATCTCCTTGCAGCGATCGGCCTCGCCCTCGTGATGGAAGGCGCGGCCTATGCGTTGTTCCCCGATGCGATGCGAAGGGCGGCAGCGATGTTGTTTGCACAGGGAGAGAGCACGGTTCGCATCGCCGGGCTCGGCGCGGTGCTCGCGGGTGTTGCGATCGTCGCGGCGGTGCGGTTGCAGGGATGAAGACATAAGGGGCAGATTGTATTGACGCCGGGCGGTGCTTACATGGCGTCAACTTGAGGAGACGAGATACGTGCGTATCGCATTAGCCATGACCGGCGCGGCAGTTCTGTTTGCCAGCGCCGCGACACTTGCCCTTCAGGAACCGGGCCACGCCCAGCAAACGGCGCCGGAATCGCTGAGTGCGCAGCAGCAGGTCACCGCCCCCGGCGGCGCGCCCGGCAGCTTCGCGGACCTGACCGCGCGGCTTCAGCCCGCGGTGGTCAACGTTTCGACTACGCAGGAGATCGAGGTCGGCCGCCTGCGGGGCATCCCGCGCCTGGCGCCCGGCACACCGCTCGACGAGCTGTTCCGCCGCTTTCAGGAGCAGCAGCAGGACGGGCAGGAGCCCGAGACGCGCGAGGCGCAGTCGCTCGGCTCCGGCTTCATCATCTCGCCGGACGGCTATGTCGTCACCAACAACCACGTCGTCACCGGGCGCGGCGGCAACGAGCCCGTCGACAAGATCACCGTGACGCTTTCCGACCGCACCGAATATTCGGCGCGCATCATCGGGCGCGATCCGCTTTCCGACCTCGCGCTGCTGAAGATCGAGGGCAAGGATTTGCCCTATGTGCGCTTCGGCCAGTCCGAGCGCGTGCGCGTCGGCGACTGGGTGATCGCGATCGGCAACCCCTTCGGCCTTGGCGGCACGGTGACGGCGGGCATCGTCTCGGCGCTCCACCGCAACATCCAGGCGGGGCAATACGACCGCTACATCCAGACCGACGCCTCGATCAACCAGGGCAACTCCGGTGGGCCCATGTTTGATCTGAACGGCAACGTGATCGGCGTGAACACGGCGATCTTCTCGCCCACCGGCGGCAATGTCGGCATCGGCTTCGCGATTCCGGCCGAGCAGGCCTCCCCCGTGATCGACCAGCTGCGTTCGATCGGCCGCGTGCGGCGCGGGTACCTCGGCGTCAGCATTCAGCCTGTGACGCCCGAAATCGCCTCCGCGCTCGGGCTCCAGAAGGATCGCGGCGAGATCGTCGCGAGCGTCGAGAACGACGGCCCGGCGAAGAAGGCGGGCATCGTTCCCGGCGACGTCATCACGCGCGTGAACAACCAGGAAGTGACCGTCGACAACACGCTGTCGTCGATCGTCGCGAACAGCGGCATCGGCAACCGCGTGCCGATCGAGCTTTACCGGAAGGGCAAGCGCCAGACGGTGCAGGCGACGCTCATCGAGCGGCCCGCCGAGATCGCCATTGCGGGGAACGACAATGCGGCGCCGGGTGAAGATAAGGCGGCAAACGAAGCCACGGCTTCCGCGCGCCGCAGCCTTGGCATCACGCTTGCCGAACTGACGCCGGAAGTTCGCCGCCAGCTTGGCATCGACGATGAGGTCGAGGGTGTCGTGATCGCCAGCCTGAACCGCAACAGCGACGCCGCGAAGCGCGGCCTGCAGCGCGGCGACGTGATCCTTTCAATCAACCAGCAGCAGACGAAGACGCCTGCCGCGGCCGCGGCCGCCGTGGACGCGGCACGCAAGGCCGGTAAAGACACGGTCGCGCTGTTCGTGAAGCGCGGATCGCGCCCGCCGCAGTTCATCGGCATCGCCATGATGGGCAAGGACGAAGGCTGAGCCTCAACGCTTCGGCAAGAAACATGACCCCGGCCCCGACATGTTCGCGGCCGGGGTTTTCTTTTCCGGCTTCCCGTTTTCGCGCGACATGCTTTACTTGCCGCCTAGGCGGACAGGGGAGCGGTTGATGGGAACGATCTTCGTCGGTGCGGCGGGCGACAAAAGGCTCGAACTCGATCTGAAGCGCGCCAACCGGCACGGGCTGATCGCGGGCGCGACCGGCACCGGCAAGACGGTGAGCCTGCAGATCCTCGCCGAAGGCTTCTCCAAGGTCGGCGTGCCCGTGTTCATGGCCGACGTGAAGGGCGATCTCGCGGGCCTCGCGATGCCCGGCTCCGCAACGCACAAAGCACACGACGCCCTGCAGAAACGCGCCGCCGGCATAGGCCTTGCCGACTATGCCTACGAGGCGTTTCCGGTGGTGTTCTGGGATCTGTTCGGCGAGCAGGGGCACCCCGTGCGCACCACGGTTTCCGAGATGGGGCCGCTGCTGCTCTCGCGCCTGATGGGGCTCAACGAGACGCAGGAGGGCGTGCTCACTATCGCGTTCCGCATCGCCGACGAGGAGCAGCTGATGCTGCTCGACCTCAAGGATCTGCAATCGATGCTGACCTATGTGGCGGACAATGCCGCGGCGATCGGCACGCGCTACGGCAATGTCACCAAACCGAGCGTCGGCGCGATCCAGCGGCAGCTGCTGGTGCTGGAGAACGAGGGCGGCGCGCGCTTCTTCGCCGAGCCCGCGCTCGACGTGAAGGACTTCATGACGGTGGCCGACGACGGCAGGGGCCAGGTGAACATCCTCGCCGCCGACAAGCTCATGCAGAGCCCGCGGCTTTATTCCACGTTCCTGCTGTGGCTGCTCTCCGAACTCTTCGAGGCGCTGCCCGAGGTGGGCGACCCCGACCAGCCGAAGATGGTGTTCTTCTTCGACGAGGCGCATCTGCTGTTCGACGAGGCCCCGAAGGCGCTGCTCGAGAAGATCGAGCAGGTGGTGCGGCTCATTCGTTCGAAGGGCGTCGGCGTCTATTTCATCACGCAGAACCCGATCGACGTGCCCGAAGGTGTCGGCGGGCAGCTCGGCAACCGCATCCAGCACGCGCTGCGCGCCTTCACACCGCGCGACCAGAAGGCGATCAAAGCGGCGGCCGAGACGTTCCGCATCAATCCGGGGCTCGATGTGGTGACCGCGATCACCGAGTTGAAGGTCGGCGAGGCGCTCGTGTCGCTGCTCGATCGCGACGGCGCGCCCGCACCGGTGGAACGCGCGCTCATCCGCCCGCCCTGCTCGCGGCTTGGGCCGCTCACGGAGCAGGAGCGCAAGGTGATGATCGCAAGCTCGCCCTTCGCGGGGCGCTACGAGGAGACGATCGATCGCGAATCGGCGTTCGAAATTCTGAAGGTGCGGGCGGAACAGGCGCTGGAAGAGTCCGAAGCCGCCGCTGCGACAAAGGCCGAAACGAAAGCGACGGGCGGACGCGGCGGCAGCTGGTCGAACAGCATCCTCGGCAAGATCGCGGGCGCGGTGATCGGCGCGTTCGTGGCGAAGAAGGCGCGCGACTTCGGAGACAGCCTGGCGGGCAAGAAGCCTTCGCGCCGCAGCGCGTCGGCAACGTCAACCGCCGTCGGGACCGCGGGCAGCCAGATCGGCTACGAGATCGGCAAGGCGATCGCGGGCCCGATGGGCGGGCGCATCGGCCGCGGCGTGCTCGGAAGCTTCAGCCGCGGGATGGCGAAAAAGATCAGCTGACGATCAGCCGTTGATCGAGACGTTTGCCGTCGCCGGGTCGGTATTGGCGGGCTGCGCGTCGATGATCGTTTTCAGGAGCGCGCCCTTGTTGACGACCTCCGTGGCGGGATCGCCTGCCGTGGAGCGCGCCGACGGATCGGGGCGCGTGGCGCCCGCGTCGTCGAGCAGCTTCTGCTCTCCGGCCGATTTCGGCGCGGGGCGCACGCCGGGGCCGAACAGCGCTTCCATCGCCTGCGTCTGCGCATCGGTTTCCATCGGGCGCGGGGCGCCGGGGCGCGGCGGCGCGAGGTTGTAGTCGGGCGGCACGACGAGCGGTGCGGAGCGGCCGATGGCGAACTCGTCCGGCGCGTCGCGCCCGAAGATGCCGCTGCTGCCGCAGGCGGAAAGGCCAAGCGCCGTGATCGCCACGAGCGCGGCGCGCGTCAGGGAAGACATGCTTTTCAACTCCACTTCATTCTGCTGCTGCGGGCTTGCGTTCGAAGAACGCGCGCAGCAGCAGGATTGCGACACCTATCGTAATCGCCGCGTCGGCGACATTGAAGACGTAAAAGCTCCACGCGCCGACATGGACGTGGACGAAATCGACGACATAGCCGAAACGCACGCGATCGACGATGTTGCCGAGCGCGCCGCCGAGCACCAGTGCGAGCGCAAGAATATCGATGCGGTTCGTTTCCTTGCGCATCCACCACGCGACGCCCGCCGCGATGAGCGCGGTGACGGCGGTGAGGATCCAGCGTTCCTTCGCGCCGTCGGCCTGGAGCAGCCCCATCGAAACGCCGCGATTTTCGACCCACGTGAGACTGAGGACCGGCAAGAGGTTGATGCTGCCCTTCGCCTGCAGGCCGATGCCGGCGATGATCCACAGCTTCACGAGCTGATCGACGACGAAGATCGCCGCCGCGACGACATAGCCCTTCGCGGCGGTCACGCGAGAACCTCCCCGCACCGCACGCAAAGCTCGGTCGCGGGGTCGACATCGCCGGTGTGGCGCCAGCAGCGGGCGCACTTTTCGGCCTCGGTGCGCGTGACCACCGTAGAATCGCCTCCATATTCGGCCGCGCTGACGATCGAAACCTCGGCGAAGTCGGCCGCCGAGATGCCGGCCACTTCGGGAAGGCGCACGACCGCCTCGTTCGACGAACGGATCGTCTTCTCGCGGCGGAAGGGCTCGATCGCTTCGGTGACGCTTTCACGCGCGGCGCGGATCGTCGCCCACTTTTCCCCAAGCGCCGCATCGAGCCACGCCGCGTCGATCTCCGGCCAATCGAGCAGGTGAACCGAGCCGTCTTCACTCGGGAAGCGAGCCTGCCAGGCTTCTTCGGCCGTGAACACCAGAACGGGGGCGAACCAGCGGGTGAGCGCGTGGAACAGCGTGTCCATGACTGTCCGGCACGCGCGTCGTTTCGCTGACGTCACGGCGTCACAGTAAAGACTGTCCTTGCGCACATCGAAGTAGAAGGCGCTGAGGTCATGGACGCAGAACGCCTGCAACGCGGTCACGTAGCGCGTGAAATCGTAATCGTTCACGCACTGGCGCAGCTCGTCGCCGAGTTCGGCGAGGCGGTGCAGCACCCAGCGTTCCAGCTCCGGCATGTCAGACGCCGCGATGCGCTCGGCCTCGTCGAAGCCTTCGAGCGCGCCGAGGAGGTAGCGGAAGGTGTTGCGGACCTTGCGGTAGGCATCGGTCATGCCGCGCATGATTTCCGGGCCTATCCTGTGATCCTCGCGCCAGTCGACGTTCACCGCCCACAGGCGCAGCACATCCGCGCCGCTTTCGCCGATCACCTTGTTCGGGTCGATCGTGTTGCCGAGGCTCTTCGACATCTTGCGACCCGACGCATCGAGCGTGAAGCCATGCGTGACGACCGCATCATACGGCGCGCGGCCGCGCGTGACGCAGGATTGCAGCAGCGAGGACTGGAACCAGCCGCGATGCTGATCCGACCCTTCGAGATAGAGATCGGCGGGCCAGCGCAGGTCCGGCCAGCGGCCCGATTCGAGCACGAAGGCGTGCGTGCAGCCCGAATCGAACCACACGTCGAGAATGTCGCCGATGCGCTCGTAGTCGTCGGCCTTGTAGCGATCGCCCAGGAAGACCTGCGGATCGGTGCCCGTCCACGCATCGACACCCTCGGCGCGGACCGCCGCGACGATGCGGGCGTTCACTTCCGCGTCGACGAGATATTCGCCCGTCTGCCGATGCACGAACAGCGTGATCGGCACGCCCCACGCGCGCTGGCGCGAGAGCACCCAATCGGGCCGCCCGGAAACCATCGCGCCGATGCGGTTCGCGCCGCGTTCCGGCACCCAGCGCACGCGCTCGATCTCCGCCATCGCGGTTTCGCGGAGCGTGCGGCCCTGCCCCTGCGCGCTGCGAATCTCGGCTTCGGTCTTGCAGAGCGGGATCTGGCCGTCGATCGGCTTGTCCATCGGCACGAACCACTGCGGCGTGCAGCGGAAGATCACTTTGGCCTTCGAGCGCCACGAGTGCGGGTAGGAGTGCTTGTAGTCGGCGGACGCTGCGAGCAGACCGCCGACCTCGGCAAGCGCCGCGCAGACGGGGCCGTCCGGCGCGTTCACCTTGTAGACGTGGTTGCCGCCGACCACCGGCCAATCCGCCTGATAGGTGCCGTCCGGCCCCACCACGAACTTCGGCTCGATACCGTTCGCCTTGCACAGCCAGAAGTCGTCTTCGCCGTGGTCCGGCGCCATGTGGACGATGCCCGTGCCGGTGTCGGTCGTGACGAAATCGCCCGCGAGGAGCGGACGCGGTTCGGCGAAGAAACCGCCGAGATGGTGCCACGGGTGGCGTGCGATGGCGCCGGCGAGATCGGCGCCCTTGACCGGTTTTGCGGCAACGGATGGTTGCACGCCATAGCGCGCCAACGTCGGTGCGAGCAGCGCTTCGGCAACAAGCAGACGTTTGCCACCAGTCTCGACCACCACGTAGTCGAGGTCCGGCCCATACGCGAGCGCCCGGTTCACCGGGATCGTCCACGGGGTCGTCGTCCAGATCACCGCATAAGCGCCGACCAGTTCCGGCGCGTTCGGCGCCTCGGTGATCTCGAACGCCACGTCCACCTGCGTGGAAACGATGTCCTCGTATTCGACCTCGGCTTCGGCGAGCGCGGTCTTTTCCACGGGCGACCACATCACGGGCTTCGCGCCGCGGTAAAGTTGCCCGCTTTCCGCCACCTTCAGCAGCTCGGAAACGATCGTCGATTCCGCCTGGAAATCCATCGTAAGGTACGGATTGTCCCAATCGCCGTTGATGCCGAGGCGCTTCAGCTGCTCACGCTGACGGTTCACCCAGTTCTGCGCGTAGGCGCGGCATTCGGCGCGGAAGGCCTTGGGGTCGACCTCGTCCTTGTTCTTGCCCTTCTTGCGGTATTCCTCCTCGACCTTCCATTCGATCGGAAGCCCGTGGCAATCCCAGCCCGGAACATAGGGCGCGTCCTTGCCGAGCAGCGTCTGCGTGCGGACGACCATGTCTTTCAGCACGTGGTTGAGCGCGTGGCCGATGTGCATGTCGCCGTTGGCGTAGGGCGGGCCGTCGTGGAGGACGAACTTTTCGCGACCCTTCCGCTCGGCGCGGAGGCGCTTGTAGAAATCCAGCCCCTGCCAGCGCGCGAGCCATTTCGGCTCCGCATCGGCAAGTCCGGCCTTCATCGGGAAATCGGTCTTCGGCAGGAAGACGGTGTCGCGGTAGTCTTTACGTGTTTCGTCGCTCATATCGGGCATACGCCCTAGAGCAGCGCGGCGCGCGCGTCCACGATATCCTTGGCGATCTGGGCCTTCAGCACGTCGAGGCTGGCAAGTTTCATTTCAGGGCGCAGATGCGCGATCAGCTGTGTCTCGATGCTCTGCCCGTAAAGGTCTTCTGCAAAGTCGAACACATGGACTTCGAGCAGCTCCTTCGGCGGCGTGAACATGGGCCGGATGCCGAGGTTCGCGACGCCTTCCACCACGCGCCCGTCTTCCAGCCGGCACCGCACGGCATAAATGCCGTAGGCAGGGCGGACATATTCGGCATCGATCGCGACGTTGGCTGTCGGCACGTCGATCGTGCGGCCGCGCTTGTCACCATGCTCCACAATGCCGCGAATAGCGAAAGGGCGCCCCATCAGCGCCGTGGCTTCGCGGCAATGCCCCGCCTGCAGCGCAGCGCGCACGCGCGTGGAAGAGATGATCGCCGCGCCTTCATCGCGCACCGGCGCGACGGTTTCGGGGATGAGACCGTGGGCGCTGCCCAGTTCGAGCAGCGTTGCCGTGTCCCCGCTCGCGCCGCGCCCGAAGGTGAAGTCTTCACCGGTGACGGTGCCCGTGAGGCCGAGGCGCCCGACGAGAACGCCCGAGACGAATTCATCGGCCGTTAGCGCCGCGAACGCCGCATCGAAACGCAGCACCACGGCGGCATCCAAGCCGAACGCTTCCAGCAGATCGAGCTTCTGCTCGGTCGTCGTCAGCGCGAAGGGCGGGGATTGCGGACGGAACAGCCGCGCCGGATGCGGATCGAAGGTGATCGCGAGCGCGGGTAGCCCTTCGCCGTGCGCGCGTTCGAGCGCCCGGCCCACCACCGCCTGATGGCCGCTGTGGAAGCCATCGAAATTCCCGATCGCCGCAATGCCGCCGCGAAGCGCGTCGGGCAGCGGCGCATCCCCCGTGATGCGTTTCATGGCCGCTCTGCTATCCCGCCCAGCCTATCGCGGCAAGGTGGCGCGGAGCACGCGGAGCACGTTGCCACCCATCGCCTTTTCGATTTCGGCCTGCGTGAAACCCTGATCGAGAAGCGCCTGTGTGATGGCGGGAAGGTGCGCCGCATCGACGCCCACGGTCGTCGCGCCGTCCCAGTCTGACCCGAGGCCGACATGATCGATGCCGACGAGATCGCGCACATGCCGCATCGCGCGCGCCGTCGCCTGCGGCGTCGCCGCGCACACGGCGGCATCCCAGAAACCGATACCGACGACACCGCCCGTGGCCGCGATGCCGCGGATTTCCTCGTCCGTGAGGTTGCGGTTGGTGTTGCACGTCGCCTTGACGCCGCCGTGGCTGTAGACGACCGGCTTCGTTACCAGCTTCAGCGCCTCGGCGACGGTCTTGTGGCTGGCGTGGGCGAGATCGACGACCATGCCTTTCGCCTCCATGCGGCGGATGACATCGCGGCCGAGCGGGGTGAGCCCGCCCTTTTCGAGCCCGTGCATCGAGCCTGCCAGTTCATTATCGAAGAAGTGCGTAAGGCCCGCCATGCGGTAGCCCGCATCGAACAGCACATCGACGTTGCCGAGCTTGCCTTCGAGGTTCTGCAGGCCTTCGATCGAGAGCAGCGCGCCGGTCGCGGTCCTGTCGGCGAGCAGCGCATCGAGATCGCGCACCGTCTGTACCAGCGCGAAGCCCTTCGCGCGCTGCATCCGCTCGGCGTGCCAGAGCGAGCGCTGGAGCAGCGAATCCCATGTGCGCGGCGGCTGGAGCTGCGCGATCGTGAGCATCGTGATGGTGTCGGTGTCGGCGCCGTTCGACTCGTAATTCTGGCCCTTCGGCGACTTGGTGACGGAGGAGAAGACCTGCAGCTTCACATTACCCTCCTGAAGCCGCGGCAGATCGACATGGCCCCGATCGGCGCGCGCTTCGGGATCGCGCTTCCAGAGCAGCGTATCGGAGTGAAGATCGGCGATCGCCAGCCGGTCGTGCAGCGCCTGCGCGGCGGGGCTGACGGTCCATTCGCCCGAGCCCGCGATGCGGTTCATCGACCGCTCGAGGATGCCGGGCGCAAGGCCGAAGAAGAGGATGGCGGCAAGGACGACGAGCGCCGCCACGATCCAGGGCCAGCGCCGTCTGCGCACCTTCGCCTTTGCCATCAAACCGCCTCCAACGTTACGAAATCAAAAGCGGGATGCGTCTCCCCCGCCGCGTGAACCTCGCGGAAGGTCTCACGCCAGCGCGCGGGATCAAGCTCTGGAAAATAGGTATCGCCTTCGGGCGCGGCGTGAATTTCGGTAAGCTCGATGCGCGTCGCGAAGGGAAGCGCCTGCGCATATATCTCCGCGCCGCCCACCACCATGATCGCCTCGGCGCGCGTACGCGGATCGAGACCGGCGGCGGCGATCGCTTCGGCGAGGTTCGGCACGACGGTCACACCCTCCGCCTGCCAGCCCGGCTGGCGCGTGAGCACGATGTTGTGGCGGCCGGGCAGCGGCTTGCCGATCGATTCGAAGGTCTTGCGGCCCATGATCACGGGCTTGCCGACCGTGATGCGCTTGAAGCGCTTCAGGTCTTCGGAAAGATGCCACGGCATCGCGCCGTCCTTGCCGATCACCCGATTGTCGGCACGCGCAACGACGAGAACGATGTCCGGCCTGTACGTAGGGGTCACACCGCCACCGGCGCCTTGATGTGCGGCTGCGCTTCATAGCCGACGAGTTCGAAATCCTCGTAGCGGAAGCCGAAGATGTCCTTCACGTCCGGGTTGATGCGCATCTCGGGGAGCGCCATCGGGCGGCGCGTCAGCTGCAGGTCGGCCTGATCGAGGTGATTGAGGTAGAGGTGCGCATCGCCGAAGCTGTGGATGAACTCGCCCGGCTTCAGCCCCGTCACCTGCGCCATCATCTGCGTGAGGAGCGCGTAGGAGGCGATGTTGAAAGGCACGCCGAGGAACACGTCGGCACTGCGCTGGTAGAGCTGGCAGGAGAGCCGGCCTTCCGCGACGTAGAACTGGAACAGGCAGTGGCAGGGCGGCAGCGCCATGCTGTCCACCTCCGCGACGTTCCATGCCGACACGATCAGGCGCCGCGATTCGGGATTGCGGCGGATCATCTCGACGAGGTTCGCGATCTGGTCGATCACGCGCCCGTCCGGCGTTTCCCAGCGGCGCCACTGCTTGCCGTAGACGGGGCCGAGCTCGCCTTCGCTGTCCGCCCACTCATCCCAGATCGAGACGCCGTTTTCCTTCAGGTAGCGGATGTTGGTGTCGCCCGAGAGGAACCAGAGCAGCTCGTGCGCGATCGATTTCAGGTGCAGCTTCTTCGTCGTCAGCATCGGGAAGCCATCGGCGAGATCGAAGCGCATCTGGTGCCCGAAAACGCTGAGCGTTCCCGTGCCGGTGCGGTCGCCGCGCTCGGTGCCGTGACGGCGGACGCGGGCGAGAAGGTCGAGATATTGCTGCATGGAGAAAGATATACGACGCCCCGAGCCGCTTGGCGAGAAAAGACACAAATCATTCAAAAATAAGGACTTGCCAAATCGTAGCCCGCCAGATCATTACGGATGCGTTTCTGAACGGGGGGATCGTTCAGTTTGGAAGAGTCGTACGTCTGGCTGGCCGGATACTGGCTGCTGACGCGAGAGCTGCTGCTTCTCGCGGCGGCGGGCGTTGCCGTATCGAGCCTCGACGATCTTCTGTTCGACATCCTCTATTTCGCGCGGGAGCTCTGGCGGCGGCTCACCATATATCGGGTCTGGGCGCGCGCGGATGCGAGCACGCTCGTGGGACCGGGGGTCGGCGCGCCGATCGCGGTGTTCGTGCCCGCCTGGGATGAGGCGGACGTGATCGGCCAGATGCTCGCGACGTTCACGCGCACGATGCGGCACCCGCGATACCGGATCTTCGTCGGCGTCTATCCCAACGACCCGCCGACGCGCGCGGCGGTGGACGCGGTCGCCGATCCCCGGATCGAAATCGTCGCCGCGCCGCATCTCGGGCCGACCACCAAGGCCGACTGCCTGAACGCGATCTGGCACGGCATGGAGGCGTATGAGCGCGCGCATGGCGTGCGCTTCAAAGCGGTCGTCCTGCACGACGCCGAAGACGTGGCGCACGCACGCGAACTCGACGTCATCGACTATCTGATCCCGGCGAAGGCGATGGTGCAGCTTCCGGTCGTACCCTTCGCCGATCCACAGTCGCGCTGGATCGCGGGGCATTACCTCGACGAGTTCGCCGAGAGCCACACCAAGGACATGGTGGTGCGCGAGGCGATCGGCGCGGCGCTGCCCGCCGCCGGCGTCGCGTGCGGGTTCGAGCGGGAGATGATGGGGCAGATTGCGGACGCGCTCGGCGGCGCGCCGTTCGACCCCGATTCGCTCACCGTAGACTACGAACTCGGCCACCGCATCCACGCGCGCGGCGGCAATGCCGCGTTCGTCCGCATTCCCGGCACGCGCGGCGAGCCGCATGTGACGACGCGCGAGCATTTCCCGGCGACGCTCGAGGCCGCCGTGCGGCAGAAATCGCGCTGGCTGCTCGGCATCGCGCTCCACGGCTGGGACCGGATCGGCTGGCAGGGCGGGATCGCGGCGCGCTACATGCTGCTGCGCGACCGCAAGGCGCTGCTGAACGCGCTTGTCGTGGTCGTCGCCTACGTCGCGGCGATCACCTACGCGGCTGCGATCGTGCTGAAGGGGACAGTGCCGGACGCGCGCACGCTCCCCGCCGTCGTCGAACGCGGCTCGGGACTCGAGGGGCTTTTGCGGCTGACAACCGCGCTTCTCGTCTGGCGGCTCGCGATGCGGATGATGTTCACGGGGCGTCAGCACGGGCCCATGGAAGCGCTTCGCGCGCTTCCCCGCGCCTTCATCGCCAACATCGTGAACTTCCTCGCTGCCCTCCGCGCCTGTCGACTCTACGTCGGCAGCCTCATCAGCAAGACGCGCCCGGTCTGGGAAAAGACCGCGCACCGTTTCCCGCAAATCGAGGCGGACGAATAGATGCGCCCGGTTCGCGCCTTCGGGGTCATGGCGGCCGCGCTCGCGCTGTGGGCGACGTGGCGCTTCGAGGCGGCGCGCGAGACCTTTGCCGCCATGCTCGCCGCGCACGCCCGGCCTGCTCCGGCGATGAAACATCTCGCGGGCAACCCGCGCGCAGACATCGCGGCTGCCTCACCGGCCGGGACACCGAGTGTGCTGCCGGCCCGTGCGGTCCCTGCTGTCCCATCCGCCGCCACCTTGCAGGCGCCTACCGCCCCGACAGAAGTTGCCGAAAACGTCGTACAAGTGGTCGCATCCGTTCCGGTGAGACGCGACGCCCCGACGGCCCATGATTTTGCCGCATCGGGCTACACCGCGCTGGCGCTGGGGGACCGCCGCACCGCGGCACGGCAATTCGACGCGGCGCTCGCCGCCGATCCGGGCCATGCCAATGCCGCGCTCTGGCAGGCTGAACGCACAGCGCTGCTCAAGGCGTGGCGTATCGATGCCTACAGCCTGATCCGAAGCGGCGGCGGCGGCTTCGTCAGCGACCGTCCGCTGCTTGGCGGCGGGCAGAGCGGCGTCCGGCTCGGCTATACGCCGGGTCCGCTGGCGCGGCGCCCGATCGAACTGTTCGGCCGCCTCGCGATCGCGCACGACTGGCTCGACCTCAAAGGCCGCAGCGGGCAAGGCGCGGTCGGCGCCGCCTGGATGCCGCTTGGGCGCGACGGGCCCACTGTCGGCGCGGAGCGGCTGATCGCGATCGGCCGCGAGGGACGGGATGCGTGGGCCATCCGCGTGTCCGGCGGCGCGTGGCACGCGGCGGACGCGAAGCTTCCGATCGATCTCAGCGCCTATGCCGAAGCCGGTGTCGTCGGCGCGAGCAGCCGGGACGGGTTTGCCGGCGCGCAGGGACTCGCGCTCTACCCGGTCGCGGCGCGCGAGGGGACGCGGATCGGGCTCGGCGGGGGCGTGTGGGGCAGCGTGCAGGACGGCGGCGGCCGCACGGCATCGCGCCTTGAATTCGGCCCCGGCGCCCAGCTCTCGCAGCGCGTCGGCAAAGCCACGATCGCGCTGCGCGGCGAATACCGGTTCCGCGTCGCGGGCGATGCCGCGCCGGGAAGCGGGCCGGCGCTCACCGTCGCAACGCGGTTCTGACGCTATTCGGCGGCGACAGCCGCGACCTCCTCGATATTCCGGCGCCGGGCGTCGAAATCCTGCGCGATCTTCTCGTCGTTCGCCTGTAGCGCATCGACATCGACGTTCACGTAATCGAGCACGCCCATCTGCGCGTAGCCGCGCTGCACGGTTTCGCCCCACAGGCCGATATCCGCGACAATGGGAACGATGCGATTGAAGAGGTGGTTGCGGAAGTTGCGCGCGCCCTCGCTCTGATCCGACCAGGCCACGCACTCAGCGGCGTCGAAGCCGAGATTTTCGTAAACCTCGCGCGACTGGAACCGGTCGCGCATGTGGTAGCACGCCTCCACGAGGAACTCCTCGCGCTCCTTCCTCTCGGCCGCGGTCAGGTGCGGATAATATTCGCGCAAGGTGAGGCGGCCGAAGGCGACGTGGCGCGCTTCATCCTGCATCACATAGGCATTGACGGCGCCGGCGAGCGGCGAGGTCGACATGTCTCGAATGCCCGCGAAGGCGGCGAGCGCGAGCCCTTCGATTACCACCTGCATACCAAGGTACGTCATGTCCCAACGCTTGTCCTCGAGCACCTGTTCGAGGAGCGTCGCGAGCGGGCCGGTGATCGGATAGCTCATGCCGATCTTCTCGATCAGGCGCTTGTAGGCCTCCACGTGCCGCGCCTCGTCGATCGTCTGCGTGGAGGCGTAGAACTTGGCTTCAAGGTCCGGCACCTGCTGCACGATCTTCGCCGAGCAGATGAGCGCACCCTGCTCTCCGTGCAGGAACTGCGAAACCGACCATGCCTGCATGTTGCGGCGCAGTTCGATGCGCTCCTGCTTCGACATCTTCTCCCACATCGGCGAGCCGAAGATGCCGATGGTCTGCTCCGGCATACCCTGCGGGTTTTCCCAATCGAGGTCCTGCGACCAGTCGATGCGCTCGGCCGCATCCCACTGCATCTTCTTGCCCTTGGCATAGAGGCTGAGGAGATCGTCGCGATCGTCCGAATATTCGAAATCGAAAACCGTCTGGAATTCCTGCGCGACGCTCCAGGTCGGGCCGCTCGGCGTCAGCTGATACAGATCCGAAAAAGCCATGACGTATCCTCTTCCCAATGGATCATGTGTTATCGTTGGCAATTCTGCGCCGGGCCTCCAGCTGACGCAGGATTTCCCGCGTCCGCATCAGGCTCAGCATTTCGTTGATGGTGGAGATGCCGCGCTCGGCCATGGTCAGCGCTTCGTCGTCGCTGATCTTGCCCGCCGTGTTCTCGAAGAACAGGCGCATCTCCTGCCCCACGAGCCATTCGACGAACTGCACGTACATGGCGCCGCCGCCAACAAAGCCGCGGTCTTCGGTGAAGCCGATGACGTTCATTTCCTTGAGGCAGCGCGCAATCGCGAGATCGCGCGGTCCGAAGCGGCCATCGCGATCGGGGCAAAGCAGGCCTTCCTCAACCGCACGGCCAAGCTCCTCGGTTTTGAAACCGGCTTGTGCGGCAAGCTCTTCCAGCGTCGCGCCCTCGCCGCCGGTGTCGAGCCGGGCGCGGAGCATGGCATCGAGATCGGGAAAGGCATCGGCATGGAGCCAGCGGTCGCCGTCTTCGCCATCGAGCAGTGTGCGGATGATCGCGAGCGGCAGGAAACGTTCCTCCTGCAGGCGCTTGATCGCTTTCAGCCGCGCGACGTGCATGTCGTTGTAAAACGCGCTGTTCGCGCTCGCGCGGTCGGGTTCCGGGAGCAAGCCTTCGCGGATGTAGAAGCGGATCGTTTCCCGCCCCACGCCAGTCAGCCGTTCAAGTTCGCGCATACGCACGCCGTGCATCTCCCTCCTGAGCGCGACTCGGAAGCTATCAGGTTTTACGGAGTTGTCATACGCAAAATCTGATAGGGTCGCCGTCCTCCCCTATAGGGCATCGTGGAAGATAATCCCGAGGGTTCGCCGCTCGCCGCGTTCGATGCTGGAAACGCCGTGGCGCAGCTGTGTTCGATACGCGCCGCGCGGGCCTTGCCGCGGCCGGTCGCGCACCGGCAGGATGGTGACCGCGCCCTGCGGCGCCAGCACCGCCTCGCAGCGTGATTGGCGGCGCGGGCGATTCTCGACGAGCACGAGCGCGCCGCCATCGAAATCCACCCCCGGTCGATCGAGTTGGACCACCAGCTGCAGTGGGAAATGCACCGGGCCGTAAAGATCCTGGTGCAGGCAATTGTAGTCCCCAGGCCCATAGCGGAGCAGCAGCGGCGTCGGCCGCATCTGCCCGGCGGCGCGGCAGCGTTCGATGAGT
>TARA_R110000782_G_scaffold218427_1_pt1 | contig 36794 bp, 60 predicted proteins | sample TARA_R110000782 | Tara Oceans TARA_R110000782 (sample SAMEA4397859) | marine metagenome | biome: Polar Biome; feature: [SRF] surface water layer (ENVO:00010504); material: water (ENVO:00002006), including particulate matter (ENVO:01000060) such as... | depth 5 m | reverse complement strand
AATCACCGGGGCATCAGTAATACTTGATGAATACGGCGAGGCTGGCGAACTAGGGTTCGGCGTCCCATCGGTGTCCGTGACGGGCACTGGTTTTGGCGTTGGTGGTCGTGGTGGCGGCGCGTTTGATCGTGCAAACTCCATCACAAACAACAATAACAACGGAAACAACGGATCGGCAGGACGAAATCCCGGCGACGGTGGTGGTGGTGCGAGTTCAACAGGAACAAATGCATCATCAAACGCTGGCGGCGATGGTGCCGACGGGTCAATTGTCATTTACGTTTACTACTAGGAGAACAGCATGAGAAATCGCTATGCAGAAATTACAGCCGGCGCTGTTGGTCCTGTTCGCCTTTATGAAGATGGCAGTCAACCAGACGGCAGCATCTTAATACCGAACAAAGATATCGGGGTTGGGTGGCAGTATGTTGGCGGCGTATTCGTTCCACCCGCGAGTATTGTCAAGGGAAGCCCTGAATGGCGTGAAGGCAAAGACATCTCTGTTGCTGTCTTTGCAGAGAGGCTTGCAGAGATTGGCAAGATCACATGGGATGAGGCTATCGCATGGTCAGCAGACATGGGTATTCCAGCACCGCTAGTGCGGAATGGTAAAGCTAAGTTTGAGGCCGTGCGCCTCAAGTCGTTTAGCAGAACAGGCGTTGATGCTATGGCGTTCAAGGCTGACTTTGATCTGACCGACGAACAACTTGACGGTATGTTTTGATGAAGTTCAGGCTGTCACCTTTGGCGGTTATCGCTGAAATCAGGCCCAAGGGCGCGACAGGCGGCACGGTGATGTTTGTCGTTCTATTGCCGCCAAGTTACCCGCCGCAAATGCTGGCCCATGAACTGCACCACGTCAAGCAATGGTGGGCGTTCACGTTGGCGTCTGCCGTTATTGTTTCCGCGCTGGCGACAGCGTTTCCGATTGTTTCTTACGCGGCGGCATTTCTATCCGTTGGCGTGTTTGGGGTGTTGTATCGTTTTATCCCCGCATTTAGGTTCAAGGCAGAGGCGGCGGCATACGCTGCCAGTTATGAAGATGGCGAAGGTGAAATTTTAGACTACGCACGGGCGCTTTCGTCGCCTTTGTATGCTACAGGTCGGACACTTCACGAAAGTCGGGACGCAATTCGCGCCCGCGCAGATGATGGAAGGTTGATCTAATGGTATGCAGGGGTGCGCGTTATGAACGATACAGAAAAGGACGCGCATATCGCGCGGCTGGAAGCTGAAGTTGTGGAATTACGCGCGCAAGTTCAGCAGATTAAATCTTTCTTGATGGACCCTGACCCCAGCGCACCAAGCGAGGGTTCACGCATGACGCGCGTAATGGCCGTGGTAAAACTGGTAGAAAGGTCTAACTGGGCGGCCAAAAGTCTGATATGGGTGTTTCTGACGTTCGGAAGTCTTGCAGGCGCATGGCTTGCAATCAGGGGCGCTACAAAATGAGATTTAGCGAGAACCTAAAAAAAACAGCTTGGTCAAAAGCCGACAAAATTGCGGCGTTCGTCGTGGCCGTTTCGATTTTGGTTTCTGGGCTTTGGTTTGCATTTCCGACTTCATCACTAATTCATAACGTATCAATGACCGTTCAGGGCAGCTTGGTGCGATACGTTCGGGAAACGCCATACGGCGAAGTCACAGCCGAGTGGCAGGCGGAAATTACACTGATTGATGGCGACGGGTTTACATGCCCGTCTGGGTCGTGGGTTGCAACAACTTATCAAGACATAACAAGCAACACTGTGACTTATAACCTTGGCGCGTGGGCGGACAATTGCCTGACAGCCGGGCCGCCGTATTATATGACAATCACCCGCCGCGCGCTGCTATTCGGCATTATCCCGCTGCGGCAGTCAATTCAAACAACCGAAGTGCAGGGCGAACGCGACCTTGAGCTTGGTTACTTGATGCGAACAACGCAACCGAGTGGACAGGAATAAATTATGGCCTTTAAATTTTCACAGCGCAGTCTTGACCGATTGAAAGGGCTGCACCCTGACCTTGTGTCCGTTATGACATTGGCGCTTGAGCGGTCCACGCTAGACTTCACTGTGCTGGAAGGCGTGCGGACAATGGAGAGGCAGCGACAGCTTGTTGACAAGGGTGCATCAACAACGCTGAACAGTCGGCATCTGACGGGCCACGCTGTTGACGTTGCGCCCTATGCTGACGGCTCCGTGTCGTGGGACTGGCCGTTGTATCACAAGCTATCGCCAATCATCAAGAAAGCCGCTGACGACCTTGGCGTTGATATTGAATGGGGCGGTGACTGGACCAGCTTTAAAGACGGGCCGCACTGGCAGTTGTCTTGGCGGAACTACCCGTCAAACGAAATGACCGCGAAGGCCAAGCCGCTGACCGATCCGCCAGCCAAGGCGAGCAACGAAACACTGCTTCAAAAGCTGGAAGACCTGCTGAACGAAATCCGCGCATTACTGAAGGGTTGATCCTATGAAATATTTTAAACCGCGCTCCGTGACCTGGTGGGGCGGCGTCTTGCCAGTTGTTGCCGGGCTGATCGTTGCAACGGCTGAAATTCACGGAAATCTTGCCGCCGTAACTGCCATCAACAACATAACGGGCGGAATACCCGCTGCCGCCCTGATAAACAGCGGTCTGGTGGCCATTGGCTTGCGCGGGGCCATATCGTGACCGAAATAATTGTAGGTGCCGTGGTGGCGCTGGTTGCCGTGCTTGCAGCATACTTCAAAGGGAAAAGCACAGAACGACAAACGACCAAGGTGAAAGAGGCGCAATCCCGCGCTGAACTATTCGAAAGGGTTAAAGATGCAGATGTTGGCAATGACAGCGGCGGCGACGATGTTGAGTGGCTGCGCAATCGCGGCAAATGAAAACGCGCTTGCTGAAGTTCTTCAACCCTTAATGACGAACCACGCGGCCAGCCTTGGTGGCGAAGACGTGGCGACGATGCGACGAACGGGGCGAATACTAATCGCGACCTATGATGCCGCCGCACTTCGACGATAAACCTTGATTACCGCAGGCCCAAAATGCCCCGCCAGCTTGATTGCTGACGGGGCTGTTTTTATTTCGCGCCGTGACCTTTCCCCGAATTTCCTTTTCCGGAGTTTTCAGAGTTTTCCGCGTTATTGTTCGGGCCTGAACTCCCGGGCGCGTCCTGATCCCCATTGCCGTGACCATTGTTGCCTTGCGGGCCGCGTGGCGTGTTCGGCTTCTCCGGCTTCTCCGGCTTCTCCGGCGGTGTAGGCCATGATACAGATGGCGGTGGTGTTACAGTCGGTGGAGTAGGCCCGTCAACGATCGGCTTTGTCTTGACTGTGGGCGTTGCCGTTGCACCGCCGCTGTTGTCGGGATAGCGCGGGTATTCAACATATGGCGTGAACAGGCACCAGAAGCAGTTTGCGGCTGGCGCTGGCTGCGCCTCCACGATGCGTGGCGCAAGGCCACCTGCTGTTGCGCCTGTTGCCAGCATGGCTGCGATTGCTGCGGTGATGAATGTCGTTTTCATTTGAAGTTCCTTTGGGTTGAGATGTTTTCGAGGTATTTGAAAGCGCGCGCCATCATTCTATCTTCGACTAATTGCGCGGCTGTATCGGTCACATTAATTGATACGGGTGGCGTTTTCCAGTCTTTGTTGCGTTCGTAATAAGTCACGATGACTTCGTGTCCGTCATCTGTTTGTTCGCCGTAATCGTCAGCGGCTTCTGACAGGGTGTCGCGCCGATCTAGCACTTGCGACCTGCCGTCAGAGAAATGAACCACGGAATAATATCCCGTGCCGTCTGTTGTAATGGCATCATTCACTGGTTTGCCTCCCGCTGTTCGCGCTTTTCGTTGATGTGAATGGCGATGCCGCACACGGTGGCGATTGCTAGGTAGATCATTGTCTTTTTCCTTTATTGGCGGGTTGGGGTTATGCAATGCTGATTTGCTTCATCGACCAGTCAGCAAAACGCTTATAAACGCGGCCATCGGCCTGACTTACGAATGACTTGCCGACCTTCTTGATGGCCCCAAGGTCTTCATAGTTTTCCGTGCCAAAGCGGAAATCGTTTCTTTCCATGCAAAACAGAATGTTCTTGTGGCCGTCACGGTCTTTTGCGTTTACGAGGTGCAGCGTTTTCATGGTGTGTTCCTTTATTGCGTTTCTGTTGATACCTTTATACACGGCCAGTTTACGCGGTCAACACAATTCGCACAGCTTTCTGAAAATAAATGCACTTGCCGCGCGATGCTAATTCAATATGATGCAGACAGAAGCAACACAAATGAGGAAACACAATGACAGACCTGCAACGCCGATTTGTTTTGGCCGTTTACGCCGCGCCAGGCGAAGAACAAATCTTCGCAAATGCAACCGTCGCCAGCGCTTGTTTGCGTGCCGGATGGGTTGATTGTGATGCCGTATACCTGCCGATGATCGACCGCCGCTGGTCTGTGACGCCTGACGGCATCGCTGCGGTTGAGGTGGTGGAGTGATTGGCTGGACAATGTGTAGCGGCATCGGTGCGCCAGAGGTTGCCGCGCCGTGGATGGATTGGCGTCTAGCATCGGAAATTGAAAATTTCCCACGCGCTGTTTTGCAGGAGCGTTTCGGGTATAAGTTGCCAGACGACCACAACCAAGGCGATCCGCTGCTTTGGGCCGACATGACCGAGGTGACGCCTGAGCTTGCGCGGTCCCGTGGCGTTCCATTGCCGGATGTTCTGGTTGCTGGGACGCCTTGCCAAGCGTTTTCCGTTGCAGGATTGCGCAAAGGCACCGAGGATTTGCGCGGAAATTTAACCTTAAAATTTGTGGAGACATGCCATGCAATCGTCGATGCTAGACCTGATGCAAAACTCGCCGTCCTGTGGGAAAACGTCCCAGGCGTCTTGTCCGACAAAGGCAACGCCTTCGGATGTTTCTTGGGAGGACTTGTCGGGGCAGATGATGCCTTATTATCGCCAGACGGCGGAAGCTGGCCCGGTGTCGGTATGGTGTCCGGGCCACGGTCACGGGTCGCTTGGCGGGTTCTCGATGCTCAATACTTCGGAGTGGCCCAACGACGCCGCCGTGTGTTCGTTGTTGTCGATTTTGGAGGGGCCGTCGATCCCGCAGCGGTTCTATTTGAGCGCCAAGGCTTGCGCGGGAATACTGCGCCGAGCAGAAGCACGGGGAAAAGCCCTGCCGGCACCGTTACAACGCGCACTTGCCGCAGTGTCGGAGCGCAAGACGCCGCCGAAGAACACTTGATCCAGACGTTTGACCGGCAGTCGCAGGATGAATATGGCACTGCGCCTGTGGCTTCGACGTGTTCCGCGCGGGACTATAAGAGCGCGACGGACCTTGTGACCCATTCACTGCGCGGCGAAGGTTTTGACGCCATCGAGGATGGAACAGGCCGCGGCACGCCAATCGTTGCTAATGGTTATGCCGTGCGCCGCCTGACACCCGGCGAATGCCATTCCCTGCAAGGCTTCCCGCAAGGTCACTGCGCAATCACCTACCGCAACAAGCCAGCCGCAGACGGCCCGCAATACAAGGCGCTGGGCAACAGCATGGCCGTGCCTGTCATCAAGTGGATCATGGACCGGATGAAAACAAGCATGGATGATTGACCGCTTGCGCACCAAACAGCCCGACGCTATCTTGGCTGCACTATCTGGTGTCGGGGCTTCCTCCTTTTTGCCTGTTGAGCCTGAGACGTGGGGCGGGTCGGCATCAGAACCCCACAAAAGCGCGGCGGTTTTTCCTCCAATTTCCCGCTGCAAAGACTGTCCCGCTGGTTGAGTTCCCACAAACTCCCAGCGGGCTTTTTTTTTGAAAGGAACGCAATGAACCGCGCAGACATTTTAACAACGGCGGCGCAGGCAGTCACGGTTGACCGGGCCGCAACTCACGGCGATGTGGAGGACAACTTTGCATCGCTTGCCGCAATCTGGTCTGCACGTCTTGGCGTCAGCATAACTTCGTCGCAAGTTGCAATTATGATGATTGACCTGAAAACCGTGCGCGCATGGAACAACCCGAAACACGCAGACAACTGGGTTGACTGTGCCGGATATGCAGCTTGCGGCGGTGAAGTGGCAGACAGTGCCTAAATTCGCCGCCAAGGTTGATGCGAACCAATCCGAGATAGTCGCGGGGCTGCGAGCCTTTGGATGCACTGTAGCAGCCGCACACGCGGTCGGGCGGGGGTTTCCTGATCTGGTTGTGGGGTATCGCGGCGAAACATTCCTGATCGAAGTCAAAGACGGCAACAAACCACCGTCAGCCCGCAAGCTGACCACGGCGCAAGTCGAATGGCACGCAGCCTGGCGCGGCCACGTTGCCGTTGTCTGCAATCTGTCTGAGGCGCTGGACGCTGTTGGGATTATCCACAATTTGTAGCGCTTGCGTTTTGCTGGGGATGGTGTAGGTTGGGCGGGCAGGCTGTCGTTATCAGCGAACAGCCCGCCCTAGTCGAAACCATTAGTGCAGTAAGGATCACGACCTATGCCACATTTATACCAAACGTCACCGCGCTACGCAAGAACTTGTGAGGTGACGCAATGAGCAAAACGCCATTCATGCCGCTTTGGGTTTCAGACTTCTTGGGTGACACGCTGGATTTAGACGCGACCGAAATCGGCGCTTACATGCTTTTGCTGATGGCTCAATGGAACCGCGACGGCGAAAGCCTCCCCGATGATGTGAAAAAATTGCAGCGCGTGGCACGATGCGGGCGCAGTTGGACGAAGGTCTGGGGCAACATCGGGCGCTTCTTTACCACAGACGAAAACGGCATTTACAGCAAAAGATTGCGTTTGGAAGCACAAAATGTTGCAGCGAAAAGACAAGTTAACGCACACAATGGTGCGCTTGGCGGTTCTGCTAAAGCATTGAAAACTAAAGAACCAGACGTAGCGAACGCTACAAATTCGCTACAGCGAAACGCTAGCATACCAGAACCAGAACCATATATAATAAAGAAAGAAGATACTAACGTATCTTGTGCAATCACACCCCCAGCCATTGATGAAATCGCACAAGCTGTCACGGCATACAACGAAGCGGCAGAGCGTATCGGATGGCCGAAGGTTCAGAAGTTATCACCAGCAAGGCGAACGGCGTTGAACAATAGGCTAAAAGACGCGGGTGGGCCTGAAGGATGGAAGGCTGCTTTGGAAAAGGCGCAGGCCAGCAGCTTTTTGACTGGGCAAACTTCTAAGCCATTCTTGGCCAACTTTGACTTTATCACGAAGGCAGGCAATTTTACAAAAATCATGGAGGGAAATTACGATGACCGAACTAACAACAACGGAATGGGTGAGGACAGAACGCCAGGCGGAAATGGAAAAGGCGGGAATAGTTTTCTTGACGAAATCGCTGCCGCCGCACGTTCTTGAGCGTCACAAGGCGCACCTTGGTCTGGAACTTGAGGTGCTTTCGCGCAAGCTGGACCGCTTCGGATGGGATAGCATGGATGCAGCGATACGCACCCGCCTGCGTTCTGACTGGATGAACGCGCTTGCAGACTTTACGATTGACGAAGTGCAGGAGGCTTGCCGGATAGCGCTGAGGAACAAGGCCAAAGATGCTTTGAACGAAGAAACAATCGCGGGCATTGTGCTTTCCAGCCGCGCGAGGATCGTCGCCGCACTGCCGAAACCAGCTGAACAGCCAACAGAGCGAAAGCCAATCGACAAGGAAGCGGCTGACCGCATCTTGGCAGAAGCCGGGTTTGCGCCGAAAAAGTTTGGGACAATATGACCTGATGATTGGGGCCATATGACCGCTTGCCCCCGCGTGTATATCAATGTAGGGTGATCGAACCACCAACAAACCAATGGAGAACAAAATGAACTTTGAAACATTACCAGCGATGCGCAAGCGTCACCACCTGGAGCTTGTCGCAGCAATCGAGGCAGAGCGAGATAAAGGCATCACGCAAACACTTGCCGCCCGCAATCTGGACGTCAGCTTGCAAAGCCTGAACAATCAAATCGGGCGCTACGGCATCGAATGGAAGATAAAGCGCCAAGGCAGCAAGCGGGGGTCGGTAGCATGAACAACCCAGCAGGAAACGAACTTATTGCGTTCATCGAGCGCTTTGAAAGACTTGAGGCGGAAAAAAAGGCCATTGCCGAAGACCAGAAGGAAGTCATGGCAGAGGCCAAAGGGCGCGGATACGAACCAAATATTTTGCGCAAGATTATCGCCATGCGCAAGCGCGATGCGTCTGACCTGTCCGAAGAAGAAGCCATCCTTGAGCTTTACCTAGCAGCAATCGGTGGCCTGTAATGTCAGATATACCGACAGCAAGGCATGAGCTTGAAGAACTGGCGAAACACTTGGAGGCAATAAAGCAATCTGATGAAGCGGCTACCGTTCGCAGCGTTGTTGACAAGCACATGACGCGGAAAAAATTCACTCGCAAGGCAGGGACTACAAGCGCCAAAATGACGCCAGCGCTTGCCCGCGAAATCCAGCAATACGCAGGGCTTCGTCCAGAATACAGCTTGCAAAAGATTGCGGCGCATTTCAACGTAAATCCCGGCAGGGTATCAGAAGCCCTAGCGAGAAAAGATTTGAGGAAAGCAGAATGAAAAACATTACAATCGCGGGAAACATCGGCAAAGACGCAGAAATTCGCCACACCGGTCAGAACAAAGTCACCGGCTGGTCGGTCGCAGTCGATGATGGTTGGGGCGAAAATAAAAGCACCATCTGGTTTGATTGCAACTGGTGGGGTGCGCGCGGTGAAAAGGTTGCGCCGTATATCCAGAAGGGCGGCAAGATTACCGTGGCGGGCGAACTGTCCAAGCGTGAGCATGAGGGCAAGACATACCTAACAGTCAATGTGACTGACGTGACGCTGCAAAGCACAGGCGGGCAGGACAGCGGCCAGCAGGAACGCAGCCCGCAGAAGTCACTCGGCGACGATGTTGATTTTGATGACATTCCGTTTTGACGTTGCAAACGTAGCGTGTAAGTTGTAAAAGAATGGGGCGGCGCACATCAACATTGCGCCGCCCTAATCATTCGAAAAAGAGGGCCAGCACATGACGGAACGAACACCAAAGGGCGAGATTGCCCGGCTTCGCAAATGGTTCAAGCAATGCCTGCGCGATGCGGAGAACAAGAAAACCGTGGCGATATATCAACATCAGCTTGACGACGCCAATGAAAAGATTGCACACTACACGAAACTGATAAAAACCTTGGAGGGTTCAAAATGAATGACCGCGCTGTAATTGGTGGAAACATGCCACCAGACCCGATGGAAACGGTTGTGTCGCAATACGACGACGCAATCATTGAAGCAACGAACTGGGCTGACGGCGTGCCAGTTGAGACAGAGGCGCAGATGGACGCGGTTGACGCGCTGATTAAATCGTTCAAGACCTACCGCGCTGATTTGGCAAAGGCTGGAAAAGAGCGCACTGACCCGCTGCACAAAGCATGGAAGGCAGAGGTCGCTGCGGTGAAGGTCTACACTGACGATGCCGAGCGCATACAGGCGGCGCTAGTCGCCACAGTCGCACCATTCAAGGCAAAGCTGTCCGAACAGAAGGAAGCCGCCAGACGGGCCGCATGGCAGGCCGCACGCGATGCCGAACGCGCTGCCGAGGAGCTGGCCCGCGCTGCTGATGTATCAAACCTTGATACACAGCGCGAAGCTGACGCCGCACGGGATGCCGCGATGGAAGCACGCAAGGCAGCAAGCGCCGCGCAAAAGGACACCGTGAAGGGATTGCGCACTGTCCACTACCACGAAATCATTGACATGCGGGCGCTGGTCAACTGGATTGCCGCTAACGACAAGCCAGCAATGGCCGCGTTTGCGGAAAGCTACGCCGCGAAAAATCACAAAGATATTCCCGACGCAACTGTGCGTTCATTCACAAAAAAGGAAGGCTTCTAAAATGTCAGACGCAATCAAAGCACTGTGCAAAGCGCAGAAGGAAATGGGCGCGGTTGTAAAGAACGCGAAAAACCCGCACCTGAAAAGCAAATATGCTGATCTTGGTTCGGTGATGGAAGCGTGTTTCGATGCGCTGCACGCCAATGGTTTTGCAGTGATGCAGCCTGGCGGGCAGGACGACTTCGGGCCATTTGTCGAAACCGTCTTTGCGCACGAAACTGGCGAATTATTCCGCAGCAAGGTGTATCTGGTCATCAGCAAGAACGACATGCAGGGCGTTGGCAGCGCGTGGACATACGCCCGACGTTATGGGCTGCTGGGCATGGCTGGACTGGCACCAGAGGACGACGACGGCGAAGCGACCAAGCGTCCACGCAACGACGCGCCGCCACCGTTTGACGCGAAAGCCGTATATGACCGCATCAAGCTGGCGATTGAAGGCGCAGACAGCACCGCAAATCTTGATAGCCTATGGGCCAACACAAAGCTGAAGGCCGCACTGGCGCAACTGTCTGGCGATGTGCAGGCGGAATTGCAGACCGCATACAGCAACCGCATGGGAGAACTTTTGTGATGATTGACTATGATAAATGGATTTTGCGCGGTCCTGATGAACAATTCGAGCCGGGAAAGGAGGTCGGGGAAACCTGCGGGCGATACGAATGGCCTTACGAAGATGCGCCGCGCGGGTTTCGTCCAAAGCCCTGCAATGGCGTTATGGACAATAACGAAGGCTACATCATCTGCGACACATGCGGCGCTGACGCTGACCTATGACCACGCTAAAAGCGCCAAGGGGTTGATATTCTTGGCAATGCAAGGTGTATTGCACACATCGGCATTGAATGGAGATAGCCCAACATGATTACTGGACCACAGCGCGAGGCGCTTGATGCGATGGAAAAATACGGCACACAGCGCGCAGCGGCAGACGCGCTAGGTATTAGCCGCAGCGGTTTACGGGCGCGGATTTATGGGGCAGAAAAATGGTTGGCCGCACCCGATGGGCAAAAGGCGGCAATTCTTCATAGCGGTCTAAGCATCGGAACGGCGAAAGCTGGTTGGCGAAAAATAAAGAACGAGGACGGCACGGCTGACAGCGTATACTGGCGGGCAGAGGACACGCCAAACACTGAAAGCATGGCAGACGCGCTAAAGGAAGGGCTGGCAGACGCAGCGCCAGCGGGATACATCGCACGGCCAGAAGCACCCGATGAACTGTGCGCGGTTTATCCAGTTGCAGATTTACATATGGGATTGCTTGCCGACGCAGAAGAAACGGGCGTTGACTGGGACAGCAAGAAATCGGGCCGGATATTCACGGAAACATTTGGGCGGCTTGTCAGCGTCACACCAGCCGCAGGCGTTGCTGTCTTGGCCCAGCTAGGCGACCTGACGCACACAGACGACCAACGCAACGTCACACCGCAGTCAGGCCACCAGCTAGACGCTGACACGCGGTATTTTATGATATTACGCAGGGCGGTGGCTGCGATGGTCTGGGCGATTGATGCGCTGCGGGCAAAATACCCGACGGTGATCTATCGCGGATGCCGAGGCAATCACGACATGACCGCGCACCACGCTGTCACATTGGCGCTTGCACAGCATTACCGCGAAACGCCAGGTGTTGAGATTATCACGAACGCGGGCGAGTTCTACGTTTACGAATTTGGAACAAACATGATTTTGCTGCATCACGGCGACCGGGCAAAGCCTGAACGGCTGGTGACATTCGCCGCATCTGAATGGCCGCACATCTGGGGCCGCACCCGTCACCGCATCGCATTGTCGGGTCACGTTCACCACGTCACGCGCAAGGAAATAGGCGGCATGGCGTTCGAAAGCCTTGGCACGATCATACCGAAGGACGTTCACGCATACAGCCACGCTTACAGCGCAGCACGCACGCTTGTTAGCATCACGATGCACCGCGAAGATGGGGAAACAAGCCGTTGCAAGATTACGATTTAACATGGGGAACAGAACAATGGTTGAGAAAATCGCGGTTGAGTATTTGACGCACAAACTGCGGTCCTGCGACACGCTAACGGATTTGGCGCGCGTCTGGATCGGCATTGGCATTGATTACAAGCGCACGCCGGAAGTGTTGCGCACGAAAGACGAACGCAAGGCGGAGTTGGGCGGATGACCGGTCAAACAATCATCTTGCGGGGTGACAGCCAGCGCCAGCTTGCCAAGCACTTGATCGACATTGCGCCGGTCGATGCCGTGGTGAACGTCAAGGAAATGACGCGCAGCAACGATCAAAATTCAAAATTATGGGCTATGTTGTCTGATGTATCCCGCGCCAAGCCACAGGGGCGCACGCACACTGCTGAAGTTTGGAAGGCGCTGATGATGCACGCTTGCGGACACGAAACGCAGTTCTTGAGCGGGATCGACGGCGAACCATTCCCAGCGGGCTTCAGGTCATCGCGGTTGTCGGTGGCACAGATGCGGGAGTTAATTGACTTCGTTGACGCATGGGGAAGCCAGAATGGCGTTGCATGGACATGGCACGAGGCAGCTTATGAATTTGACCGATAGGCCAATCTACCAAAAAGGCGCAAAGAAGCCCGCCAAGAAAGACCCCAAAAAAGACCCCGATTATCTGACAAAAATCCATGATCTGCCGTGCTGCATCTGTCAGGCGTTTGGTGAGGTGCAGCTATCGCCCACACAGGCGCACCACACGATCCACGGGCGTTACAGCGCGCGCAAGACGCCTGACCGGGATGCCGTGCCGATGTGCGAGGGGCATCATCAGGGATTGCGTGACACAAGCAAGATTGCGCTTCACCAGCAGCCCAACGCATGGAAAGCCGCATATGGGCTTGATACCGACTACATCGCCCAGACGCAGGAAATTATTTTGAAATAAGTGCAGTTTTTTGTTGCAAGCGTAAACTGCGCGTGTAGTATGGGGGCAGAACAAAAGGAGAGCGACACAATGAAAACCGCAATAATCACAGCAGCACTAATCGCAACGGCATCAACAGCCAGCGCCGGATTGTTTGAACTTGGAAAATCTGGCGAATGGGTCACATCGTATTCCACAGCCGATGCAGGCCAAACATGCACAATGGCTTCAGAAGGCACAGACCGCGATAAGATTTATCTATTTGCCATAATGGACAATCAAGGGCAGGAAAACATAGCCATCAGCATCGAAGTGAACAGGGTCAACTATGAGGGCAACCCGCAACGCAATACCCACCTTTCTGTTGACGGCGAAACCTACACGTTTTCCGATAGCGAGTGGTATACGGAAGAAGCTGACTTGCTAGAAATTGACTGGCTGTGGGATGGCGTAGTCGGCAACCCGTTTGATTTTTTCGTGATGATGGAAAGCGGCTTGAACCTTGAACTGTTGAGCGAACGCGGCAACCCGGTTTCAAGGTGGAACTTGGATGGGTTTGGCGATGCTGCGATGGTCTGGGTTGACTGCATTAGCAAGATGGGGCCAAGCGCATGAAAATGAAGCAGACACGCAAAAGCACAAGCAACACCGTGGTTTCTAAAAACATTTATGATCTGGCGGCATCTTACGGCATGAGCGCACCCCGCATTGCCGAAGTTATGGGTGTCAGTGAGCAGCTAGTATACAACGCGATTGCAGGTCATCCAGTCGGGAGGGTCAACGACAGGTGTGCGGAGTTCTACGCTGAAGTGCTTGATTTAAAGCAAGCGCTAAACAACTCAAAAAGCGCTTCGGCAAGTGGAGAATTGGAGCGGGAAAACAACCTGCAAGCAGCCAAGATAGCGGACCAGCTTGCGACAATCACCAACCTGCGCAGCGAATTGATCGACCGGCGGGCAGAACGCCAAGAACGAGCAACCGTCATCACTGCGCTGACAAAATACATGGCGAGGGGCGACAAATGATTTTCGGCGTCATACTTTGCGCCAGTCTAGCGGGCGAAAAAGCCTGCTACCTGACGCAAGACCAAGCGCACTGTGAACGCCTGATGGCGCAGATTTACGAAGACACGGCAATCGTCGTTCAGTGCATACGATCAACCATTCCAACGGGATCAATCAGGCCGGAGGCAAGACCATGACCGACGCGGAAGCCGCATTATATTCAAACGCATTGCGCATAATGAAAGACGGCAGGGAAAGAACAAAAAACGATTTAGCTTACCGCCTGAAAATCGCGCCAGACGCAGCGCGCGAAATTCTGAAAAAAATGACCGCTGCGGGTTTCCTAGTATCGGAACGCACGGTAAACTTGAGCATCACAGTTTGGAGGCTGAAAAAATGATTTATGTAACAATGCACCGCCGCGCGCCCGCACTAGGGCCATCAGGCGACACAGCACGCCCAGCGCCTATGACGATGGACCAGCTTGCAAGGGCCATGCGCGAGGACGCCAAGCGCATCGCCAAGCGCCGGAATGAAAAGATGGGTGCGGTTCCGCTAAACCTGTCACAGCTTGAAGACCCAGCCACGAAAGCAAACAAGCCACGCCCATCACGCAAGCGCAAAGACCAGTCAGGCAGGCGCAAGCGCAGGCAGGCGCAGTGGAAGAAAATCATGGCCGCGATGCCTGGCGGGGAAATCACCAGCAAGCAAATGGCGGGAATTTTAGGCGAACCCGTCACCAGTCTTGGCCCAGCAATGTCGGCAATGTCCGAAGCTGGATTGCTTGAGCGCAAAAAGATCATGGTGCGCAAAGGCAAGTTTTCGTATCTTTACTGGATCACTGGGGCGAACAATGGCCCGTTATTGGATCGGGAGGCTGACCAATGACCGATGAACTATATAAGGCCCTGTCAAAGGGTTACGCAGACGAAGTCGATCAGCTCAATGCCATTGACCTTATTGACAACCTACGGGCAGAGGTGGCACGGCTGCGGGCGGCGATTGAACCGTTTGCTGACGTGTCCTACTTCTTAGCAAGTGAAACAGAGGGCTTGTCAGATGATGACGTGTTCAACTTAAAGCTGGCGGGTTCTAAGTTCCTATTGATGACCTACACCGCCAAGCAATTTCACGATGCCAGAGCCGCATTAGCACATGGGGAGGCTGACCAATGACCGAACTAAAACCCTGCCCGTTTTGCGGCGGAAAACCATATCTAGCCAATGTCGCAATGGTCGGATGCGCTTATATTGTTTGCACGGATTGCCGGATGCAATCAGATGATGGATCGCAAAAGCGCGTGATTGATTTATGGAACACCCGCGCCGAGGCCGACACCCTACGGGCAGAGGTGAAACGGCTGCGGCTGGCAATGACGGACGTTCTTGGCCTGTTAGATGATCTGGTGACAGAAAGCGGGAGGTCTGTTGAATATGACGAGGAAGACGCATTTCGGCGCGGTGAGTGGTTTGATGATGCAGACACCGCAAGGATAGAAGCCGCCCGCGCAGCATTAGCACATGGGGAGGCTGACCAATGACCGACGAAAAAAATAACGAACCGCTGCGGGAATATTGGCTGGTTATGATACCGGGGTGCCGCACCTTCGCATACGACACTGAAGCCGAGGCCCGCGAAGACCTGCCGAAGTATGGCCGCATGATACACGTTCAGGAAATGCGGGAAAATGATTGACCGATTGATGATGGCGCTTCTTTACGCAGGTCTATGGGTTGGCATGTTTTCGCCGCTGTTGATTGTGGCAATGTCTGTCTGGTGGTCGCAATGATTGACCCCGAAACTATACGCAAGCTGCTGTCATACGATCCAGACACGGGGCTGCTGACGTGGACGCGCCGCCCGCTAGGTATGTTTACAGAAGGCCGCAACTGCAATCAGTGGAACACGCGGTATGCCGGAAAGCCTGCGTTTGGTTGCTTCCAGGACGATTACTTGCATGGAGCCATTTTCAGCATTAAATATCGCGCGCACCGTATCGCATGGGCAATCCACCACGGCGAGTGGCCGTCGGGTCAAATCGACCACATAAACGGCATCAAGCATGACAACAGGATTACGAACCTGCGTGACGTTACAAACCAAGAAAACAGCCGAAATTCTAAAAAACCAAAAAACAACACTAGCGGCTGCGTTGGCGTTTGTTGGAACAAATCAAGTTCAAAGTGGCTGGCGAGAATTGCTAATGGGATGAACGCTGTCCATCTGGGAAGTTTTGAAGACATTAACGAAGCCATTGCGGCGCGTAAGGCGGCAGAAAAGAAGATAGGTTTTCACAAAAATCACGGGAGGGAACTGTAGTGACAATTCGCAGGCAGCTTATCGCAGCGGCACAGGGCGGCGGCATACACCCAACGCATTTGATTATGGCACTGCATCTGGTTTCGTCGCCATACTGCGCGGTCAAGACGCCAAAGCTAATGCAGGCAATGGGGCTTGCGCGGGGATACGACACAAGCGAAGATGCAGGGGTGCCGTATCAGGCCAAGCCACTAAACCAAGAGTGAAAGCGCCTAATGGACAAGTTGAGAATATTGATTGAAGCCACGAAAGCCATCAAGCACGGTAACAAGGAATTTGCACTGTTTTGCCTTGGCCCGTGCGATTGGGTCGCCATGATCGGCAACCCAACGGAAGAACATATGCTTGGCGAAAACCCCGGCGAGTTCGAGAGCGAAGGCTATGAGACACCCGACGAAGCGGTCAAAGACTTGCTGTCCCAGATGCTACGCATATATCAGGCGTGACAATGACCGCCCGCAACTGTATTGTGTGCGCAGATTAGATGAAGGTAGAACAGATGAAAGACGGAACCGAGCGTGGACTATTTCCCGCCTATAAAACAATTCCTGTTGCGGAATTGGTGCCATACGCCCGAAACAGCCGCACGCACAGCGATGCACAGGTCGCCAAGATTGCCGCCAGCATCAAGGAATTTGGCTTCCTGAACCCGATCATCACAGACGGCACAGGCGGCATCGTTGCAGGTCATGGCCGCGTTCTGGCGGCGCAAAAGCTGGGGCTGGACACGCTGCCGGTGATTGAGGCCGAACACCTGACCGAAGCGCAGAAGCGCGCCTACGTCATCGCAGACAACCGCCTGGCGCTAGACGCAGGGTGGGACAACGACATGCTGCGGATTGAATTGCAAGACCTGGACGCAGCGGGCTTTGACCTTTCGCTGACTGGCTTTGACCTTGCTGAAATAACGGCGCTTGAACTTGAGGGCGAAGCTGGCACCTTGCCCGGCGAGGGCGACAACGAAGGATCGACGGCAAGCCTTGCGGACAAGTTCGGCATTGCGCCGTTCTCTGTGCTAAATGCGCGGGAGGGCTGGTGGCAGAACCGCAAGCGGGCGTGGCTGGCTCTTGGCATTAAAAGCGAAGTTGGACGTGACATCGCACCGACTAGCGTCCCAAAGGACTTGCCCGCTGGGCATTACCTCGCAGGCCGGGGGAACAATGAAGGCGGGTCTATTTTCGACCCAACATTGTGCGAGCTTTCATATAGTTGGTTCAGCCCGCAGGGCGGCACGGTCCTGGACCCGTTTGCAGGCGGTTCGGTGCGCGGCATTGTGGCATCGCGTCTTGGACGCCAATACATAGGGGTTGAACTGCGCGAGGAGCAAGTCGCTGCCAATAGGGCGCAGGGCGATGATCTATGCCATGACGTGACACCAGTTTGGCACACGGGCGACAGCCGCAACATTGATCGCATTTGCGCAGACGTTGAAGCTGACTTTGTATTTAGTTGCCCGCCATACGCAGACCTTGAAGTTTACAGCGAAGACCCGAACGACCTTTCAACGCTGGGATACGAAGACTTCAAACCGGCTTATTTCGAGATTATCGCAAAGGCTTGCAGCCGGTTGAAAAATGATCGCTTTGCCTGTTTTGTTGTGGGCGAGGTTCGCGACAAAAAGGGCAACTACTACAACTTTGTGGGCGATACGGTTGAGGCGTTCAAGGCTGCGGGGCTGCACTTTTACAACGAGGCAATCCTTGTGACCTCTGTCGGGACGCTTCCAATCCGCGCAACGCGGCAATTCAACAGCGGGCGCAAGCTGGGCAAAACGCATCAGAACGTGTTGGTGTTTGTCAAAGGCGACGGTAAAAGGGCAACGCAAGCCTGCGGGCCTGTCGAAATACAGATGCCTGAAGTCTTAGATGATGATGGAATTGCTGCCGCATGACGCGGGGCCACGAAACGCAGCCCCGCGTTGTTCAGGCGACGGCGCGGATGCCCGCAATAAACCCATCAAGGGCCATGTTTAGTTCGCGGGCGGGAACGTGACCTGTTTTTATGGGGCATGTCACGCCGCCTCCGTCTGTGCTTATTCGCTCAAGCGAGTGGCCGCCATATGCAGAAGACAAGCAATAGTGGCCCGCGTTACATTTCAGCGACCCGTCAGGCTGGCGCGCGGCGTATTCGGTCGGGGAACTAGTCAGGCGGTTGATGGTTTGAACTTTACGATCAAGCATTTTTTTAGTTATACGCATCTTCTTCCCTTTCAAGCGTTGCAGATATGAGCGTTGTTTCCGTATTCTGTGACGGCATAAATCATGGTCCGGCAGTCACCAAAAGCCGCGCCAAATTGCTTTGCTTCGCGCATAGTGCTAAACTCTTGGCGGATGCGCGTTGCAGGCCGCGCGCCGCGCACGGCTGCAAATGTTGTTGCGTTTTCTAAGCAGAATGTTTCGTAGGCGTTCATTTTGTTGCTCCTATGTTTGATATCAAAATGTATAAACCAAAACTTACTCTATGCAAGATGAAAAAGGAATGATGATGAAACGGAAACAGGGCAAACCATCGCACGAGCCGACCGACCCAAAGCGGGCCACGGTAAAGCTGCACGCGACTGTGGGAACACCGCAGGAAATCATCGCAGACATTCTAAGCATCGACGCCAAGACGCTGCGCAAGCACTACCGCGAGGAACTGGACCAATCGACGGCCAAGGCAAACGCCAACATCGGCGGGGCGCTATACAACAAAGCGCTGAACGGCGACACGGCTGCGGCTATATTCTGGATGAAAACGCGGGGCGGATGGTCAGAGAAAACCGTTGTGGATAATAACCTGAACCTGTCTGACGACCTGACGCAACTGCTTTCAGTCGTGGCAACTGGGACAAAGCGCATTGGCACTTGATGCAGCCCTAGTCGCACAGTGGCAAGACCCGCTTTGGCGGCTGTCGAACCTTTACTACATCGTCAACAAGGAAGGCGAGCGGGTAAAGTTCCAGCCCAATCAGGCACAGCTTGATTACTTGCACGACGCCACCAGCGAAGACATAATTTTGAAAGCCCGCCAGCTTGGGTTCACGACATTGATGTGTCTGATCGGTCTGGATGAAGCGCTGTTTATCCCGACGCACCGCGTTGCCATCATTGCGCACACGCTGACAGACGCGAACAAGATATTCGAAACCAAGGTCAAGTTTCCATATGACAACCTGCCAGACGCATTGCGCGAACGCGTGGGGGCCAAGAATGACCGCGCTGGGGTGCTGAACTTCGAAAACGGTTCAAGCATCAGCGTGGCGACGTCTGCGCGTTCTGACACGCTTCAGCGCCTGCACGTCAGCGAGTTCGGGAAAATCTGCGCCAAGTATCCCAAGAAAGCCCGCGAGATTGTGACGGGTTCATTCCCTGCCGTTGGCAAGAACCCCAAGACCATTGAAAGCACCGCCGAAGGTCAGGAGGGCTATTTCTTTGACTTCAGCCAGAAAGCTATGCGCGGCGAACCGGGTTTCAAGTTTCATTTCAAGGCATGGTGGACAAACCCCGATTATGTTGCCGACCCTGAACAGGTGCGCTTCCTGCCAGAACATGATGCTTACTTTGACAAGCTGAAGTATGAAGAAAAGATTGAAACGACACGCGAGCAGCAAGCATGGTGGGTCAAAGAAGAACGCACGCTAGGCGGCGACATGAAGCGCGAAAACCCGTCAACGCCAAAGGAAGCGTTTGAACAGGCTATCGAGGGCGCTTACTTCGCCAGCCAGCTTGCACACGCAGACAAGCGCGGCATGATTGGCAGGTTCCCATATGACCCACGCTTTCCCGTCAATACGTTCTGGGATTTGGGCCGCAATGACCTGAACACCATTTGGCTGCATCAGCGCATAGGCGACCGCAACCGCTTCGTGGGATATTATGAGAACAGCGGCGAACATCTAAGCCACTACACGCGGTGGCTTGAAGACTGGAAGCGCGAAATGGATGCGCAATGGTGCGACCATTATTGGCCGCATGACGGCAGCCGTCAGGATTTGTTTCTGGAAAACGGGCGGCTGGGCGAGGCGGAAAAGCACGGGCTACGGCCTAAGATTGTCAGCCGAACCAACAGCAAGATGGACGCAATCGACGCAGCGCGGTCTGTTTTCCCATCATGCGACTTTGATGAAACTGATTGCGCCGTGGGCATCAAACGCCTTAGACATTACCGCAAGGAATGGGATGAGGGCCGCGAAGTGTTTAAATCATCACCGCGCCACGATATAAACAGCCACGGCGCAGACGCATTTATGACCTTTGCGTGTGGCTTTAGCGCGCCAAGTCTATACGACGACGATGATTTGGACTATGATGATCTTGACAACGGCGCAAACGACAGCACAGGATACTGACCCGCATGGAAAACTATGACGAAATGCCGGAAGGTATGGGCGAAGAATTGATGAATGGCGAAATGCACATGATGCCTGACGGGCAGATGATGCCTGGCGCTATGCATGGCGATATGGTTGACGAAGTTGACGAAGCCGACGACTATGACGAAGCCGCCCTGCCGCCTGAAGACTTCGTGGCGCTTGTGACTGCATCAATGAACCTTGTCCCCAGCATCAAAGACGCGCTGTTAGCGACAATTTCGGCGCGCGTGCTGGCTGATTATCGGCTGGACAAAGGCAGCATGGCCGACTGGCTGCAAAAGATGGAGCGCGGCATCAAGCTGGCTTCGCTGGTCAAAGAGGATAAAACTTATCCGTTCAAGCGTGCGTCTAACATCAAATACCCGCTTGTTACGTCAGCAGCCCTGCAATTCAACGCCCGCGCATATCCCGCCATCGTTCCGTCAACTGACCCTGTAAAGGTGCAGACATTCGGCGGTGACGCGATGGGCGCAAAGGCTGCGCGCGCTGAACGTGTATCGGGCCATATGTCGTGGCAGCTTCTAAACCAGATTGACGAATGGGAGGAAGAAACCGACAGCCTGCTAGTGCAGCTTCCAATCGTCGGCACAATGGTTCGCAAGGTCTGGTATGACCCAATCCTTGAACGCCCGCGCTGCCGCCTGCTGGACGCCGGCGCGTTTATCATTAACGAAAAGGCCAAGACCCTGCACGATGCGCCGCGTTGCAGTGAGGAATTTAGCCTTTACCCGTCAGAGATAACCGAGCGCGTGTCGTCTGGGCAGTTCATTGAATTTGACTATGACGACAGCGGCGAAGACAAAGACGCAGCGCACGACTTTATCGAACAGCACTGCCGCATTGACCTTGATGAAGATGGGTATGGCGAGCCGTATATCGTCACCATTCACGTTGACAGCCAAACCATCTGCCGGATCGTTGCCGACTTTGATGAAGGCGACGTAAAGTTCAAGACTGAAACGCAGGAAATGGAAATCGAAGTGCCAACGGTTGACCCGATGACGGGCATGCCGATGATGGGCGTGATGGTGCAGCCGCAGGAAGTTGTCACGGGTATCACGGCAATCAAGCGCGGATCGTATTTCGTGGTTTACAAGTTCATGCCGTCGCTTGAAGGCAAGTTTCACGGCACTGGCTTGGGGTTGTTGCTTGGCGACATCAGCGACACAATCAACACCATCATCAACATGATGCTTGACGCGGGCCACATGGCATCGCTGGGCGGCGGATTTATCGGTTCGGGCTTCAGGGCAAAGGGCGGCAACCAACGCTTTGAGCCTGGCGAATGGAAAATGGTGCAAGATACGGGCGGCGCAATCCGTGACAGTATGGTGCCAATGACGTTCCCCGGTCCTGATGCCGTGCTGTTCCAGATGCTAGGCACGCTGATCGAGGCAGGAAAGGAAATCAGCAGCACCAAGGACATTATGACCGGCGACAACGGCGGGCAAACACAGACGGCGACAACAACGCTTGCGCTGATCGAGCAAGGCATGATGGTGTTCACGGCGGCATACAAGCGCATCTTTCGGTCACTGAAGCAAGAATACAAGCTAATTGCCAAGATTAACGCAGGTACCGTCACGGCCGAGGAATACAACCAATTCCATGACGAAGTTGGCCCAGACGGCCAGCCGGTGCAGTTTGACCCAGCGCAGGACTACGGCGCGGCAGACATGGACATTGCACCAAGTGCCGACCCGCGCAGCGTGACCAAGATGCAGGAAATGGCGAAGGCTGACCTGATACAGCAGATGGCGCAGTCTGGCATGGCGAACCCGCAAGTGGCATCGCGCCGCGTGCTGGAAGCCGCAAGTATTCCCAACGTCGAAGAACTGTTGCCGCCAGCGCCCGACCCTGCACAACAGCAGATGGAACAAGCAATGATGGCGTTCCAACAAGAAATGATGATGAAATCGGCTGAAGCGGACCTTTCGCAAAAGCTGGTCGACATTGATCTGACGCTTGCAAAGATTGAAAGCGAGAAAACAGATGCAATGAAGACAATGACCGAAGCAGATGCCGAAGCGGCAAAGTTGCGGTTGGATGAACTATCCCTGATGATGAAAGCAAGGAAAGATGACATTGAGCAATTTATCAAAACAGCAAGTCTTGGATTGGCTGGACAGTCCCGTGACCCAAGAAATCGGCAAGGCGTTCAGCCGGGAGCTGGACCAGCAACAGGAGCAGGCCCAGCAGGCATATTGGGCGGGCAAGGCATGGCCTGAAGAAAGGCGCACAGCGTTCGTTGCTATCGTTGACTGGCACAACGCTTTTTTTGAACTAGACGGCGCGTCGTTGTTGAGTGCGCTTGGAGTTGATGATGAAGAATGACCGCACATACAAATTAGTTCAGCTTGCAAGCGGCGGATACGTCTTGTCCGAAGCATCAGATTTCGGCAAACGCGGGCAGGGTGTGGCGTTCACAGACTTTGATGACTTCATGGTGCACATCACCACGAATGAGGGTGAAGGATTGCCGTTCGCTTACAAGTATCATTCAGAAGGCGGTTCAGATGAAGAATGAAAGCGGCATCATGCCGACCGAGTATAACGTAATCGTCAAGCCGGTTGAGGTGGAAACCAAGACCAAGGGCGGGCTGATTATCCCAGACGAAAAAGCAGACCGTGACGGGTTTGCACGCACCGAAGGCACGCTTGTTGCAGTTTCGCCGCTGGCGTTCAACTATGACGAATGGCCGCTAGGCACACAGCCGCCGCAGGTCGGTGATATGGTTGTGTTTAGCAAGTATCAGGCAACGTCGATCACAGGCCGTGATGGCGCTGATTACTGGATTATGAAAGACAAATCCATCGCAGGAGTGATGACAGATGAATGAAGAACAGCAAGACTATGTGGCAGACGATCAAGCGGACGTGGCAGACGCCCCTGACGTTGAAGTCGAAGACGCCGCACCACCAGCGCCCGAATGGTCGCCAGAGGACGCAGAGGACGCCAAACAGCTTGGATGGAAGTCGCCTGACGACTGGCAAGGCGAAAAGCCTGCGGGATACATTGACGACCCGCGCAGGTATCTTGACCGCTTCGAACGCATCCCCGCTGTAAAGGCGCTGAAAGAACAAACAGCGAAAATCCAGAAGGATGCCGACGACCGCGCACGGAAACTTGATGCGCTTTATGCACAGCAAGCACAGAGCCAGCGGGACGCATACGAAAGCCGCCTTGCGGAAATCACCAAGGGCCAGCGCCAAGCCGCATCACTGGCCGATACAGACGCCTATGATCGACTTGAGGCGGAAAAGGCCAAGCTGGCACCGCCACGTCAGGAGGAGCCGCAGGACGAAGCGCCACAGGTTGACCCGTATGTGCAGCAATACCGTTCCGGCGAGGGCGGCAAATGGCTGGACAACCCTATTTTGCTGGACACAGGCAAAAAGCTGATCGACGCAAACCCCGCTATTTTGCAGCGACCAGCGCAAGAACAGGTGGCATATGCTGAAGCCGAATTGCGCAAGATGTATCCGGCTTACTTCCCCAGCAATGCCGCTGCACCAAAAGCCCAGCGCACACAGCGCGTTGACGGCGGCGGGCTTGCAAATCAGCTAGGCGGCGGGAATGGTTTCGAGAAATTGCCACCAGATGCGAAGACACAATTCAAGCGTTTCGTCAAGGAAGGTCTTTTTTCTGATGACGAACAAGGCAGAAAGGCGTATACCAATGACTACAACAACGCGTGATAACGACCGTGGCCGCGAAAAACCTGCCGAGCAGGGCCAGCGCCGCCGCAAAAACCGCGAAAGCGGCGAACTAACTGGGCGACGTTTAGGCGTTCCCAAATCGAAGCTAGACCTTGAGCGGTTTTCGTATCGCTGGGTCAACGACACACCGGGCCGCATGTATGCGATGACCCAAGAAGATGATTGGACGCCTGTTCTTAAGGACGGCGAGAAAGATGCAAGCCACGATTTGGGGAATGTCATTTCCTACGTTGCAGGCAGCAAGGCAGACGGTAGCGCCATGATGGCTTACCTCTGCGCGAAGCCAAAAGGCTTCTTTGATGATGACCAGAAAGAAAAGCAAACCGCCCTAGACGCGCAAGACCGTGAACTGAAACGCGGAAAAGACCGCAACGGGGCAGCGCAATCTGATTACACGCCACATTCGGGGATCAAAATTTCCTAGTGGCACATCAAGGGACCATAAAACATGGCAAACAATGACACACCATTCGGGCTTCGTCCCGTTCGTCACAAGAGCGGAGCGCCTTACAACGGAGCGGTAAACTATTACTATGTGCCTAGCACATATGCCACCGCGCTGTTCGTCGGCGACCCTGTTGTGAAAACTGGCACTTCCAACACCGCAGCCGTATCGGCACCAGGTGCGGGTTCTTGGGGCATCGGCACACTGCCGGAGATTAACAAGGCCACAGCAGGCACGGGCAACCGCATCACCGGCGTCATCGTCGGCATTGCGCCAAACCCTGACGGCTTGGACAAAATCTACAACCCGGCATCCACCGAAGCCATCATCGCCGTTTGCGACGATCCTGACGTAATGTTCGAAATCCAGTGCGATGCGGATATCGTCGCCGCACAGGTCGGACTGAACGCTGTTCTGATCTACACCAACGCCGGCTCAACCGCTACGGGCCGTTCTGGTGCAGAACTTGACAACACCACCGCAGCCGTTCCTGCCACCACAGTTGGCTTCCAGCTTAAAATTCTGCGCGTTGCTAATCGCGAAGACAATGAAGCGGCGTCTAACTTCACCAAGGTTGATGTAATGATTAACCAGCACACTGAAACAACCGCTTCGGTTGGTATCTAAGGGAGTTCTGAAAAATGGCTATCACAACAGGATCACACCCTAAGAGCCTATGGCCGGGTGTCAAAGCGTTCTTCGGCAAAACTTACGCGGAAAAGCCGCTGGTTTGCACAATGGTTTTCGACGAGCAATCGTCCACAAAATCATACGAAGAACGTGTCGAAGAAACAGGCTTCGGCCTTGCCCCAGTTAAGGGCGAAGGCGCTGGCATCAGTTACGACACCGATGCACAGGGCTACACAAGCCGCTTTGTCAACGTGACTTATGGCCTTGGTGCCAAGGTGACGATGGAAGCAATTGAGGATAACCAATACGAAAGTGTTGCAAAATCCAAAGCTGCAAAGCTGGCCCGTTCGATGCGTCAGACGAAAGAGAACGTCCACGCTAACATTCTGAACCGTGCTTTCAACGCTGCCTATGTCGGCGGCGATGCATCGGCCATGATTGTGAACGACCACGCAACGCTAGACGGCACGCAGTCGAACCTGCTGACCGTTGCGGCTGACTTGTCCGAAGCATCACTCGAAGACATGCTGACGCAAATCCGCCAAGCGAAAGACAGCCGTGGCTTGCGTATTCAGTTGAAGGGTCAAAAGCTGATCGTTTCGCCTGAAAACGAGTTCGAGGCAACGCGGATTTTGTCCAGCGTCAACCAGTCTGGCACAGCCAACAACGACATCAACGCAATGCGTGAACTGGGCTTGCTGCCTGGTGGCATTGTGGTCTGGGATTACCTGACCGATGTTGATGCTTGGTTCGTCAAGACAGACGCGCCAGAGGGCATGATCTACCAGAACCGCCGCGCAATGTCGTTTGACCAAGATAACGACTTTGACACATCCAACGCCTGCATGAAGGCAATGGAGCGTTATGCGGCTGGCTGGGCTGATTGGCGTGGCGTCTTTGGTTCGCCAGGCGTCTAAATAGCGGGGGCAGCTTTAGGGTTGCCCCTTCACCCATTCAGGCACGAAAGGTTTGAACATGACAAAGACTAATTTTCCGAACGGCATCATCGCACCGTTTTCAGTCAGCGGCACAGACGTTGTGGTGTTGACTGACAACAGCGGCGGCACTGGTGCAGACACGATTGCGGTTATTGGTGCCACATACAGCCAAACCGAGGTCGCAAATGCGATTGCGTCACTATCCGACAAGATCAATGAATTGATCGCATCCGCCAGCGCGGAATAACATGGTGCGGGCTTCGGTCCGCATCATAACCAGCGGGGCGCATTATGGCGGACAATTTACAGCTAGGTCAGTGGAACGTCATTTGTGACCGCTGCGGCTTCGAATACAAATCCAGACAGTTACGAAAAGAATGGACAGGGCTGCGCGTGTGCGACGGCGCTGGGACGAACGAATGTTTTGAGACACGCAACCCGCAAGACTTTCTGCGCGGTCGCAAGGACCAGCAGAACCCGCCTTGGGTGCGTCCAGAGCCAGCCGAAATAGATGTGTCGCCCGGTTCGGGCAATGAAGTTGATCCGGGAGACTTATAATGGCGACCACAGCAACCTTGACGAATACCGAAATCGTCACCGCAGCACTGCAAAAGATTGGCGTTGGCGCACAGGGCGAAACACTGGACGCTGAAAGCCTTGGCGAAGGATTGGCCGCACTGAACCGTATGCTGAAAAGCTGGCAGAACCGTGGCATCAACCTGTGGCTGACGGATCAACAGTCGGTCACAATCACCGACGCTACGCAAAGCTACACGCTAACGCCGCGCCCGTTTGAAATTCTGGGTGTTCGTTTCCGTCAGAATAACATCGACCTGCCAATGATGCAGATTATGCGCAACGAATACTTTGATTTGCCGCAGAAATCGTCAGCAGGCACGCCCACGACGTTCTTCGTGGATCGGCGCAAGGAAACCACCGACCTGTATGTGTGGCCTGTGCTGGCGACTGCTACAACGCAGACGTTTGAAATCACCTATGTAAAAGAGTTTGAAGACGCGCTTGCGGGCGACGTTGCTGACTTTCCCGGCGAGTATCAGGACGCGGTGGTATATGGATTGGCCGCGCGGCTTGCCGATGATTACGAGGTTGCGGCTGATCGTGTGGTTCAGCGTGCCGAAATGGAAATGCAGATTGCAATGGCGCACGATCGGCAAGGTTCTGTTTATTTCGTGGGTGAGGAATACCGCTAATGCAGTTCGAGTTCGCAGCCCCATCAGGACGCGACACAGACAACCGCACAGCCAACACGGCGCGGTTGCTTAATATGTATCGTGAAAGCGCAGGTGATGGTTCCATCTGGTGCCGTTCAATGCCGGGCATGACGCAGTTTGCGACTACGGCTAAAGTGTTCTGCCGCGCAATGGCTGAAGTTGATGATGAAATCTATGTTGCGCAGGGTGGCACGCTTTTCCAGATTACGTCTGGCGGGTCTGCGGTTACGCTTGGCGCAATCGTTGACGACGTAGAAACCAGCATCAGCGGCAACAACGGCAACGTCACAGTGGTTGCGGGCGGGGTTTACTACGTTTGGGACGGCGCGACACTCACACAGCCAACAGGCGGCGCGTTTAGCACGTTTGGCGATGTGACATTCTTTGCACAGTTGACGATTTTGACTGAAGACGGCGGGCGGCGTGTGCAGTGGTCTGGATTGGCTGACCCTACAAGCCTTGGGGCTTTGGATTTTGCCACGACAGAAGCGCGTGATGATAAGATTTTGCGCGTGATGCCGGTTGGTTCTGCGCTTTGGTTTCTCAAAGACACGTCGATTGAACCTTGGTATTCGACAGGAACGGGAGTTGCGGCAACGCCTGGTGCCACAATCGAGCGCGGGCTAAAGTCACGCAACCTTGCAGTGCAAATCCCCGGAGGTGCGTTCTTCGTCGGTGATGATAACAATGTCTACATCGGCAACATGGGCGGGCTGCAAGACATTTCCATCACGGCAGTTTCGGTTGCGATTGCAGACGGCACGCCTGAACGGGTGTTCTACTTCGAAAGCCTTGGCAACAAGTTCTGCGCGCTTATCTTCGGCGACCGCCCTGCATGGGTATACAACACGCTGTCAGGCGAGTGGTGCGAGCGGGCGCAGGGCGTATTGCTTGGGGCATGGGACGCCAAGGCGTGCGTCAAGGCGCTTGGCACTTGGTATGTTGGCACAGACAGCGGGCCAGTTGCCACGCTAGGCCGCACAAATCAAGACTTCGGTGCAACAATGATACGCCGCATCATCAGCCGCACGATTGAACAGGATGGCAAGCGGTTCACTATTCCGCAAGTGCAGGTCAGAACGAAAGTTGGCGTTTTCGACGCAGCGCCGGAACTTGGTATGAGAATGTCAAACACGTTCGGGCTAACGTGGCAGGTTGACCGCACAGACGCACCGCAAACGCTGGGCGAGTTGGGCGAATACCTGAACCGAACCATATTTAGGCGACTTGGATCGTATAGGCAGGCAACAATGGAATTGACGCTTTCCACAACTGACGACGTGACGATTAGTTCGGTGGCATATGTATGACCGCAATCATCCCGCAGAAAATGGTCCGATATATTTCGCCGGACGGCACTTTGACGCAGGAAGGCATTTTGCTGCTGTTGTCATTTCAGGAACAGATCGAGGCTAACATGGCAGGTTCGGAAATCTTACAGGCGCAGAACGTGGTTCTTTCCACATATGGCGACAAAGCCAGCGTGGAGCGCAAGAAAAAGAACCTAAACAAGTTCGGCACCAATATCACGATCGGCACGACATACGGAACCGTTGCGCAATTCCAAGGCACGACGGCGAACGAAACATTCGTCACCACGAACATCATTGACAGCGTAGTGAGTAGCAGCGCCAGCGACACAACGCAGACGGTCACGATTGAGGGCCACACAATCGACGTATCAGGAAACCTGACGTTCGTGGTGCAGGATGCGGTTCTGAACGGGCAGACAGAGGTCACGCTGACGACGCCACTAGCGCGGGCAACCCGCATGGTAGTAAAGGCCACCGGCACGTTCGGCACATCGCCAGCGGCATTGGTCGGCACGGTCTACGTTTACGACAACACAGACGGCATCACCGCAGGCGTTCCCAACACGGCAGCAGCCACCAAGATTTTGCTTCAGCCCGACACCACGCAAACGAACAAATGTGCCACGGCCATAAGTGGCACTGATTACTGGTTCTTAACTGAAGTGGAGGCAGGTATTGGCAACGCGGCTGGACCTGCTGACCGTGTGACGTTTAAGCTAGAGCGCCGCGATATAAAAAACGGCGGGCCGTGGGTGCCTGTTGGCCGCGAAATCACTGTTGCAGTTGGGAACCCCAGCGGACAGTTTTATTTTCAACCGCTGGCAATTATCCCGCCGAACAATGACGTGCGCGTTGTTGCTAAGACAAACGCCAGCACTTGCGAGGTGTTTGCAGAGGTGCAGGGCTATCTAGCTTTAATTGTGTGATGATGCTATGAAACAAACAGGCAACACCGGAAGGGCCGCAACGTGATTGATATGTTCGCAGAGAAATTCCCGCGCTGGTTTTGCGGAAACGGTGCTGCCTGCGATTTTGCCGACGCAATTTGGCAGGTTGCGCAGGACTGGGATGATTTAGTCGATGAGGGAAAGCAGAACAACGATTTTATTTCGTGGCTTGCTTTCGGTAAAGAATACCACCCGTTTTTCGAAGCAAACGCGGACATTCTGCGCCCTGCACTTTTGACGATGTACCTGCAATGGGAAGCCGCGAACGTAATGGAACGCGGCGACCGCAATGACGTTGACAAGGCGCTGATGCTACGGGCTGGCATTTACGGTGTTTTTCACCTGATGGCCTGGATATGCGGTGGCAACAAGTGGGCCGTTGAAATCGGGCCGGAAATTTATCGGTTCTACGGTGAAACCGCAGACGAATTATTCAAGGAAATGCAAAATGCCTGATCCAATGACAGCAATTGCCGGCGGCGGCAGCATACTCAACGCACGCGCTGCAAGTAAGGGCGCGGCCACGCAAGCAGCAGCGGCGCGGGATGCGTCTGCCGCTGAACAACGGGCGATCCAACAAGCCCGCCGCGACAATATAAAGCAAACCAATCTTGGCGTGAACGAATTAAAGTCTGGGCGTAGGAACGCGCTGAACACGTTGCAAACTGGATATCAGCGCCAGCAGCGGTCTAATACTACTGGATACAATCAAGGAATTGAAAGTTTGCGGTCGGGCCGTGATCGGTCGATTAGGCAAATCAACCGTGGCGAAAATCGTTCTATAAATGCACTGCAAAGCGGTTACGAAGACACGCAAAATTATTACGATCCTATGCTTGAGCGTGGCGACCGTGCCAGTGAAGTATATGACTATAACCTTGGCATCGGCGACCAGCCGGAGGGTTATGGCGGATATGAGAACAGCGCTTACCAGAATTACATCATGGATCAATCGCAGAGCGCGCTTGAAGGGTCTGCCGCTGCGAGAGGCGGACTGTTCAGCGGTGCGACGATCAAAGCTGCGACGGAAAACGCGCAGGGCTTGTCGGGGCAGTTTTATAACAACTACTTGGACCGCATCGGCGGCGTTTCTGACGTTGGGAACGCTGCCCGCGCTGCGCTTGCGGGGTATGCCGAAAGTTTTAGCAATAACATGGCTGGTACTAGAACTAATGCAGCCAACAATCGCGCGGGCATAATTACCAATTCCGCTAACAACATTTCGGGCGCTAGAATTGATCGGGGCGTTTCGCGAGGAAACATTGCCGCAAATAATGCGAGCAACCGCGCGGGCGTATACACCGGCACGTCAGGCGCAATTGCAAATACCCGCATCGGGCAAGGCAACGCACTGGGCGGCTTGTCACTTGCGGGCGGCGATGCTGCGGCAACTGGTATAATCGGTGCAGCTAACGCAAGCGCCGCAGGCGGTGTTGGTGCGGCAAACGCAATCAATTCCGGCATCGGTAACGCGCTAGGTGCTTATCAGTATGGGCAATATGCTGATGCGAACTTCGGCGCGCCGCTGAACGCAATGCAGCCCAGAACATATGGCACGGGCGGCGGATACAGTCAGCCCAGCTACAACCCGCAAACATTTGGTTCAAACGCTTACAGCGGTTGGCAACCGTAGGGGGTTTGGCGATGGCATACGACGACGACAGAATGTTGCTGGCGAGAACGCTGCAAGCCGAAGCTGGCAACCAAGGCTTTGACGGCATGGTTGCGGCGGGTTCGGTCATCAACAACCGCGTCCAGAAATCGGGCAAACCATTGAGCGACGTAATCCTAGCGGACGGGCAATTCTCTGCATGGAATGGCGTCACCGGATACGCGGGCGGCGAACAGGGGCAGGACATGAGTTTTCAGCCCGGCCCTGAAGCACTGGAAGCGGCAGACGCGATCCTGTCTGGGCAAGTTCCTGACCCAACAGGCGGCGCAACGCATTATTACAACGCAGACATCAGCGATCCAGATTGGGGCCAGAGGTCAGGCGGCGAATGGACGCGCATCGGCGACCACCTGTTCGGCAACGCTGGCGGGTTTAATTCCACAGCCAGCAACCGCGCACCAGGCGGGCAATCGCAAGGTGGCGGCGAACCATACATGCAACGCCCGTCACAGCGGCCACAGCAGGGGCAGCGCAACGCCTTGGCATACATGCCGCCGCCAGAATACCGCAACGTGCTTGACAGCGAACCGTTCATGCTTGCACAGCGGAAACCACTAAGCGAACGCGGGCTTTTGCCAACCAGAGTTCGAGGGAGCGCGTAAAATGGCAAACGCGCTTGATGGATACAAGACACCGCCGCCGCTAAATGCTTTACAGAGGGTCTATTGATATGGCTAATGCACTCGACACCCGCGTTTTACTTGCTGGCACGCAGCCCGACATTGTTGCATCGCTACGACAGGGCGCGCAGGCAGGCCAGGAGGCCCGCATGTTCAAACAACGCGCCGCACTGGACAGTTACTTGCAAGGGCGCGGCACTGACGTGATGAACGGCAACCCGCAAGCAATGAACGCGCTTTCGCAGTTTGGCGTTCAGGGCATGGAGTTCGGGCAGAATGTGGCAACGAACGCCCTTAACATGCAGAACACGCAGCAGTCGATGGATATTCGCGGGCAGGCCAACGAACGCGCGAGTGCGCAGGAACTTCGCGCTGTTGAGGAATACGCGGCAGGGCTGTCGGCATCAGAACGGGCTGAAGAAGCGGCGCAGATTGAAGAAGTTGTGCGAATGGGCATGACTACGCAGACGGATGAGCAATGGAACCAGTTAATGTCGCAAGATGAAGCCACCGCAGAACTTGTCGGCCAGTTTGGAAACCGTGATGCGCTTGCTGCAAAATATATGACTTTCGCGGAAGTGCTAACGCGGCAGGACGCTGCGAACGGGATAGGCGGCGACGATGCCAGCTATGGCCTGACGCCACGAATGGGCATAAATAGTAATGGCGATGTTGTTGCCATCCAGTTTGCAAACGATGGGACGGCAAAGGAAACTGTGCTGCCCGAAGGCGTCACCATGTCGCCCGGTATTGATCGCATGGACCTTGGCAACGGGTATCAGAATTTCAACACCGAAACAGGTGAAGCTGTTGGCCCGTTCATTCCCAAGAACGTCACTCAGACGATACTTGAAGAAGCAGAGGCAAGGAGGGCTGCTGAGGCGCGCGTTGACTTGGCGACAATCGAAACAGGGATGCCGCAACTGCGCGATATGGTTGCAGACCTTGGTGTATTGGCGCAGACAGCGACCAGCACGACAGCGGGGCGGACACGGGACGACATAAATCGAAAGTTCGGACTGCCGACGACGCAGGGTGCAATTGACAACAGAACATACATGGCAACGCTAGACAGCGAAATTCTGCCGCTGTTGCGCCAAACATTCGGCGCGGCATTTACCGCAGAAGAGGGTGACAGGCTGCGCAAAACGCTTGGCGATGAAAACTTGTCGCCAGAAGAAAAGCAGGCAACACTTGAGGCGTTTATCACATCTAAAGAGCGCCGGATTTTGACGTTGCAGGACGCTGCACAGCTTAGGCCACAAGGCAACGGCGAAACCGCAACGGCAACGCAAGGCATTGTGGACTATACGCCCGACCAGATATTCACGATGCCGGAAGGCGACCTTAACGCAATGACTGACGAACAAATCAGCGCTCTTTCCCCAGAAGCAAAGCAGGCAATCAGGGACCGATATGCGCCTGCTAGGGGGATGCAGTAATGGCAAGCATCCTTGACCGCCTGAACGAGATTGAAGCACAGCAAGCGCCTGCGCAGCCGAGCATCCTAGACCGCCTGAACGCGATTGAGGCAGAGCAGCCAAAGCAGCGCGTTATCGCAACCACGCGCGACGGCGGTAGCATCATCGACATGGGCGACGGCACGCAGGCGTACACCAGCGAGGGCTATTCCACGACAGACCCCGACAAAATCGCGCAGTTGATGGACGGCGCGCAGCCTGTTGACATTGTGCAGTCGGATATTGACCAAGAACGCATCGCAGCATCGCCTGTGACAGCCCGTGCGGCATCAATCGCGCAAGGCTTGCCATTCGTCGGTTCGTATGTTGACGAAGCACTGGCGGGGCCGACAGGTGGCCGGGGCGAGAACATCAGAGGCTTGCAGGGTGCTATGCGCAGGGAAAACCCCGGCGAAGCGCTTGGCCTGAACCTTGTCGGCGGCATTGCTGGCGCTGCGCCTGCTGTCGTGATGGGTGCGCCGTCTATCGTTGCCGCTGCACCTTCTACCATCTTGGGGCAAGCTGGTGTCGGCGCTGCGGTTGGCGCGGCTACTGGTGCCGCTGAAGGCGCTATCTATGGCGCTGGCGAACAGCAGGGCGAAGGCCGCTTGGCGAACGCCACGCAGGGCGCGATGATTGGCGGCGCGGCTGGTTTGGTTCTAGGCGCTGTCACACCATACGCCACGCGGGCATTAAGTGCCGGATGGGATAGAATTTCAAAGTCTGACGTTGCCGTGATTGCTGACGAACTTGGCATTTCGCGTGATGCTGCGCGCAAGGTGCGAGACAGCATGCAGGGCATTTCCGAAGCCGATGCGCGGCGTGCGCTGGAACGGGCCGGTCCTGACGGGATGCTTGTCGACATAGGGCGCGGGCCGAAGGAATTGCTGGACGCATCAGCGGCAGGCGGTCCAGCGGCGGCCAACATCGCGGAAGCAGCCGTCACAGCTAGAACGGCTGAAGCAACGCGCAAGATGACCAACGTGTTTGACAATACGCTGGGCAAGCCGAGCGGCCAGAATGAACTTATCACGGCAGTTCGCACCGGCACGCAACCGGCACGCAGCACGGCATACGACACCGCCTACGGGGCCGCAGTAAACTATGCGTCCGACGCAGGCCGAAACATTGAAGACGTACTGCCACGCATCCCCGCATCGGCATGGCGTCAGGCTGACAACATGATGAAGCTGGAAGGCGAAGGCAGCTTGCAGCAGCTTTTCCGCATCGCTGACGACGGGTCTGTGACTGTTGAGGCAATGCCAGACGTGCGCCAGCTTGACTACATCACGCGGGCGCTGAATGACGTGGCAGACATTGAGAACGCGAAGGGCGCGCTGGGCGGGCAGACCAATCTGGGCCGCCTGACTGGCAACCTTTCCAAGACAATCCGCGAAAACCTGCGCAAAGCTGTACCAGAATACGGCACCGCGCTGGATACGGCAGCCGATGCCATCAGCCAGCGCAAGGCCATCGAAACCGGATATGACCTACTGCTGCCCGGCACTCGCCGCGAAACGGTTGAAGACGCACTGAAAGGCGCATCGGTCGCAGAACGCAACGCGGCAAAGCAAGGTGTGCGTGCGCAGATTGACGACGCTATGGCACGGGTCACGCGCAACATGGGCCAAGACGACGCTGACGTGAAAGCCGCCATTGCACAAGTTCGCGCGTTTTCCAGCGAAGGCAATAAAAGCAAGCTGCGCACGTTGATGGGCGAAAACGAAGCGAACGCGCTAATCCGCGAGATTGACGACCTGTCAACGGCGTTTGAATTGCAAGCCGCAGTGGCAAAGAACAGCGCCACGGCGCGGCGGCGGGCAATTCAGGAAGGGGTCAGAGAAGCGGCAGAGGGCGGCGCGCTGGATGCACTGAAAGCAGGCGAACCGATAGACTTTGCAAAGCGTCTGACGATGGCGCTGACAGACGGCGGGCCAAGTGCAACCCGTCTGCGTGAGATGAACCTATACGAAGAAATTGCGCAGGCATTGACCGGCGTGCGTGGGGCAAAGGCCGAAGCCGCGCGACGTCGCATCCAAAGCGCAATTTCTGGGCAGCCTCTTTCAATCGGTCAGGCGCGGGCCATCACTGATGCTATCGTTGGAACAACGGCTGCGACTACTGGTCAGCAAGTCCAGCAGCAGCTAACACGACCATGAGATGCGAGGCAATGGCCACGACTGAAGCCCAGACAGGCCATGTTGTCATAGCATGCACAAGCATAAAGCCGTATGTTATGAGAAACGCCGGAAGGCATAACGCACCAAATACGATAATCGCGGGCCGCGCTTTTCGCGCAAGTCTGTCTGCAAAATGTTCCATGCGCCTAACATAAGCGCCTTCGAAGGGAAAACCAATGGCTGACCAACTACTTGCAGGCATCCCGCCCGTTCTTGACAACAACGGCGACATTGTTGCGGGTGGCAGCGTGACGTTTTACGAAACAGGCACAACCACGCTTGTTGATATATTCTCGGACATTGCAGGGACTGTGCCGCTGACAAACCCGCTGACGCTGGACAGCGCAGGACGCCCGGCGCAACAGATTTTTTACGTTGGATCGGTTGCCGTCAAGGAAGTCATCAAGGACGCGGGCGGCGCAACTTTATACACGGTTGACCCGTCACCGCGCTTTTCTGTCACGTCGGCGGCGGCATCCGGCATCACATATTCACCGATTGCTGCAAACCCAAACACAGACGTTCAAGCCGCAATAAACTTTGTATCTGAAGCCGCGTCTGTATTCCCGTCGATCACGGGAAACGCGGGCAAAGCGCCGTTTGTTAATGGCGGCGCAACCACGATTGAATACATCAATTCGCTTGGCTACCTGTGCACAGCCACGGGAACGAATATCGTTGCGCTTGCAACTGGTCTTGACCTGAACACAATCACAAACGGCGTTTCTGTCGGTTGGTTGCAGGAAGTGACGAACACGGGCGCGGCAACGGTTTCGATTGATAACGTGGTGGCAGCGCCGCTTGTTTTGAACGATGGTAGCGCAATTCCCGCTGGAAAGCTGATTGCGGGTGACTATTACGCCGCCGCATACGATGGCACAAATTGGGTGCTAGGCAACGCCACCGGAATTGACGGCACTGTTATCGGCGCGCTTTCGCCTGCGGCTGGTGCGTTCGTCGTCCTTGATGCCATTGGCGCAGATAGCTCAACAACTGGCTTGACTATTGAGAACACAGCAGGCGAGCAACTTAGGCAGTATTTCACTGACGGAACTGCTGGTGCAGACTTTAACATCGACTACAACGGAACTGGCGTTAGTGACATTGTTATTACCTCGGCGGGGGCGGTCACAATTCCGGGCTTTGTTGGTGAGAAATTTTCGCTAGGTGAAATACACCGCGACACAACCGCAGCCGGAGCTACCGCTTGGTCGCCAGCA
>TARA_R110000782_G_scaffold117364_2_pt1 | contig 37382 bp, 30 predicted proteins | sample TARA_R110000782 | Tara Oceans TARA_R110000782 (sample SAMEA4397859) | marine metagenome | biome: Polar Biome; feature: [SRF] surface water layer (ENVO:00010504); material: water (ENVO:00002006), including particulate matter (ENVO:01000060) such as... | depth 5 m | reverse complement strand
CCCCCCGACCCCCTCCCCAAAAGGGAGGGGGAGGGTGTTGTTACGCCGCTTCTGCCGCCAGTTTCTTGCCCTTTTCAACGGCCTCGTCGATGCCGCCGACCATGTAGAACGCCGCCTCGGGCAGATGGTCATATTCGCCGTCGACCACCGCCTTGAAGCTCTTCACGGTATCCTCGACCTGAACGAACTTGCCCGAAATGCCGGTGAACACTTCGGCGACATGGAAGGGCTGCGACAGGAAGCGCTGGATCTTGCGCGCGCGCGCGACGGTCAGCTTGTCCTCTTCGCTGAGCTCATCCATGCCGAGAATGGCAATGATGTCCTGCAAGCTCTTGTACTTCTGCAGCGTTTCCTGAACGCGGCGAGCTGTATCATAATGCTCCTGGCCGACAACGGCGGGGGTCAGCACGCGGCTGGTGGAATCGAGCGGATCGACCGCCGGATAGATGCCCAGCTCCGAGATCGCGCGGTTGAGCGTGGTCGTCGCGTCCAAATGCGCGAACGAGGTAGCCGGCGCCGGGTCGGTAAGGTCGTCCGCGGGCACGTAGATCGCCTGCACCGAGGTGATCGAGCCCTTGTTGGTCGAGGTGATGCGCTCCTGCAGCGCGCCCATGTCGGTGGCCAGCGTCGGCTGATAGCCCACCGCCGAAGGGATACGGCCCAAAAGCGCCGACACTTCCGAACCCGCCTGCGTGAAGCGGAAGATGTTGTCGACGAAGAAGAGCACGTCCTGGCCTTCCTGATCGCGGAAATATTCGGCCATCGTCAGACCGGACAGCGCAACGCGGGCACGCGCGCCCGGCGGCTCGTTCATCTGGCCGAAGACGAGCGCCACTTTCGAGCCTTCCGAAGTCGCATTGCCATCGGCATCCTTGGCGATAACGCCTGCATCGAGGAACTCGTGATAGAGATCGTTGCCCTCGCGGGTGCGCTCGCCGACGCCCGCGAACACGGACACGCCGCCATGGCCCTTGGCGATGTTGTTGATGAGTTCCTGAATGAGCACGGTCTTGCCGACGCCCGCGCCGCCGAACAGGCCGATCTTGCCGCCGCGCGCATAAGGCGCGAGCAGATCGATCACCTTGATGCCGGTGACGAGAATGGCGGCTTCGGTCGACTGATCGACGAATTCCGGGGCCTTGGCGTGGATAGGCGCACTCTGCTTGGCGTTGACGGGGCCGCGCTCGTCAATCGGCTCGCCGATGACGTTGAGGATGCGTCCCAGCGTTTCCGGGCCGACCGGAACCGAAATCTGCGCGCCGGTGTCGGTGACTTCCTGGCCGCGTGTCAGGCCGTCGGTCGAGTCCATCGCAATGGTGCGGACGGTGTTCTCGCCGAGATGCTGCGCGACTTCCAGAACGAGCTTCTGGCCGTTGTTGCTGGTTTCCAGCGCGTTCAGGATATTGGGCAGCGCATCGGGGAAGGTCACGTCGACGACGGCGCCGATGACCTGACTGATGTGGCCGGTGTTGTTCGTGCCAGATTTCTTGGTTGCCATGTTCGCTTCCTTGCCTGCTATTCTTCAGAGCGCCCGTGCGCCCGCGTTGGTTGACGCTACAGCGCTTCCGCGCCCGCGATGATTTCGACGAGTTCCGTAGTGATCGCGGCCTGACGGCTGCGGTTATACTGGATGGTGAGCTTGTTGATGAGTTCGCCCGCGTTGCGCGTCGCGTTGTCCATCGCCGTCATCGAGGCACCCTGTTCGGAGGCGTTGTTTTCCAGCAGTGCCTTGAACAGCTGGATCGAGACATTGCGCGGCAACAGATCGGCGAGGATCGATTCCTCGTCCGGCTCATATTCGACGGCTGCGCCCGAAGAGGCAGGCGTATCGGCGGAAATGGCGACGGGGATGATCTGCTGTTCGGTCGGAATCTGCGCGAGTGCGGAGCGGAAGGTCGCGTAGAAAAGATGCGCGACATCGAACTCGCCCGCTTCAAAGCGTGCCATCAGGTCCGTCGCAATATCCTGCGCCTGTTCGAAACCGACCTGCTTTGCGCCGCTGGTATCGAATTGCGCAACGATCGTGCCGGGAAAGGTGCGAGCGATGACGGGACGGCCCTTGCGGCCGATGAGGTAGAACTTCACCGTCTTGCCTTCGGCAATCAGCGCGCGGGCTTTCACCACCGCCGCCTTGACGATGTTCGAGTTGAAGGCGCCGCACAGGCCGCGATCGGAGTTGGCGACGACCAGCAGATGCACCTGATCATGCCCCGTGCCCGCCAGCAATTTGGGCGAAGAGCTCGACACCGCGATTTTGCTGGCAAGGCTGGCGACCACAGCTTCGAGGCGCTGGCCATAAGGACGCGCGGCCTCGGCCGCCGCCTGCGCCTTGCGAAGCTTGGCTGCGGCGACCATCTGCTTGGCCTTGGTGATCTTCTGGGTCGATTTGACCGAGGCGATCCGCCCTTTGAGTTCCTTCAAACTAGCCATTTAAGTCCCTTAATGTGTTCCCGCGAAGGCGGGAACCCAGTGGCTCTGGGCTCCTGCCTGCGCAGGAGCACAACGGATTACGCGAATGTTTTTCCGAACGTATCAAGCGCAGCCTTGAGCTTCGCTTTCGGTTCGTCGCCCAGATCCTTGCTGTCGCGGATCGCCTTCAGCACATCGGCATGGTCGGCGCGCAGATAGGCGAGCATCGCTTCCTCATAGCGCGTCACGTCGGCAACGGCGACGCTGTCGAGATAGCCGTTGGTGCCTGCGAAGATCGAAGCGGTCTGCTCCTCGAACGGCAGCGGCGAGAACTGGGCCTGCTTGAGCAGCTCGGTGAGACGCGCACCACGGTTGAGCAGCTTCTGCGTCGAGGCGTCGAGGTCGCTGCCGAACTGGGCGAAGGCCGCCATTTCGCGGTACTGCGCCAACTCCAGCTTGATCGAGCCGGATACCTTCTTCATCGCCTTGGTCTGCGCGGCCGAGCCGACGCGGCTGACCGAGAGGCCGACGTTGATCGCCGGGCGGATGCCCTGATAGAACAGGTTGGTTTCGAGGAAGATCTGGCCGTCGGTGATCGAGATAACGTTGGTCGGGATGTAGGCGGACACGTCGCCCGCCTGGGTTTCGATGATCGGCAGCGCGGTGAGCGATCCGCCGCCATTGGCGTCCGACATCTTCGCGGCGCGTTCGAGCAGGCGGCTGTGCAGATAGAACACGTCGCCCGGATAGGCTTCGCGGCCTGGAGGACGGCGCAGCAGCAGCGACATCTGGCGATAGGCGACCGCCTGCTTGGAAAGGTCGTCGTAAACGATCACGGCATGCATGCCGTTGTCGCGGAAATATTCGCCCATCGTCACGCCGGTATAAGGCGCGAGATATTGCAGCGGAGCGGGTTCCGAAGCAGTCGCGGCCACAACGATGGAATATTCCATCGCGCCATTTTCTTCGAGCTGGCGGACGATCTGCGCGACGGTCGAGCGCTTCTGGCCGACCGCGACATAGATGCAGTAGAGCTTCTTGCTCTCGTCATCGCCCGCGTTGACGCCCTTCTGGTTGATGAAGGTGTCGATGGCGACGGCAGTCTTGCCGGTCTGGCGGTCGCCGATGATCAGCTCGCGCTGGCCACGGCCGACGGGCACGAGCGCGTCGATCGCCTTGAGGCCGGTCTGCACCGGTTCGGAAACCGACTGGCGCGGGATGATGCCCGGCGCTTTCTTTTCAACGCGCATGCGCGCTTCGGCAACGATCGGTCCCTTGCCGTCGATCGGATTGCCGAGGCCATCCACGACGCGGCCCAGCAGGCCCTTGCCCACGGGCACGTCCACGATGGTGCCGGTGCGCTTGACGGTGTCGCCTTCCTTGATCTCGCTGTCCGAGCCGAAGATCACGACGCCGACATTGTCGGCTTCGAGGTTGAGCGCCATGCCCTGCACGCCATTGGCGAAGGCGACCATTTCGCCGGCCTGCACATTGTCGAGGCCGTGGATGCGGGCGATGCCGTCACCGACGCTCAGCACGGTGCCGACTTCGCTCACCTGTGCTTCGGCGCCGAAATTGGCGATCTGGTCCTTGATGACCTTCGAGATTTCTGCGGCGTTAATGTCCATGTTCAGCCTTTCATCGGACCTTATATATAAGGGCCATCAGCCCTTCATAGCTTGGGCGAGTGTGTTCAAACGGGTGCGGATGGAGGAATCGATCATCTGGCTGCCGATCTTGACGACAAGGCCACCGAGGATTTCGGGATCGACGCTGGCATCGACCGCGACAGTGCGGCCGACACGGGTCTTGAGACTTTTCTCCAGCGCGGTGATCTGGGTCTTGGTCAGCGGATGCGCGGACACGACTTCGGCGCGGCTTTCGCCCTTGTGCCGGGAAAGCAGGGTTTCAAAGGCGCGGATCACGGCGGGAAGCTGCGAGAGGCGGCGGGCCTGCGCCAGCACGCCGAGGAACTTGCCGGTCAGCGCATCCAGCCCCATGGAGGCGGCGAGGGCGGCTACCGTCTTGGTCGCCGCTTCGCGCCCGATGACCGGGCTGGTCGTGAGGTTGCGCAAGGCATCCGATTCGGCCAGCGCGGTTTTGAGCCCCGAGAGGCTTTCCGCCACCGAATCGAGCTGCTTGGTGTCGCGGGCCAGCTCGAACAGCGCAAGCGCGTAACGCCCGCTGAGGCTAGCCTGAATGCCGCCGGAATTCTCCACGCGCCCTATGTCCTCCAGTTCAATGTGCCGGTCATGCAAAAGCAAGGGAAAGCCGATGGCCCCCCTTTGACGTGCGCGCCGGTTAGCAGGGGGTGCGCTGCGATGCAAGATGGCGATACTACTATTTGTGTGATCCGCGCAAATGCCGGTCTTTTCGATGCGCGATGGCAGGCAAGGGTGGAAATGTTACAGTTTTGTGTCACCAAACCATTTGATAATAAACAAAAAAATATGATCTGGCACCTCTCTTGTTAACTCTATTTTGACGGGCGCAGGCGAAAACCGCCGCGTCGAACGCATATCCGGGCTCATCATGAAAATGCTGTCTTTTGTATCCTTTCTCTGGCGACCAACAGGGGCTTCAGCCGGTTCGCTTGCGCAGCGGGTCCGGCGGGTAAGCTATTATATTGCGGGGGCACTTTTGCTGCTTTCGCTGCTCGTCGTCGCATCGAGCGCCGTCAACCAGATCGGCCTGTCACAACTGGTGAACAAGCGGCTGGCGCCGATCAGCGACCTTGAGCAGGTGTTGAGCAGCTATGAACGTTCGCTCAGCATCGCGCACAAGGTTCGTAGCGGTAATATTTCTCCGGAAGGAGGGGTGAGCGCTATGCAATCCTTACAAACCAGCGTTGCGAAGGGCTGGCGGGTGCTCGATACAATTGCGTCCCAAGAATCTGGTGGCATTCAGTGGGAGCTCATTCAGGAAGAGCGCGCGCGCGCCGATGCCGCAATCGGTCAATTGGCGCATCTTATCGAATCCCATGACCGCGACGGGCTCGATTTCTTTCTTTCGGGTGTGATTTATTCGCAGGTCGATCCGCTGATGACGGCGGCGCGCACCTATGTCGGCGGATTGCGCAGTAAGGCGGAATCAGAACGCTCCACCTTTCGGTGGGTGGCGGCGGTCACGCAGGGGCTCATCATTGGCTTTCTCGCCCTGAGCCTGTTGATCGGCAGCCGTTTGATGCGGTTCGCCAACAAGCGGGTGCTGACGCCGCTGGTGGATATCGCACAGGAAATCGCGGCGGCGGAAAACGGAGCACCCGCTTATATTTCCCACCGCGACCGGGAAGATGAAATCGGCGAGATCGCGCGAGCTATCTCGCTGTCTGCCGAACGGACGCGCGAAGCGGCGCGGTTGATGCAGGAAAAGCTGAATATCGAAGCGGACCTGATGTTGCAGAAACAGCGAGAGGCCGATCTGACCCAGGAGCGCGGTCGCCGCCTCGACGAGATATTCGATCGCTTTGGTGCCGGGATAGGGGAACTGGTGGCGCTGCTCGCGTCGTCGTCACAATCGATGCGCATCATCTCGCAAACAATGTCCCGTTCCTCCAGCATGGCGGAATTGACGGTGAACACGGCCGTCGGCAGGGTGGATGCCATCGCCGAGACCATGGCGATGATCGCGGTGGCGGGCGCCACCCTCAACGAGATGACCGAAACGGTCGAGCGGGTGATCGGCTCCACCCGGTCGCAGGCGGCGGACATGCACAGACGCAGCCAGCGCAACCGCGCGCAGGCGGACGAAATGCGCCTGCTTGTGGAAGAAATATATGGCGCGCTGGACCTGATCAGCAGCGTTGCCAAGCAGACCAATCTGCTCGCGCTCAATGCCTCTATCGAAGCGAGCCGCGCGGGCGATTCGGGCAAGGGCTTTGCGGTCGTGGCGCAGGAGGTGAAACAGCTTGCGACCCAGACCCAGACGGCGGCCGCCGTGATCGGCGAGCAATTGGGGCGCGTCGCGGCTACCAGCGGCGATGTGCTGGCAAGCGCTTCGGAGGCCGCGGAAGTGGCCGCCGATCTCGATCAGAACGCCGACCGCATCGCCGATGCGGTGGCGACGCAAGGCCGCGCCAGCCGCGATATCGCCGTTGCTCTGGAACAGGCGCATATCCGCACCCGCGAAGCCGTTACCGATATGGCGGAGGTTTCCGATCGAGCGCGCTCGTCATTGGACACCGCACGCGAACTGGAAACGCTGGCCGACAAGATCGCCGCGCAGGCCGGGGCGCTCAATGTCGAATGTGGCGTGTTGACCGAAGATGTGCTGCGCGCGGCGTAAAGTTCATTCGGGCGGTTGGGCTTTGGCGCATGCATAGACCAGCCGTTCATTGGGCTGGGGCGGCAGAACGGCGCGGATTTGCTGTTGCATATCCTGTAATTCGCCCAAAGCGGCGGTGTCGGCGGTGCATCCCTTGAAGGTGAAGTGCCCGCGCAACTCACGAGCCTGTTCCATCGTATCGGCATCGGCGAGATAGCGCTCGACCTTATAGGTGCCGCTCGCCGGGTCGAAGCTGTTGATGGATATCACCGCTTCGGTGTTGGGAACGAAGATGCGGCTCCAGTCGTCTCCGTCCTTGCCATATTGGGTGGAATGATTGACGCAGCCGCCCGATTGCCAGTGGAGCGGCACGTCGGTCGTTTCGGAAACGGTTATGCGGCTGCGCATCTCGTCGATGCGGCAGACATGATCGCCCTCGCTGTCGGCGGTGGCAACGGGAGCCGCCGCGTTGCCATCTATGTCCGATATGTCGATACGATCGTCTATGCTCGAAAAAGACGGGCGCAGCAGGAAGGCCGCAATGGCGCCAAGCAGCAGCAGGCCGCCCCCGATGGCCGCAATATTGCGCTCGCGCAGCTTGCCCTGATTGTGAAACATCAGCGCGCCGCCCATCGCCACGCCGCCCAGCACCAGCAGCACCCCGGCAATCGCCATGACATTTTCGCGCGCGGCATAGACTTGCTGCTCGGCCTGATCGCGCGCATCGGCCAGCGCCTTTGCGCGGGCGGTCGCTGCGATCTGTTCCCGTTGCAACTTTTGCGCGAGTTGTTCCTGAGCGCGCTTTTCCTCCTGTGCGTCCAGGTCGGCAATGCTGCGGCAAGGCATGGCGGTGCGCAGGAACGAAACCCCCGCCTGCCGCAGGAAAGACGCAACCTCGCGGTTGGAAACGGCAAAGCCGAATTCGGCATCGGCGGTGCTTTCGGCCTGCGATCCGAAGCTGTTGACGCCCAGCACCCGCCCGCAATCATCGACGAGTGGTCCGCCGCTGTTGCCCTGTGCCATGGGGGCGGTGTGCAGCACCGTATCGAAGCCATGGGAGGCGCGTCCCGTGGAAACGGTGCCGCTGGTCTTTACCGGGCTCAAGGGTTGCACCATTTCTTTGAGATCGAGGCCCTGCGCGCGGTCGACGGTTGCGGGATAGCCAATGGCCGTGACATGCTGGCCATCGTTCACCGCGCCGGCAAAGAAGGTGGCGACGGGCAGTTGCCCTTCGCTCAGCTGGATGAGCGCGAGATCGTTGCCCGGCGAATAGGCGGTCAACTTGCCGCCATAGCTGCGCTTGCCCTGCGAAGGAATGATGCCGACCACCAGATTTTTCTCGGTGCGCAGCATCTCGACGACATGGGCATTGGTGAGCACCTTGTCCGGCGCGACCGCAAAGCCGCTGCCATGGCCGACGAAATAGGCGTCCTTGCCATTGGTGGCGATGATGACGACGCGCACCACGCCGCGCACGGCGGCGGCCACATCCTGCTGTTCGGCGGCGGCGGGGGCGGCCAGCGCGCAAAATGCGGCGGCAAGGGCGATGATGCGGAGCAACAGGGTCATGCGCCCGATATTTATGATCCTGCGCGGCGAAGTAAACGGATAATCCGTTTGAACGCAAGAATCGAGAAGCATGCTGTGGCGCAAGCCGCTAGAACGCTATCATGATGAAAATCGATACAAGCTTGAAAGTGCCGGAGGACATTGCGTGGGATGCGTTCGAGAGGCGCGACCGCGCGCAGGACGGGCGGTTCGTCGTCGCGGTGCGCACGACCGGGATCTATTGCAAGCCCAGTTGCCCGGCGCGGCGGCCCAGGCGCGAGAATGTGGAATTTTTCGCTGATCCCGATACGGCGCGTCGGGCGGGCTATCGCCCCTGCCTGCGCTGCAAGCCCGATGAGCAGGGGCGGGACCGGGCGGCGGTGGCGCAGGCGCTGGCGATGCTGGAGGAGGCCGACGAGCGCGTGTCGCTCGATACGCTGGCCGAAGCGGTCGGCTATGCGCCGCATCATTTCCAGCGGCTGTTTACCCGCGATGTGGGTGTCAGCCCCGCCGCCTATGCGCGCGGCGTGCGGGCGCGTCGGGCGCAGGCTGCGCTGGAAGCGGGCGCGCGGGTGACCGACGCGATCTACGATGCCGGATATTCCGGCCCCAGCCGCTTTTACGCGGAAACGAAAGGACGATTGGGCATGACGCCGGGTGCATGGAAAAAGGGCGGGCAGGGCGAGCGCATCCGCTTTGCTGTGGCGGACAGCATTTTGGGGCCGATGCTGGTGGCGGGAACCGACAAGGGCCTGTGCCGCATCAGCTTTGATGAAGGCGAAGCGGAATTGCGGGCGCGCTTTCCGCAAGCTGATATCCTGCCTCCCGATCCGGCCTTTGAGGCGCTCGTGACGCAGCTTGTGGCGCTGGTCGATGATCCGGTGCGCGCCGCTGCCGACCTGCCGGTCGATGTGCGCGGCACCGCGTTTCAGCAGGCGGTGTGGCAGGCATTGCGGGCGATCCCGCCCGGCGAGACGCGCAGCTATGCCGAGATCGCGGCGGCGGTGGGGCGGCCCAAGGCAGTGCGCGCCGTCGGCACGGCCTGCGGCGACAACAGCCTTGCGGTGTTGATCCCGTGCCACCGCGTGCTGCGTGGAGACGGGGGGCTTGGCGGCTATGCTTATGGCCTGGAGCGCAAGCGGGCGCTGCTGAAGCGGGAGAAAGCGCGCACCTAAATTGAGTGCCGTTTTGAGTGTTGGCATTTTCCCGCGGTTGACTAATTCGTTCGAACGAACTAACGGCGGGGGCATGACGAATGCGCTCTCTTCCGACTCGTCGCATAGCGGCCCCATCGCCGCGACGCATAGAGACTCCGGCATCGCGATGCGTAGAGACCGCCGCGCGGCGACGCATAGAGATTCCGGCACCGCGATGCATAGAGACTCCAGCGCCACGACGCACAGCGATTCCAGCGCGGCGATGCGTAGAGACCCCATCGCCGCAACGCATAAAGACCCCTGCGCCGCGGCTGACATGGCGCCCCCGCCGCCGCGACATATAGCGGCTCCCTCGCTACAACGCATAAAAGCCTTAGCGCCGCGACGCGCAGTGGCACCCCCCCCCGCCGCGACGCACAGCGGTTCCATCGCCGCGACGCACGGCACCCCCGCTACCGCGATGCATAGCGGCTCCTCGCTGTGACGCATAAAGGCCCCATGACCACGGCGGGCGCGACGCATAGCGGCCCCGGCACCGTGACGCAGGGCGACCTCAGCGCCGCTGCGGATGCCACGCGCGGCGATCTTGTTGCGGCGGCTATCGATTATTTCGGTCTCCATGGCTATCAGGGCGCGAGCACGCGCGCGATTGCGGCGGCGGCGGGCAAGCCAATGTCGGCGATCACCTATCATTTCGGCGGCAAGCATGGATTATATCTGGCAGCCGCGCATCATGTCGCGGAGCAGATGAACGGGCTGTTCGCATCGGCGCGCAAGGCGTCGGCGACGCTGGACCCTTCCGCGCCCGATCCGCAAGGCGCGCGCGAAGGGCTGTACGCCATGCAGACAGCGGCCATTTCCATGCTGACCCGCCGCGATGTCGAAGCCTATGCGCGCTTCATCATCGGCGAGCAGGCGGACCGGACCGAAGCCTTCGACATCCTCTATAACGAGCTGATGGAGCCGCTGTGCGTCCATGTTTCCATGCTGTTGCGCATGGCTTCGGGCGGCAGGCTCGATGAGCAGGGCGGGCGATTGCGCGCGACGATGCTGATCGGCCAGCTTTTCATGTTTCGCCTGTGCCGGGCGACGGTGCTGCGCAATATGGGATGGAGCGATATTGGCGAGGAGGAGCGGGTGTTGCTGTTGCAGGCCGCGCGCGCGCATCTCGACACCATGTTGGAAAGCTTGAACGAGGAGACGAACGCATGAACCGTCGGGCATTGATTGGTGGCGGGGTGCTGGTCCTGCTGGTGCTGGGCGCGATATTAACGCGCGGGTTCGGGCTGTTCGGCGCGGATGGCCGCGCGTTGACGCTCTATGGCAATGTCGATGTGCGGCAGGTCGATCTGGCGTTCCGGGTGCCGGGGCGGATCGAGGCGATCGCGGTGGAGGAAGGCGCGAAGGTGAAGGCCGGGCAGATGCTCGCCGAACTGGACAAGCGGCCCTTGCGCGACACACTGGCGGCGGCGGAGGCACAACTGGGCGTTGCCGGTGCGGAGCTTGCCAAGGTGCGGGCGGGCAATCGTCCGCAGGAAATAGCGCAGGCGCAGGCGCGCTTCGCCGAGGCGCAGGCGGCGCTCGCCAATGCGAAGGAAGATCATGATCGCCGCGCGGAGCTGGTCAAGACCGGCGCGGTGAGTCAGCAGGTATATGACGCGACGCAGGCTCGTTATCGCGCGGCGCAGGCGCAAGCGAAAGCGGCCGAGGAAGCGCTGTCGCTCGCCCGCACCGGCGCGCGGGCCGAAGACCGCGAAGCGATAGCGGCGCAGGCCGAGGCGGCGCGGGCGCAGCGGGACAGCGCGCAGACCAACATGGCGGATGCGACGCTGAAGGCGCCGAATGCCGGGACGATCCTCACCCGCGCGCGCGAACCGGGCGCGATCGTGCAGCCGGGAGAGACGGTGCTGACGCTGACGATCGACAGGCCGATGCGGATTCGCGCCTATGTCGGCGGCAATGATCTGTCGCGCCTGTCGCCGGGGATGAAGGTGACTGTGCGCGCCGATGGCAATGACCGCCGCTATGAAGGAACCATCGCGCATATTTCGCCCACCGCCGAATTCACGCCCAAGACGGTGCAGACCGAGGATCTGCGCACCGATCTCGTCTATCGCGTGCGGATATTGGTCAATAATCCCGACGATGCGCTGCGGCAGGGGCAGCCAGTAACGATTGACGTGACGGATGCCCGCCCGGCCGGACGCGATTGAGATGGACGAGGCGGTCGCCAGTGCGCACGGGGTGGTGAAGCGTTTCGGCGATGATGCGCCGCCCGCGCTGGATGGCGTCGATATCGAGATTATGCGTGGCAAGATGACGGGGCTGGTCGGCCCCGATGGCGCGGGCAAGACCACGTTGATCCGTGTCCTTGCGGGTTTGATCGACCCTGATACGGGCGAGGCGCGGGTGGGTGGAAGGCCCGCGACGCATGCGGACCGCAGCGCCCTTGGCTATATGCCGCAGCGCTTCGGTCTTTATGAAGATCTGACCGTTCGCGAAAATCTGGAACTATATGCCGATCTGCGCGGGCTGGCGCTGGACGAGCGCGACGAGCGCTTTTCCATGTTGCTCGATTTTACCGATCTCAAACGCTTTCAGCCGCGGCTGGCGGGCAAATTGTCGGGGGGCATGAAGCAGAAGCTGGGGCTGGCCTGCGCGCTGGTGCGCGAGCCGGATTTGCTGCTGCTCGATGAGCCGGGCGTCGGGGTGGACCCGGTATCGCGGCGGGAATTATGGGCGATGGTGCGTCATCTCGCAGGCGAAGGTATCGGCGTATTATGGTCCACCGCCTATCTCGATGAAGCCGAGCAGTGCGACACTGTGTTCCTGCTGAGCGAGGGCAGGCTGTTGCACAGTGGGCCGCCGGGGGAGCTGACGCAGCGGATGCAGGGGCGCATTTTCCGGCTCGCGCTTCCCGAAGCGCGCCGCCGCGCCGCATTGCGCACGGCGCTCGATCGGCCGGAGATCATCGACGGCGTGGTGCAGGGCGATGCGATCCGCCTGATGCTGGCAAAAGGCGCGCAGATGCCATCGACGGAGCTGCTGGGCGGGGAGGCTTCGGGCGCGGCTCCGGTCGCCGCCGCGCCACGCTTCGAGGACGGGTTCATCGACCTGTTGGGCGGCGGGCCGGAAGGGACGTCGCACCTCGCGCAACAGTATCGCCCGATCCCGAAGGACGACAGGCCCGCGATAGAGGCGGTGGGGCTGACCAAGCGGTTCGGGGATTTCACCGCCGCGCATGATATTCATTTCACGGTCGGGCAGGGGCAGGTCTTCGGCCTGCTGGGGCCGAATGGCGCGGGCAAATCGACGACGTTCAAGATGCTGTGCGGGCTGCTCAGCCCGAGCGAGGGGACCGGCGCGGTTGCGGGCCATGATCTGCGCCACGCTCGCGCCGATGCGCGCCAGTCGCTTGGCTATATGGCGCAGAAATTCTCGCTTTATGGCGATCTTTCGGTGCAGCAGAATCTCGATTTCTTTGCCGGGGCCTATGGGCTGGCGGGAAATGAGGCGAGCGAGGCAATCGAGCAGGCGATCGAGACCTTTCATCTCCAGCGTTATCTGAAAGCGAATGCCATCGGCCTGCCGCTTGGCTATAAACAGCGCCTCGCGCTTGCCTGCGCGGTGTTGCACCAGCCGCCGGTATTGTTTCTCGACGAGCCGACATCGGGCGTGGACCCGATCGTGCGGCGCGAATTCTGGACGCATATCAACGGCCTTGTCGAAAAGGGCGTGGCCGTGCTGGTGACCACGCATTTCATGGAAGAAGCGGAATATTGCGACCGCATCGCGCTCATCTATCGCGCCGAGCAGATCGCCGCCGGCACGCCCGATGAGCTGAAGGCGCAGGCGGGGCACAAGGATGCGACGATGGAGGATGCCTTCATCGCGCTTATCGAGGCGTCTGACGCGCGGCGGGAGGCGGCATGAGCCTTGCTACCCTTAAATCGTTGCGCGCGCGCCGCTTCGTCGCGATGCTGGTCAAGGAGACGCGACAGATATTGCGCGACCCCTCGACCTTTCTGATCGCGTTTCTGTTGCCGGTCATGCTGCTGTTCCTGATGGGGTATGGCGTCAACTTCGACTCGTCGCGCTCGCATATCGGGCTGGTCGTGCAGGACGACAGCGCCGACGCCCGTTCGCTGGCCGCTGCCTATCAGAACAGCCGCTATTTCGATGTGCGCGCGACCGGCGCGATGGCGGAGCTGGCACCGCAGCTCGTGGCCGACAGGATACGCGGCATCATCGTCATTCCGCAGAATTTCGGGCGGGATGTCGCGCGCGGTGGCGGGACGATCCAGATCATCACCGACGGATCATTGCCCAATATGGCGAGCTTCATCGCGGCTTATGCCGAAGGGGTGCGCGCATCCTGGGCGATGGCGCGGGCGCAGGATCGGGGCAGGGCCGTGACGCCGCCGATCGGCGTGTCGGCGCGTTTCTGGTTCAACCCGGAACTGGCGAGCCGCAATTTCCTGGTGCCCGGATCGATCGCCGTCGTCATAACCATGATCGGTTCGCTGCTCACCGCTCTGGTGGTGGCGCGCGAATGGGAACGCGGCACGATGGAGGCGCTGATGGCGACGCCCATCGGCATGGGCGAGTTCCTGCTGACGAAGGTCATTCCCTATTTCCTGCTCGGCCTTGTTTCGATGACGCTGTGCACCATGCTGGCGATCACCGTATTTGGTGTTCCGCTGCGGGGCTCGCCGCTGGCGCTGCTGCTGATCGCGTCGGTCTATCTCGTTCCGGCGCTGGGGCAGGGGCTCTTGATCTCGGCGGCGTTCAAGAACCAGTTCGTTGCCAGTCAGGTCGCGTTGCTCACGACGTTTCTGCCGACCATGCTGCTGTCGGGTTTCATCTTCGAAATATCGTCGATGCCCAAACCGTTGCAGTTGCTGACCTATATCGTGCCCGCGCGCTATCTGATCCCGCAGCTCCAGACCGTGTTCATCGCGGGCGACGACTGGGGCCTGTTCCTGCCCGATATGGCGGTGCTGCTGGTCTTTGGTTTCTTGCTGTTCCTGCTGTGCGTGCGCGCGACGAAAAGGCGGATCGCATGATCTTTCCGCGCCCCAATCTCACCCGTCTGCGCGCGATGATCATCAAGGAGATATGGTCGATTTTGCGCGATCCGCGCGCGCGGCTCATCCTGATCGCGCCGCCGCTGATGCAGCTTTTCATCTTCGGCTTCGCCTCGACGATGGAGGTCAACAACATCCGCGTGGGCGTGCTCGATCTCGATCATGGGCAGTGGAGCCGCGAAATCGTCGAGCGGCTGGAGGGCAGCCCGAATGTGAGGGAGGTCGTGTCGCTGGCGTCCGACGCCGATCTGCGCCGTGCCATCGATACGCAGCAGGTGATTGCGGCGCTACGCTTCGACCAGCGCTTTTCGGCCGATGTGTCGGCAGGAAGGGGCGGCGTGATCGGCGCGGTTTATGACGGGCGCCGGTCCAATGCGGCGCAGATCGTGTCGGGCTATGTCGAGCGGATCGTTGGGGAGGTCGGGGCAAGCGTGCCGCGACCGGGCGGGCGGATGCTCATAAGCGGAACGGGCGGCGGCTCGGTCGTCACCCACTGGTTCAACCCCAATCTGCATTTCCTGTGGTTCGTCATGCCGTCGCTGATCGCGATCATCGCGGCGGTGTCGTCGCTTTCCGTGGTGTCGCAATCGGTCGCGCGCGAACGCGAGCTGGGCACGTTCGATCAGCTCATGGTCTCGCCGCTGCGCACGCACGAGATATTGATCGGCAAGATGGTGCCGCCGATGCTCATCGGCCTCGCCAATGTCACGCTGTTCGTGATTCTGGTGCCGACCGTTTTTGGGGTGCCGCTCACCGGCTCGCTGCCGCTTTTCTATTTCGCGCTGCTCTTTTACCTGCTGGCGCTGACCGGCATCGGCATGCTGATCTCCAGCGTTTCGGCGACGCAGCAGCAGGGGTTTCTCGGCATGTTCGCGGTCAGCGTGCCGATGATCATCCTGTCGGGCTATGCCAGCCCGATCGACAATATGCCGCCCTGGCTGCAGGCTGTCACGGCGGTCAACCCGGCGCGCTGGTTCGTCAGCATAGCCGAAGGCGTGTTCCTCAAGGCGATGCCGCTGCGGGTGATCCTGTCCAACACCTGGCCGATCATGCTGATCGCGGCCGCGACGATGACGGCCGCCTCAGCCCTGTTCCGTTCGAGACTGGAGTAGATGATGCGCTATATGCTGCTTTCCGTGATGATGCTGACGCCGCTTGCGGCCTGCACGGTCGGGCCGGATTATGAGCGGCCGGCGGTGGCTGGAGCCGATGCGGGCTGGGTATCGGAAGCCGGAGCGGGCGTGGTCGATGGAGCGGTCGATCTGGAGCCGTGGCGCGCGGTGGGCGATCCGCTGCTCGTCGAGCTGGTGGAACGCGCGGCGCTCGCCAATCTCGACGTGGCGCAGGCCGAGGCGCGGCTGCGCGAGGCGCGCGCGGGCCGCGATGCGGCGGCGGGACGGCGCTTGCCCGAAGCCAGCGCAACCGCATCGGGGACACGCCAGCGCCTGTCGGAAAACGGCCAGTTGCCGGTTGCCAACATACCGGGGTTCGACCGCGAGTTTTCGCTGTTCGATGCGGGCTTCGATGCGTCCTGGGAGATCGATCTGTGGGGCGGTGCAAGGCGCGCGGTGGAGGCGGCGGGGTATCGCGTCGAACTGGCGCAAGCACAACAGCGCGAAACGCAATTGCGGGTCGTCGCCGAAGTGGTGCGCAGCTATGCCGAATTGCGCGGCGCGCAGGCCGAGGCAGCGACTCTGCGGGCGGATGCGCAGGCGCAGCGGCGCATCGCCACGCTGGTGCGCCAGCGTTATGAAACGGGTGAGGCGGCGCGCTTCGACGATGCACGGGCGGATGCGCAGGCGCGCGCCGCCGAGGCCGCGTTGCCGGGAGCGGAAGCGCGCATCCGGGCGGCGGCCTATGCGCTGGCGCTGCTCACCGCGCAGCCGCCCGAAGCAATGGCCGACCGGCTGCTGACGCCCGCGCCCGTGCCGCGCCCGCCCGAACTGGCGGTGGCGGGATTGCGCTCCGACATGCTGCGCCGCCGCCCGGATGTCGCCATGGCCGAGGCGCGGCTCGCGGCGGCGACGGCCGATGTCGGGGTGGAGACGGCGAATCTCTTTCCGCGCCTGTCGCTGATCGGGTCGATCGGACAACAGGCGCGCTCGACCGGCGATCTCGATTCGAGCGGCAGCACGCGCTTTCAGTTCGGCCCGTCGCTGCACTGGCCGATTTTTTCGGGCGGGCGCATCCGCGCGCAGATCCGCGCCGCCGATGCCCGCAAGGACGGCGCGGCGGCGGCCTATGAACAGGCGGTGCTCGGCGCGTTGTCGGACAGCGAGACGGCGCTCAACCGCTATGCCGCCACAGTGTCGGCGGCGCGCGAGCTGAGGATCGCGCGCGACCGGGCGGCGACCGCGCTCGATCTTGCCCGTCAGCGCCATGACGCGGGCGAGGACGATGCGATCGCGCTGATGGACGCGACCATCCGTTATACAGCGGCGGCGCGCGCGGCGGACAGCGCCGATGTCGCGGCGTTCGAAGCGCATGCCGCGCTGGTCAAGACGCTGGGGGGTGGCTGGTCGCAGGCGGACACGCCCGGCGATATTTCATCCGGCTTGACGGGTGGAGGCTGAGCTCATCATATGATCCCCATGTCCGAGCATCCCCCCGAAAATCCTGTGTCCGAAAATCCTGGGCTTCGTTCCGCCGCGACGCTGATCGTTGCGCGCGATACTTCGGACGGCGCGCCCGATTTCCTGATGATAGAGCGGTCGCAGACGATGGCGTTTGCGGGGGGCGCAATGGTTTTCCCCGGCGGCGCGGTGGATGCGGCAGACAGGGAATATGCCCGGACGCTGGATAAGGCGGCGGATCATGATGATCTTGCCGCAAGAATTGCCGCCATTCGCGAAGCGATCGAGGAGTGCGGCCTTGCCCTCGGCCTGAGCGGAGGCAGCAGCAACCCGGAAGCGGTTGATGCGATGCGGGCGGCGCTCAAATCGGGACGGACCTTTGCGGCTATTGCTGATGAAATGGCGCTGGCGCTCGATTACGATCAGTTGGTTCCCTTCACGCGCTGGTGTCCGCCCGGGGACGCTGTGCACAAACGTTTCGACACGCGCTTTTATATCACCCGCTGGGATAGCGATGAGGGGTTGCTGTCTCCCGACGGCAGCGAAACCGCCGGGCTGGGCTGGTATCGGGCGCGCGACATGCTCGCCGAAGCCGACGCCGGACGGGCCAAGATCATCTTTCCGACCCGCCGCAATCTGGAACGGCTGGCGCAATTCGACAGCGTCGGGGCGCTGCTCGACCATGCCCGCTCGTTTTCGCCAAAGCTCATCAGCCCCTGGGTGGAGCGGCGCGACGGCGTCGATCATCTGTGCATCCCCGATGATGCGGGCTATCCGGTGACATCCGAACCGCTGACCAGCGCAGCTCGAGGGTAATACCGAGCTACATTGATCGGGACTGATAAGACTAATGTGTATCCCCGCGCAGGCGGGGATCCAGAGTCGGGCAGAGCTGCGCTTGTGGCTCTGGGCTCCTGCCTGCGCAGGAGCACAAATGAACGACCCATCATTAACACCAACATGCGTTGATTATGACTCATACTCGTCATTCCCGCGGAAGCGGGAATCCAGGATTTCAGGCACAGTTTTGTGAGGCTCTGGACCCCGGATCAAGTCCGGGGTGACAAAAATCCATAGGTTTCGATCAATGCAGCTTGATATAAGTCATCATCATTGCATCTTGGTATAAATATCGAGGGGTCGAATTTACTTGGCCGAATTTACCCCGAAGGGGTCAGCTTGAGCAGGCGCGCACCCGCTCCGTCTTCCAGCAGCCATAAAGCGCCATCCGGCCCGGTTTCGACCTCGCGGATGCGCTGCATCGGCCATTGATCGGCCTTGCTGAGCTGATCTCCGTTGATCTGAAGCCGGATCAGCGCCTGCCCCGACAATGCGCCGACGAACAGCGAATTGCGCCAGTGCGGGAACAGGTCGGCGTTGTAATAAGTGAGGCTGCCGGGTGATATGGAGGGGGTCCACCAGACGGCAGGCGCGGTGAACCCATCGCCCGCTGTATGATCGGGAATATCCTCGCCGCTGTAATGCGAGCCGTTCGAGGCTTCGGGCCAGCCATAATTGGCGCCGCGCTGGATGAGGTTGACCTCGTCGCCGCCCCTCGGCCCCATTTCCGCTTCCCACAGCCGGCCGCTGGCGTCGAAGGCGATGCCGAGCAGGTTGCGATGGCCCAGCGACCATATCTGCGCGGTGACGCCGCTTTGGCTGGCGAAGGGGTTGTCCGCCGGAACGCTGCCGTCCGGCTTGAGGCGGATGACCTTGCCGAGATTGACGGCCATATCCTGTGCGGGCGATTCTTTCTGGCGGTCGCCCGATGTGATGAAGATATGCTGCCGGTCAGGAGCCACGGCGATGCGATGGGAGAAGTGCCCTGTGCCCGTGACCGTGGGTTCCTGACGCCAGATGATCGAGAGGGCGCTGATCGCCGCGTTGCCGCCTGTGCCTTGATTGAAGGTGAATGTTCCGCGCGCCACGACCGCGCCGCGCGTATTTCCGCCGCCGTCTTCCGCCCAGCTGAGATAGACGGGATAGCTGTTGTCCGAAGGATCGGAATCGGGAGCCATGACGATGTCGCCCAGCCCGCCCTGTCCGCCCACCACGGGCGTGGGCACGCCGCTGACGGCGGATTTCGCGCCGGTTGCCGTGTTGACGACGAACATATTTCCCCCACGCTCCGTAATCAGGGCATAAGGACCGTTGCCGATAAAGGTCATAGCCCAGGGCGTGTCGAAGGTCGCTACCGCCGTGGTGGTGAAACCTTCGCCTTGAGAGGGCGTCGGCGTTGGTGTCGGCGCGGGGGAGGGCGCAGGCGCAGGGATGGCTGTGGGCGGCGTTTCGCCGGACGTGTCGGAGCCTCCGCAGGCCGCGAGGCAAAGCAGCGGGGCCAATATGGTTGAAACCTTCTGTTTCATTACGATCTTTCCGTTCGCACAGCCATTTTCGTTCGTCACAACGCACAGACTCGAATTATGTTGTCAAAAATCCGGGTGATGCCTATATGCGTCTCTGCTTCCTGACATCGTTACTATGTTAGGGTCGGAACCGAAAGGCTCCGGCGGCACGAACCCATGCCTTTTGAAGAAGGAACCGAAGTCTGGTCGATATGGCCGCCCTGACACAGTTGATCGAACCGGAGGTGAAGGCCCTCGGTTTTGAACTGGTGCGCGTGAAGATGCTGGGCGGGGAAGACCAGACGCTTCAGATCATGGCCGAGCGCCCCGAGACGCGGCAGCTCACCATCGACGATTGCGCCACCCTGTCGCGCCGCCTTTCGGACATGCTCGACGCGCTTGAAGAAGCGGGGAAAGACCCGATCGAGGACGCCTATCGGCTGGAGGTCAGCTCGCCGGGCATCGACCGCCCTTTGACCCGTCTTACCGATTTTGCCGACTGGGCCGGGCATGAGGCGCGGGTGGTAGTGGCGGAGCATGTCGGCAACCGCAAGCAATTCAAGGCGATTCTCGCCGGAACGGATGGCGAGACGATTCTGCTCGATGATCCGAAAACCGGGCGGGTCGCCATTGATTTCGGCAATCTCGAAAGCGCCAAGCTGGTGCTGACGGACGCCCTTATTTCTGCTACTATGCCGCTTTCTTCTGAAGGCGCGAACGAGATTGAAACGGAAGGATAAGTAAAGATGGCTACCGCCATTTCCGCCAACAGGGCCGAGCTGATCGCCATTGCCAATTCGGTGGCAACGGAAAAGATGATCGACAAGGAAATCGTCATCGAGGCGATGGAAGATGCGATCCAGCGCGCCGCCCGCGCCCGCTATGGCGCGGAGAACGACATCCGCGCGAAGCTCGACCCGGAAACCGGCGATCTGCGCTTGTGGCGCGTGGTCGAGGTTGTCGAAACGGTCGAGGATTATTTCAAGCAGGTCGACCTGAAGCAGGGGCAGAAGCTCCAGCCGGGCGCCGCTGTCGGGGATTTCATCGTCGATCCGCTGCCGCCCATCGATCTTGGCCGTATCGACGCGCAGAGCGCCAAGCAGGTGATCTTCCAGAAGGTGCGCGATGCCGAGCGCGAGCGCCAGCATGAGGAGTTCAAGGATCGCGTGGGCGAGATCATCACCGGCGTCGTCAAATCGGTCGAGTTCGGCCATGTCGTCGTGAACCTTGGCCGCGCCGAGGGCGTTATCCGCCGCGACCAGCAGATTCCGCGCGAAGTGGTGCGCGTTGGCGATCGCGTCCGCTCGGTGATCCTCAACGTGCGCCGCGAAAATCGCGGACCGCAGATTTTCCTCTCCCGCGCGCATCCCGAATTCATGAAGAAGCTGTTCGCGCAGGAAGTGCCGGAAATCTACGACGGCATCATCGAGATCAAGGCCGCCGCGCGTGATCCGGGCAGCCGCGCGAAGATCGGCGTCATCAGCCATGACGGCAGCATCGACCCGGTCGGCGCGTGCGTCGGCATGAAGGGCAGCCGCGTTCAGGCGGTCGTGCAGGAAATGCAGGGCGAGAAGATCGACATCATCCCGTGGAGCGAGGACACCGCGACCTTCGTCGTAAACGCGCTCCAGCCCGCGACCGTTTCGCGCGTCGTCATCGACGAGGACGAGGGCCGCATCGAGGTGGTGGTGCCCGACGATCAGTTGAGCCTCGCAATCGGCCGTCGCGGCCAGAATGTGCGCCTCGCCAGCCAGCTCACCGGCAAGGCGATCGACATCATGACCGAGGCTGACGCGAGCGAGAAGCGCCAGAAGGAATTCGTCGAGCGGTCCGAGCTGTTCCAGAACGAGCTGGATGTCGACGAGACGCTCTCGCAATTGCTGGTCGCCGAAGGCTTTGGCGAGCTGGAAGAGGTCGCTTATGTCGGCATCGAGGAACTGGCTGGTATCGAAGGCTTTGACGAAGAGCTGGCGCAGGAGCTTCAGAACCGCGCGCTGGAAGCGCTGGAGCGCCGCGAGGCCGCTTCGCGCGAGGAACGCAAGGCGCTCGGCGTCGAGGATGCGCTCGCAGAGATGCCGCACCTCACCGAAGCGATGCTGGTGACGCTGGGCAAGGCGGGCATCAAGACGCTCGACGATCTCGCGGACCTCGCCACCGATGAACTGGTGGCGAAAAAGCGCCAGAACGAGCGCCGCCGCAACAAGGAAAGCGCGGAAGACAAGGGCGGCGTTCTCGCCAGCTATGGTCTTTCCGAAGAGCAGGGCAACGAAATCATCATGGCCGCGCGCGCGCACTGGTTCGAAGATGAAGACGGTGCCGCGGGTGAAGGGGAGGTCGCAGATGTTGCGGAATCTTCCCAATGATCGGCCTGCTGCTGACGTAAGCCTGAAATACAGCGAGGCGCTTGCATGACCGAGCGCCGCTGCATCCTATCCGGCGAGCGGGCCTCGCCGGACGTTCTCGTGCGGCTCGCGCTGTCGGGCGATGGCGCGGTGATGCCCGATGTGCGCGCCAAGGCTCCGGGCCGGGGCGCGTGGATCGGCGTATCGCGCGCCGAGCTGGAAAAGGCCGTTGCGAACGGCAAGCTCAAGGGCGCGCTGTCCCGCGCCTTCAAGACGAGCGATATCAGCATAAGCGGCGATCTCGCCGCGCGTATCGACGAGGCGCTGGAGCAGCAGGCGATGGATCGGCTGGGGCTGGAGGCGCGGGCATCGAACCTCCTCACCGGCTCCGAAAAGATCGATGTCGCGGCGCGGCGCGGGCAGGTGCGCATGCTCCTCCACGCCGCCGACGCGAAGCCCGACGGATGCCGCAAGCTCGATCAGGCATGGCGCGTGGGCGAGGAAGCCGAGGGCACGGATCGGGCCGGCGAGGTCTTGCCTGTTGGCCGGGAAGCATTATCTAGGGCGATGGGGCGCGACAATGTCGTGCATATCGCAGTGACGAATGGCAAGGCGGCAGAACGGCTCAAGACCGTGCTAAGCCGCTGGCAAAGCTATGCCGGATGCGCTAACGGGGGTGTTTACGATCCTCCGTCAGACGGGCAGCCGACGGAGATGTCCAACGGACAGTTGTGATGGGCGGCGGAGCCGGGAGGTTCGTGCCGCGATTGGCGTTTGAAGTAAGAAGGTTGATTTTAGTCGATGAGTGACAGCAAGGAAGACAAGCCGGTTCTGGGCCGCAAGCCGCTGGGTATCAAGCGGACGGTCGAGTCTGGCCAGGTTCAGCAGAGCTTCAGCCACGGGCGCAAGAATACCGTGGTGGTTGAGGTGAAGCGCCGTCGCATCATCGGCAAGCCCGGTGAGACGCCGGCACCCGCGCCGCAGCCCGAACCGGAGGCGCAGGCCCCCGCGCCCGCTCCCGCTCCGGTGGCTCCCAAGCGCCCGGTGGCTCCCCCGCCCCGGCGCGACGACCTGATGACGCGGCAGGAAATGCAGGCGAAGCTGCTGCGCGAGGCCGAAGAGGCGCGCATGAACGCGCTCGAGGAAGCGCGCCGCCGCGAGGAAGCCGAACGAATCGCCGCCGCCGAGGAAGAAAAACGGCGCGCCGAAGAGAATAAAAATGCCGATGCGGAAGAGAAATCCGCGCCTGCGCCGGTCGTTCAGCCCGAAACGCCCGAAACGATTGCACAGCCGGAGCCCGATGTGATTGCCGCAGCGGAAGCAGAAACCGCACGCGAAGGCGCGCCGCCGCCGCGCCGCTTCACTCCGGTCGCGCCCGTAAAGCGCCCCGAACCGGCCAAGCCGGAACGCACCAAGCGTGGCGATCATGACCGTCGCCAGTCCGGCAAGCTGACCGTTAATCGCGCGCTTTCGGATGATGACAGCGCCCGTGCGCGCAGCCTTGCGGCGCTCAAGCGCGCCCGCGAGAAAGAGCATCGCCGCACCCATGGCGGATCTTCGCAGCCGCGCGAAAAGCAGGTGCGCGATGTCATCGTGCCCGAGGCGATCACGGTGCAGGAACTGGCGAACCGCATGGCCGAAAAGGGCGCGGATCTCGTCAAGTCGCTGTTCAAGATGGGCACGCCCGTCACGATAAACGACGTGATCGATCAGGACACCGCCGAATTGCTGGTCGAGGAATTCGGCCACCGCATCCAGCGCGTGTCGGAAGGCGACATCGAACTGGGTCTGGAAGGCGAAGCGGACGCCGAAGAGACGTTGCAGCCGCGCGCGCCGGTCGTCACAATCATGGGTCATGTCGATCATGGCAAGACCAGCCTGCTCGACGCGCTGCGCGGCACCGCGGTCGTGTCTGGCGAAGCGGGCGGCATCACCCAGCATATCGGCGCCTATCAGGTGAAAACCAAGAGCGGCGAGCTGATCACCTTCCTCGATACGCCGGGCCATGAAGCCTTTACCGAAATGCGCGCGCGCGGCGCGAACGTCACCGACATCGTCATTCTGGTAGTGGCGGCGGACGACGGGCTGATGCCGCAGACGATCGAGGCGATCAACCACACCAAGGCGGCGGGCGTGCCGATGATCGTCGCCATCAACAAATGCGACAAGGACACCGCAAATCCCCAGCGCGTGCGCGAACGTCTGCTCGAACATGAGGTCATGGTCGAGGCGATGGGCGGCGAAGTGCAGGATGTCGAGGTTTCCGCGCTGAAGAAGATCGGCCTCGACGATCTGATCGACAAGCTGCTGTTGCAGGCCGAACTGCTCGAACTCAAGGCGAACCCGGATCGCGCCGCCGAAGGCCGCGTGATCGAGGCCAAGCTCGACAAGGGGCGCGGCGCGGTGGCGACAGTGCTGGTCGGGCGCGGCACATTGCGCGTGGGCGATACGTTCGTCGTCGGCCAGGAAAGCGGCAAGGTCCGCGCGCTGGTCAATGACAAGGGCCAGAATATCAAGGAAGCCGGGCCGTCGATGCCGGTCGAAGTGCTGGGCCTTTCCGGTGTGCCGTCGGCGGGCGACCAGCTTTCGGTCGTCGAGAATGAGGCGCGCGCCCGCGAGGTTGCGGCCTATCGCGCCGAGCAGGCGACGAAATTGCGCACCACGGCCGCACCGACCAGCTTCGAACATATGTTCTCGGCCCTGAACACCGCGCAGATCGAATATCCGGTCGTGGTGAAGGGCGATGTGCAGGGATCGGTCGAGGCCATCGTCAGCTCGCTCAACCGCATTTCGACGGACGAGATCAAGGTCCGCGTGCTGCACAGCGGCGTGGGTGCGATCACCGAGAGCGACGTGACGCTGGCCGCCGCGTCCGGCGCGCCGCTGATCGGCTTCAACGTGCGGCCCAACAGCAAGGCGCGAGCGCTGGCCGTGCGCGACAAGGTGCAATTGCGCTATTATGACGTGATCTACGATCTGCTCGAAGAGGCGAAAGCCGAAATGGCGGGGCAGCTCGCGCCCGAACGCATCGAAACGGTCGTCGGCCGCGCCGAGATCAAGGAAATCTTCCCGGCGGGCAAGAAGGACAAGGCGGCGGGCCTGCTCGTCACCGACGGTTTCATCCGCAAGGGCCTGCATGCGCGCGTCACCCGCGACGATGTCATCGTTTCGAAGACGGTCATCGCCTCGCTGCGCCGCTTCAAGGACGATGTCGCCGAAGTGCGTGCCGGCCTCGAATGTGGCGTGGTGCTGGAAGGCACGAACGACGTCAAGCCGGGCGATTATCTCGAAACCTTCGAAGTGGAAGAGCGTGCCCGGACGCTGTGACGGCGTCTTGCGCAGGAGATTCTTTCAGGAGGCTGGGCAATGACTGGCAATGAAGGCCCTTCCGTCCGCGTGTTGCGCGTGGGGGAACAGGTGCGCCATGTTCTTTCCGACATCCTGATGCGTGGGGATGTGCATGATGATGTGCTGGCCAAGCATATGGTGAGCGTCACCGAAGTGCGCATGACGCCCGACCTGCGCTATGCGACTGCGTACATCAAGCCGTTGCTGGGACAGGATGAAGAGGCGGTGCTGAAAGCGCTGCGCACCAATACGGCCTTTTTCCAAAAGGAAGTCGCCAAGCGCATCAAGCTCAAATATGCGGCGAAGATCAAGTTCATCGCCGACGAGAGCTTCGATGAGGGTAGCCATATCGAGCAATTGCTGCGCGACCCCAAGGTGGCGCGGGATCTGGGCGGGGAATGAGTGAAGGCGCTTGAAGTCCCGCTGGCCGATGGAAATGTGCGGATCGTTCCGTTTCAGCCCGATCATGTCGAGCCGCTGCGCGAAGCATGCGCAAAAGATCGGGACATATGGGAGATTTATCCGGTCAACATGCTGGATGAAGATTTCGATGCGCAGATCAGGGCCTTTCATGGCGAGCAGGGCTGGGTGCGTTTTGCCGCGCTGGATGACGAGCGGGTCGTCGGCACCACCAGCTATATCAGTGCGGACCTCGCCAACGGCACGGTGATGATCGGCAGCACCTATATCGAGCCATCGGTGCGTGGCTCGGGTTTCAACCGCCGCATGAAAGGGTTGATGATCGATCACGCCTTTGCCTGCGGGTTCTGGCGGGTAGAATTTACCGTGGACACACGCAACACGCGGTCGATGGCGGCCATGCTGAAGCTCGGCGCCAGACATGAAGGCACGATGCGCAGGAACCGGGTGACATGGACAGGCCATGTGCGCGACACGGCGATGTTTTCCATCCTGGCAGACGAATGGCGGAACCCGTCCACGGCTGGCTGATCCTCGACAAGCCTTATGGCTTGGGCAGCACGCAGGCGGTGGGCGCGGTGAAGCGCGCCTTGCGCGAGGCGGGGCATGGCAAGGTGAAGGTCGGCCATGGCGGCACGCTCGATCCGCTGGCGAGCGGGGTGTTGCCGATTGCGCTGGGCGAGGCGACCAAGCTCGCCGGGCGGATGCTCGACAGCGACAAGGTTTATGATTTTTGCATAAAATTTGGGGAACAGACCGATACGCTCGACACCGAAGGGAAGGTGATTGCGACGAGCGACGCCCGCCCGACGCTGGCCGAAGTGGAGGCTATACTGCCGCGCTTCACCGGCCCCATCGAACAGATGCCGCCCGCCTATAGCGCGCTGAAGGTCGATGGCCGGCGGGCTTATGATCTGGCGCGGGCCGGGGAAGAGGTGGTGTTGAACGCGCGGGCGGTGACCGTGTTTTCGCTCACTTTATGTCATCCCCGTGAAAACGGGGATCCAGCAATTGCTGAGGCTGATGCAGAACCGGATTCCCGCTTTCGCGGGAATGACGAAGGCGGTCTGGACGAAATCACCCTCTCCGCGACCGTATCCAAGGGCACCTATATCCGCAGCCTCGCGCGCGACATCGCTATCGCGCTCGGCACATTGGGGCATGTGACGATGCTGCGGCGGACGAAGGCGGGGCCGTTCACGCTGTCATCCGCGATTTCGCTAGACAATTTGCGCGAAGCTGCTAATGCGCGCGGCATCGAGCAGTATATGCTGCCGTTGACGGAGGGGCTGGACGACATCCCGGCTCTACCCGTCGCTCCCGATCAGGCACAGGCTCTCCGTCAGGGGAAACTGCTGTTCGGGGTTGCCGCACCCCATGGCCTCCATCTGGCAATGGACGGGAATGTGCCCGTCGCGCTGGTGGATGCCGTCGATCATGAAGATGGTCGTGCGATAAAGGTGGTTCGCGGTTTCAACCTGATGTCGAAGGAAGAGAATAGATGACGATTACTGCCGAGCGCAAGGAAGCGCTGATCAAGGAGCATGGCCGCGGTGAAGGCGACACGGGTTCGCCGGAAGTTCAGGTTTCGATCCTGACCGAGCGGATTGCCAACCTGACGGAGCATTTCAAGGGACATCATAAAGATAATCACAGCCGCCGCGGCCTGTTGATGATGGTCAACAAGCGCCGCAGCCTGCTGGATTATCTGAAGAAAAAAGATCATGGACGCTATGCCGACCTGATCGCAAAGCTGGGTCTGAGAAAATAAGACCAGCACGAGAGGCGGCCCCAAACGGGGCCGTTTCGATTCCGGGGGACACGCAATTCGGCGATGCTCTCCGTTGTTGAGGGAGCGAAATCATGCTCCCGTGCCGCTGCGGACCGGCCTTGTCCGCAATTGTAAGCCCCGCCGTGCAATAGGGCGCTGCGGGTGGAAGGAAACTCAATGTTTGATGTGAAGAAAGTAGAAATCGAGTGGGGCGGAAAAACCCTGACACTCGAAACGGGCCGTGTTGCCCGTCAGGCCGATGGCGCCGTGTTGGCGACCTATGGTGAAACCGTGGTTCTGTGCGCTGTCACAGCCGCCAAATCCGTGAAGGAAGGGCAGGATTTCTTCCCGCTCACCGTTCATTATCAGGAAAAATATTCCGCTGCCGGCCGTATTCCCGGTGGCTTTTTCAAGCGTGAGCGCGGCGCGACCGAGAAGGAGACGCTGACCAGCCGTCTGATCGATCGCCCGGTGCGCCCGCTGTTCCCCGAAGGTTTCTACAACGAAATCAACGTGATCTGCCAGGTTCTCTCCTATGATGGCGAGACCGAGCCGGATATGGTCGCGATGGTCGCGGCATCGGCTGCGCTCACCATTTCCGGCGTGCCCTTCATGGGCCCGATCGGCGCGGCGCGCGTTGGCTACAAGGATGGCGAATATCAGCTCAACCCTTCGCTCGACGAGTGCAAGGAAGGCGAGCTCGATCTCGTGGTCGCCGCGACGCATGATGCGGTGATGATGGTCGAATCCGAGGCCAAGGAGCTTTCGGAAGAGGTGATGCTCGGCGCGGTGATGTTCGCGCACAAGGCTTCGCAGCAGGTGATCGACGCGATCATCAAGCTCGCGGAGAAGGCCGCGAAAGACCCGTGGGAGATCGACCTCTCCGACAACACCGCCGACATGAAGGCGAAGCTCAAGAAGCTGATCGGCAAGGACATTGCCGCCGCCTACAAGATCACCGACAAGTCCGCGCGTTCCAATGCATTGAACGAAGCCCGCGCCAAGGCGAAGGCGGCGTTCGTCGAGGAAAACCCGCAGACGCAGATGGTCGCCAACAAGACCATGAAGAAGCTGGAAGCGGAAATCGTGCGCGGTGCCATCCTGAAGGACGGCCAGCGCATCGACGGCCGCACCACCACGCAGATCCGCCCGATCGAGGCGATCGTCGGCTTCCTGCCGCGCACCCATGGTTCGGCGCTGTTCACGCGTGGCGAAACGCAGTCGATCTGCACCACCACGCTGGGCACCAAGGACGCCGAGCAGATGATCGACGGTCTGGGTGGCCTGCATTATGAAAGCTTCATGCTGCATTACAACTTCCCGCCCTATTCGGTCGGTGAAGTGGGCCGCTTCGGCGCTCCGGGCCGCCGCGAAGTCGGCCATGGCAAGCTGGCATGGCGTGCGCTGCACCCCGTTCTGCCGAGCAAGGACGAGTTCCCCTACACGATCCGCGTGCTTTCCGACATCACCGAATCCAACGGCTCTTCGTCGATGGCGACGGTGTGTGGCGGTTCGCTCTCGATGATGGACGCGGGCGTTCCGCTGAAGCGTCCGGTGTCGGGCATCGCCATGGGCCTCATCCTCGAAGGCAAGGACTTTGCGGTTCTGTCCGACATTCTCGGTGACGAGGATCATCTGGGCGACATGGACTTCAAGGTAGCGGGAACGTCGCAGGGCATCACCTCGCTCCAGATGGACATCAAGATCGCCGGCATCACCGAGGAGATCATGCGGCAGGCGCTCGCGCAGGCGAACGAAGGCCGCGCGCATATCCTTGGCGAAATGGCAAAAGCGCTGGGCGAAGTCCGCTCGGAACTTTCCGCCCATGCTCCGCGCATCGAGACGTTGCAGATCGACAAGTCGAAGATCCGCGAAGTCATCGGCACCGGCGGCAAGGTGATCCGCGAGATCGTCGCGGAAACGGGCGCCAAGGTCGATATCGACGACGAGGGCCTGATCAAGATCAGCTCGTCGGACCTCAGCCAGATCGAAGCCGCGAAAAACTGGATCCTCGGCATTGTCGAGGAAGCGGAAGTCGGCAAGATCTACAATGGCAAGGTCGTGAACATGGTCGATTTCGGCGCGTTCGTGAATTTCATGGGCGGCAAGGACGGCCTTGTCCATGTCTCCGAAATTCGCAGCGAGCGGGTCGAGAAGGTGTCCGATGTCCTGTCCGAGGGCCAGGAGGTCAAGGTCAAGGTTCTGGAGATCGACAATCGCGGCAAGGTGCGCCTGTCGATGCGCGTCGTCGATCAGGAAACCGGCGAGGAACTGGAAGACACGCGCCCGGCACGTGAGCCGCGCGAGCGCGGCGACCGGGGTGATCGTGGGGACCGTGGTCCGCGCGGCGATCGTGGTGGCCGTGGCGATCGCACGCGCGGCGGCCGTGGTGATCGCGGCCCACGCGGCGATCGTGGCGAGCGTTCGAGCAATGATGGTGATGCGCCGGGCGGTTTGCCGGACTTTCTGACGCAAGACTGATCGTCTTTTCGTAATAATATTATAAAAATGGCCGCCCGGAGCTTTTCGGGCGGCCCTTTTTCTTTCGATTACATGATTTTACAGACATGGTTACTGTCCCGCAGGTGCGGGACATGACGTTTTTGTTACGCACTCCTACATAGCGCTTACCCCGAATGTGTCTTCCCGAAGCCCACAGGCAGCGCAGCATCGGCCATTGGTAGAAGCTGTGCTGCTTCGGGTCGCTCGCCAATGGTCATCCAGTGATTTCGAGTGAAATGGAACATTTCGCGGCTCGGAAATCACAGGGAAACAAGAGATGGATCGTGATTTTGATTTCATCACAATCACGATCCGAAAGCCGGAGAATGTAATGGTCTATTCTGACGATGGCGACCGCCGCGTCGGCAGCGAGTTGTCGCGAAGCGATGCCCAATTTTCACTTTCCCCGACCGGGAAAGCGGAACTGGAGCAGCTTGCGGCGCAACTGCATATGGCCAATCGCAGGCGGCGCGAACTGTTCAATCATGAAATCATGGCCGACCGGGTGATGGATATCATGCTGACGGTATTGATTGCGCAGGAGCAAGGCACGGTGCTTGGCCGGTCTGCTGTGGCCATGGCCAACCGGTTGCATCCATCCGAAGCGGACAGGATTATCGATGCGCTCGTGCAGGCGCATTTCCTGCGCCATGGAACGCAGGGTGACTCTGTCCGCCTGACTGTGCGCGGCCATGAGCTGATGCAGGACTATGTTCGCGGCGCGCTGGGAATGAAGAATGTCAATTGATTAGGGCGGATCGACATTCAGCCCTGACGGCCTGCAAATGGCGCTTTCCCGCGCTTCCGGTGCTCACGTACCTTGAGTACGCTCCGCTCCGGGTCGCGGAAAACCACCATTTTCGTCACGTCATCTTCTGAATGTCGATCCGCCCTAGTTGGAAACCCTGTGAATCTGGTTCAGATTTGATGGGCCGTTTTCACCATAATCGGCTATAGCCGTTTGGGCGCTGACGGGCGGCGGAGCAAGGGAACGCCGCCGGTCAGCGCCTGATCTTTATATCTGTTTCAGTTACACTGAAACGGTTCGGCACCAGCCCGCTCCCCCGCCCAACCTCCCATAAGATACCCTGTCGGGAGGTTGGGAGGGGGAGCGGGCTGGTGCCGCACATTCGCGTGAGCGGATCAATCTCTAAACGCCCGCAAAAGTGTCGCAGGCGGCCGGGTCGCCGCTGTCCAGCCCGCGTTTGAGCCATTGCATGCGCTGCTCCGCCGAACCATGGGTGAACATCGCCTCCACCGGCCTGCGCCCCGCCGCCTTCATCAGCGTGTCATCGCCGATCTGGTGCGCGGCGCGCAATCCTTCCTCCAGATCGCCCGGCTCCATCAGATTCTGATCGCGCGCGGCCCATACGCCCGCATAGCAATCGGCCTGCAATTCCATCTTCACCTGAAGCGCATTGCCTTCCTCCTGGCTCACGCGCTGTTGCGCCTGCCGCACCTTGTCGGATGTGCCGGTGATGGTCTGGATATGATGGCCGACCTCATGCGCGATGACATAGCCGATCGGGAAATCGCCCGGCGCATCCATGCGCGTTTCCAGTTCCCGGAAGAAATCGGTGTCGATATAGATTTTCCGGTCGGCGGGGCAATAGAACGGCCCCATCGCCGATTGCGCCGCGCCGCAGCCCGACATGCCGTTCTGGCTGTAGAAGACCAGCGTGGGCGCGGGGTAGCGGGAGCCGTTGGCGGCGAATATTTCCTGCCAGCGCCGTTCGGTCGAGCCGAGTACCTTGAGCGAGATGCGCTGAATGTCCGTGAGCTGCGCCGGATCGGCGGGCGCGCGCTGTTCATGCGGGGCTGTGTTGGTGCCGCCTCCGCCAAGGCCGCCGACAAGCGATCCCAGCCCACCGCCGCCGCCCATCACCAGCATCACGACGAGCAACACCGCGACGCCGCCGCATCCGAAGCGGGACGCGACCATCGGCAGCAGCATGCCGAGCAGATTGCCGCCGCCAAAGCCCCCGCCGCCGAAACCGCTGCCGCCGCGCTGGACTTCGAAATTGCTGCTTTCCTGTTCGTCGTCGAGGCGCATCGCAAGGCTCCTTAATGCAGGTGGGGGGGTATACTCAACCCAGCCTGATCTGTGCACAAGATGACTAAGGCAAAGGCAAAGATAAGAAAAGTAGCCCTTGGGCAAGCGGAGAAATTATACTATATTGCATCGCAACATGGATATGCTTCGTCATTCCGCTCCCTTGCCGGGCAAAGCAGCGCTTCCGCTGCCCGATCAGGTGGCGTTGCTGTTGCAGGGCGGCGGCGCTTTGGGGTCGTTTCAGGGCGGCGTCTATGAGCAGCTGGATCGTTTCGACATCAATATCGATTGGGTCGCGGGTATTTCCATTGGTGCCGTCAACGCAGCGATCATCGCGGGCAACCCGAGGGGTGAGCGGGTCGCCAAGCTGCGGTCCTTCTGGGAAAAGCTGAGTTCCTGCCTGCCGGACCTGCCCTTTTATGGCGGCCATGAAATACGCGAACTGGTGCATCTCGGCGCGGCGGGGGCGGTTTCGATGTTTGGCGTGCCGGGCTTTTTCCATCCGCATAGGGTCCCGACGCTGTGGGCGCCGAGAGGCAGCGCGGCGGCGACGAGCCTTTACGACACATCGCCGCTGATCGACACGCTCAATGCGCATGTCGACTGGGATTTGCTCAATGACGGGCCGGTGCGGCTTTCGGTCGGCGCGGTCGATGTGGAAAGCGGGAATTTCGTTTATTTCGACACGGCCTCGCGCCGCGACGGCAGGATCGACCATCGCCATATCATGGCGTCGGGCGCTCTGCCGCCGGGCCTGCCCGCCGTGGAAATCGACGGACGGCATTATTGGGATGGCGGCCTTGTTTCCAACACGCCGCTCGCGCATGTGATGGATCACCACTCGGGCGACATATTGATCTTTCAGGTCGATCTGTTCCCCGCCGAAGGGCCGCTTCCGCAAGAAATCACCGATACATTCTCGCGCGCCAAGGATATCCAATATTCCAGCCGGACGCGGCAGGTGACGGACCAGTATCTCCAGAAGATGAAGCTGCAAAAAGCGGCGCGCAATCTGCTCGATAAATTGCCGCCGGAGCTGGTCGACGACCCGGATGCCGTCCGGCTGCGCATTATGACGCAGGACAGCGCGGTCAATATCGTGCATCTGATCTATCGCACGCGCGAATGGGAAAGTGGCGCGCGCGATTTCGAATTTTCACGCGCGACCATGCTGGACCACTGGATGCAGGGCGAACATGCCGTGGCCGCCGTGCTGCATCAGGGCGATCTCATCGCCCGCAACATCGCCAGCGGTCACAGTTCGACATTCGATCTGCAACCCAGCGAAACCATGAAGGAAAAAAGCATATGACCCTCAAAGGCAAGACAGCGCTGGTTACGGGTTCGACATCGGGCATCGGCCTCGCTTATGCCAAGGCGCTGGCGGGGCAGGGCGCGAATGTCGTCATCAACGGCTTTGGCGATGCCGACGCCATCGAGCAGGAGCGGGCGGGCCTCGAAAAGCTGAGCGGGGCGAAGGCGATATATAGCGGCCATGACCTCACCAAGGTCGAGGAGATCGAGAAGATGATGCAGGAGGCCGCCAAAAGCTTCGGCGGCGTCGATATTCTCATCAACAATGCAGGCGTGCAGCATGTCGCGCCGGTCGAGGATTTTCCGGTCGACAAATGGAACCTCATCATCGCGCTCAATCTGAACGCGGCTTTTCACACCTGCCGCCTCGCCGTGCCCTATATGAAGGAAAGGAAATGGGGGCGGATCATCCAGACCGCTTCGGCCCATTCGCTCACCGCCTCGCCGTTCAAATCGGCTTATGTAACGGCCAAGCACGGGCTTGCGGGGCTGACCAAGACGGTGGCGCTCGAACTGGCGACCTTCGGCGTGACGGCCAATTGCATCTCGCCCGGCTATGTGTGGACGCCGCTGGTCGAGAACCAGATACCCGACACGATGAAGGCGCGGAACATGACGCGCGAGCAGGTGATGAACGATGTGCTGCTCGCGGGGCAGCCGACCAAGCAGTTCGTCACCGCCGAGCAGGTGGCGGAAACCGCATTGTTCCTCTGTTCCGACGCTGCCGCCAACATCACCGGCGCGAATATCTCGATCGATGGCGGCTGGACCGCGCAGTGATTGGTTGAGCGGGCCGGAGCCGAACCCGCGAAATTACCCGACAGGGGAATTTCGCATCAGACGCCGGGACTGGACGTGCGCCAGCCAACTGGACTAGAGGGACGCGAGAGTATCTGGCGCGATAACGGGCGCTGCGATTCGGGAGGCGAATTTGGGTGAGGTCGATTTTGCGGCGATGCGCGCAGCCATGGTGGCGAGCCAGCTGCGCACCAGCGATGTCAGCGACGATGCGGTGATCATGGCGATGGCCCGGGTGCCGCGCGAGGATTTCGTGCCGCCCGCCCGCCGCGAAACCGCCTATATCGACCGCAGCATCCCGCTGGGCGAGGGCAAGGCGATGAACCCGCCGCTGGCTACCGGTCGCCTGCTCACGGTGGCGCAGATCAGACCCGGCGAAAAGGTGCTGCTGATCGGTGACGCCACCGGCTATGCCGCCGCTGTGCTGGATCATATGGGCGCGCAGGTGACGGCGGTGGCCGACGACGCGCGCCCGAAGGCCGTGCCCGCCGCCGTGCAATGGGTGAAGGGCGATGCGGCGAAGGGCCATGCCAAAGGCGCGCCTTATGATGCGATCATCGTCGATGGCGCGATTGCCGAATTGCCCAAAATGCTGGCCGCGCAGCTCGTCGACAATGGCCGGGTGGCGATGGGCCGGATCGAGCGCGGCGTGACGCGGCTCTGTTCGGGCCGCAAGGCGGGCGATGCGCTGGGCTTTGTCAGCCACGCCGACATGGAGATGGCCTGCGTTCCCGGCCTTGAGGCCAAGGCGCAGGAATTCGTATTCTAGAGCGATTTCGAAATGATCGGCAGCAGTAGCCGACTCGGCGGGTAACGGCTATTTTAGCATGGACATTATGTCCGAAATTTTACAAATGTGGACGAGCTTGACAGTTAACTATAAACTGCCATTGTGCGGCGGCAAAATGGGGTGCCGCGAACGGGTGAACTAGGATGGGCGATATGAGCAAGGAACCCTCGATGGAGGAGATTTTATCCTCCATTAAGCGGATTATTGCCGAAGATGGAGAGGATGCGGCGAGCGGCGCTGGCAGAAAAGGCGTCAACCGCGAATCGACGCGCATGTCGCATCGCAAGTCGGTTGTCGCCAGCATGGCGGAGCTGGATGAGGATGCGCTTTCCTATGTCGACGAAGTGCTCGAATTGACGGATGAGATGCCGCGCATCGGCAAGGGAGCCGCAGCGGACCCCGCCGAGGCGGCCAAGCGCCGCGACAGCGCGGAAGCGCCCGACGCCGGGATGTGCGATGGTGAAGCCGCCGAAACGCAGGCGGGTGCCAGCATCGTTTCGCCCGAAAGCGAACTTGCCGCGCGCTCTTCGCTCGCGGCCCTGTCCTCGATGATGGTCAAGCCCGCCGACGGATCGGAAAACACGCTGGAAGGTCTGGTGCGCGAAATGCTGCGCCCGATGATGAAGGAATGGCTCGACGCCAATCTGCCCACGCTGGTCGAGGGCATGGTGGCCAAGGAAATCGCGCGGATCACCGGGCGCTCACTATAATATGACGCAAACGAAGCACGTATCACAAAAACCGTCACCCTGGACTTGTTTCAGGGTCCATTTCTCCTCCTGCACCGAAGGTTCATGGAGGCACGATGGATGCTGAAACAAGTTCAGCATGACGGCGTTTTATGTGTTGGACTTCAGTTCGAGGTGACTCGTTTCAAGGGTCGTGGCGAACCACCATTTTCGTCACGTCATCTTCTGAATTTCGATCAGCCTCAGGTTCCTGCACGCTGAACTTTCGCAGCCGCGAATTGACCTGTAGCGCCCACACGTTATGGGCATCCTCATGACAGAACTTGCCAAGACATTCGATCCGGCCTCGATAGAGGCGCGCTGGTATCAGCATTGGGAAAGCGAAGGGCTGTTCCGGCCTGAGCGCCCCGATGCGCAGCCCTTCACCATCGTCAACCCGCCGCCCAATGTGACCGGCAGCCTGCATATCGGCCACGCGCTTGACAACACGTTGCAGGACATCGTCATCCGCTACGAGCGGCTGCGCGGCAAAGATGCGCTGTGGGTGGTCGGCACCGATCATGCCGGTATTGCGACGCAGATGGTGGTCGAGCGGCAACTGGAAGCGCGGCAGGACAAGCGCACCAACTATACGCGCGAGCAGTTCGTCGAGAAGGTGTGGGAATGGAAGGCGGAAAGCGGCGGCACGATCACCGGCCAGCTCCGGCGGCTCGGCTGTTCGATGGACTGGTCGCGCGAGCAGTTCACGATGGACCCGCATTTTACGCGCGCCGTCACCAAGGTGTTCGTCGACCTGCATGAAGAGGGGTTGATTTACCGCGACAAGCGGCTTGTCAACTGGGACCCGAAGCTGAAGACCGCGATTTCCGATCTTGAGGTCGAAACGCGCGAGGTGCAGGGCGGCTTCTGGCACTTCAAATATCCGCTGGCGGATGGGGTGACGCTTACGGACGGGCGCGATCATATCGTGGTGGCGACGACGCGGCCGGAGACGATGCTCGCGGATATGGCGGTGGCGGTGAATGGCACGGATGCGCGTTATCAGTCGGTCGTCGGCAAGTTCGTGACGCTGCCGATCACCGGGCGGCGCGTGCCGATCGTGGCGGACGATCATGCCGACCCGGAACTGGGATCAGGTGCAGTCAAGATCACGCCTGGCCATGATTTCAACGACTTCGAAGTGGGCAAGCGCGCCGGGATTGCGCCTGCGCAGATGCTCAACATGTTCGATGCCGATGCGAAGGTGGTGCAGACGGCGGACGGGCTGATTCCGGCGGAATATCTCGGGTTGGACCGCTTCGATGCGCGCAAGCTTGTCGTTGAACAGATGAAGGCGCAGGGGTTCCTGATCCCGCATATCGTGAAAAACAAGGACGGCGAGGAAGAAGCGCAGGATTTCGAGCCGCGCACGATCCAGACGCCCTATGGCGACCGGGGCGGCGTGGTGATCGAGCCGTGGCTGACTGATCAATGGTATGTCGATGCCGCGACGCTGGCGAAACCGGCGATTGAGGCAGTGCGGTCGGGCGCGGTCGAGATCGTGCCGAAGACATGGGAAAAGACCTATTTCAACTGGATGGAGAACATCCAGCCCTGGTGTGTCTCGCGGCAGCTGTGGTGGGGGCACCGGATACCTGCGTGGTATGGTCCTCGAATCGATTGGTTGGACGATCAAGAGATTATGTCGTTTAACGCCTCTCCGGCGCGATCTACGCCGGGCGAGCAAGTCGTGTTTGTGGCAGAGACATTCGAAGGTGCTCAGATACAAGCCCGAGAATTCTATTCGAGATTTGAGCGCTTTAAGGGTGGAGTCGATGTCATTCAGGTTGATGACATAATCTCGATGATGAGTTGGTTTAATAGCGATGATGCAAATCAAGGCCAAGTTGCGCTGGTTCGTGAGCCCGATGTGCTCGACACATGGTTCTCGTCGGCGCTGTGGCCGTTTGCTACGCTGGGTTGGCCGGATGATC
>TARA_R110000782_G_scaffold4059_11_pt1 | contig 37590 bp, 22 predicted proteins | sample TARA_R110000782 | Tara Oceans TARA_R110000782 (sample SAMEA4397859) | marine metagenome | biome: Polar Biome; feature: [SRF] surface water layer (ENVO:00010504); material: water (ENVO:00002006), including particulate matter (ENVO:01000060) such as... | depth 5 m | reverse complement strand
TTGGTATATTGAAAAAGTAATGGCGCGATATCGGCTGCTAGCTTTCTGTTAGATTCAATGCCAGGGTGCATACCATCATCTGCAACATCTGTAACTTTCCCGTCAACCGTGTTGAACTTCGTAAATGGCGCAGAATCAAAATTTACCCATTTGAATGTTTTGACTACATCCAACAGGGTTGTTATTTCTGTAAGTTTTAGATGCATGTAATCATCTGGTCGATTATCAAAATCAAAAAAAGATTTCATTGACTCGGGTATAGCAGGATACTCCAGGTACTTGGATGCCATCAGTTCTGGAATAAAGTTATCAAATCCTTTAACAAACAGATAATTTGTTTTTGTGGATACCAGTAACGATTGTAAGGCAATAATGCTTAACAACCAATGTTTTAATGCCACTATAGTATTGAAAAAATGTTCATAATATAGACGTGTGAAGTTTTCGGATGCTTTTTTATCAACCACATACCCCCCAACAATTCCATTGTTCAACATAGTGAAATCGTCTATGTTGTTTTTTGAATTGTATACCCAAAACCTGTTAATACCGGACCATTGAATGATGGCAATATCATATTCAGATATTGAAAGTTGGTTTACTGTCCTGTAAAAAATTTCAGGATTAGACATACCACCAATGGCAATATTATTATAATCAAACCCAAACTGCTGTTGTAACAGATTTGACCAGTGATATTTCTTTTGATTTTCTGGCAAAAATCCACAATCTGCAGAAAAAGAGCATCCTGCAAATAACACTCTTTTATTCATATTGCGGTTATTCTTCAAACGAAGGAGAGCCGCCACTCATACCTTGGCGTGTATAACTTGGATTTAGTCCATTCATTTCCAAAATATCGTCTCGAATGTTTTGGTTACGCTTTTCAATGTTTAGAACTCTAGTAAACGAATTGGTAATCGCCGCAGTATAATATGCAAATGGATTCTGTGATTTTGATTCGTCGAACTGTAGGCCGATTTGGCTCAACTGCAACAGTGCCTGACTACGCATTTCGTCATTGTATGTGTAACCGCGCCAGTTGCTGCGAGTGGCGTAACGCTCGCATAACTTGATAAACATATGTGCAAGTTTGTTGGTCATGTTTCCGTGATTTCTGGAGTAGTCGCCAGTTTCCAAATCGCCCTTCCAATGGCTTTTCCCAACACAGATAGCTTGTCCCTTTTCATCTATCTTGTAATGTTGGAAAGGAGGAAAATTCACTTTAACATATTTTATTGGTAACTGTTCTTCGTACTCACTGGAAGACACCTCGTCGTCCGGATCAAGCATTTCGCCTTTTTTTGGTTTGGCTTCTGCTTCTGGTATATGTTCCCATGTCATAAATCTAACCACCACGTCTGTGACTGGGATAGTGTCTGATGGAATAGCAAATTGATCTGCTTTGACTACTTGACCTTCTGCTTTTGCCGCATCAAATGCTTCTTTTGCTAGCCTACTTGCACGTAGTTCACGTGCTTCCGCTAGAAACAAGTCTGATTTTAATGTCTCAATGTCGTGGATAATGACATCGTACGCATGATCCTCACTGTCGATAAATGAACAATATGTACTCTTGCTCTTGTGTATCTCTTTGAGAATATCTTTGTTATTTAAATAGTTTACTTTTTTCATTGAACAGTGTCCTTTAACTACGTACATTTTACTACAACTAAATACAAAAAGCAAGAGAAATTTAACCAAATGGCAACATTACCAAATCCTAATATATCAACAACAATTGCCGGCGTCGCAGGAAAAATTGCAGTGGGTGCCGGCTTGGCAAATGCAATAACAGGCAATAACGATTTGCGTAAAGTTGCAGGTATTGCGTCATTGGTATCCGTGGGCGCAGGCGCAGTTGCTAGATTAGCAAATGCAGGATTAAAAGCCGGCGGCCTGCCTCAGTTGCCCGGTGGAGCCAGCGGTGACGCAGTTAGTAGTGGCGCGGAGATGGATAGCCGTTTACACACCACAGATGACTGGCGAGTTAGAATAAGCATTGGTGAAAAAAGTGGTATTTTTTATAAAAACAGTAAGGCTGGTATACTTGCACCACTGGCAGATACCAATGGGGTTGTATTCCCCTACACACCACAAATATCAGTCAACTACCAAAATAATTATCAATCACAATCACTGACGCACAGCAATCAACCCAGCAGGGCGTATCAAAGTAGTGAAGTGTCATCAATCACTATTACTGGTACATTTACCGCACAAACGCCACAAGAGGCTAACTATGTTCTAGCTGTATTACACTTCTTTAGGAGTGCGAGCAAAATGTTCTTTGGTTCTTCGGATACCGACAATGTTGGCGCGCCACCACCAATACTGTTTTTAAATGGTTTTGGTCAACACTATTTTCCTAATGTAAGTGTACTACTAACGAGTTTCGTTCATACTATGGCAGATGATGTTGACTTCACATTTGCGGGCACTGATGAACGAACCAGAGTCCCTACTACTAGCAGTGTACAATTAACATTAGTGCCACAGTATAGCAGAAAACGCGCAGCGTCGTTTAATCTTGACGCTTTTGCTCGTGGTGACTTGATTAACGGTAAAGGCAATTTTATCTAATGGCAAAAGCAGACTACAGCAGAACAAGTCCGTATTACGATACCGGCACATTTGGTAACTTTTTAGATGTGCTAACCTACAGATCTATTCCTGCAAAAAAGACAGATACCTATTATCAAATTGACGCAGTATATCATAGACGTCCTGATTTGTTAGCATCAGACTTGTATGGTGATAGTGCTCTTTGGTGGGTATTCGTTGTTAGAAATCCCAACGTTATTAAAGATCCTATCTTTGACTTTTTAGCAGGAACACAAATATACCTACCACAAAAAGAAACAATAACGACTGCATTGGGGATTTAATATATGGCTTCTGTTTTAGAAATTCAAAGTAGAATCTCAGAATTAAAAATACAATTAGCGCAAGTCGAGGCTGCAATTGCAAATCCGGCAACCTTGCCTATAGTTGTTACCACTCTTAACGCAGACCGTGCAAGAATACAAGGACAACTAGCTATAGCAGAATCACAACTATTGTCTGCACAAAAATCACAGGATCAATCAACAGCCAGAGTACAGGCAACCTCTGCAGACGCGGTAGATAACGGTTCTGTTCCATTATCACAAGAAGAAAATGATAAGTTGTCCAACGATCGCAATGTACCCGGAGACGGTACTGGGGTACCAGTAGGCATAAACACAGTGAATACCGGAGCATCTGTTCCGCCAGAACCCGCAGTAACGGATAAAACAATAGTTCTTTCTGTCAATGGTAAAAACAAGCCCAAGGAGGTGAAGCCCAACCCCCTGCACGACTATAATAACTATTCATATCTATTAACTTTGCATTTACTTAATCAAGACACCTATTCAAAGTTGGTGGATTCTAGAAATTTTGATAATGGCAAAGTTGTGTTTAAGTCAGATAATGTTCTTATTGCCAGTGCAGGCAAATATTCTGAAAAGGGTACACGAAATCCAGAATGGAAAGAAAACTTCTTTATAGAAAATTTAAATGTCGAAACTATTATAGGCATGAGCAGTCTTACGCAGGGAACTAACTCAGTGGGAATAACGTTTGATATAGTCGAACCATATGGACTTACCCTAATGGAACGTTTGATAAAAAGCAGTCTAGCAACTAGTTACAAAAATTATCTAGAAATGGTATATGCGTTACAAATAGAATTTATAGGATATGACGAAGAAGGTAATATCAAATCATTGCCCAATCATACCAAATATATACCTATTAAATTTGCAGCGCTGACGTTCAAGGTGACAGAACAAGGCACAGTGTACAAAGTATCGGCTACGCCCTACAGTCATCAGGCATTTAACGCATCTTATGCCACTGCACCAATAGCAATGTCAGTAACTGCTGCCACAGTGGAGGACTATTTCTCAGCTTCGTCCGACGCAACGCCGGATATAGGCGCGTCACCAGATGCAGGACTAGGCGGCGCCAATGTTTCCACTAGCAAGTATGTATACGCCGCCAGTTGGTGTTCGGCAGTAAACAAATACGAACAACAGCGTGCACGGACAATTAAAGACTATATACCTGATTCTTATAATATAATATTTCACCCTGACATTGGTCCTAAAAAATTGTCAGCAACACTGAAACCACGAAAAGCGGAACTAACCAATACTCCAATGGATACTAGTGGAAGACGTACTGCAATATCAGACCCTCGTTCCACTACATTTAATCCCAACGCAAACACAACAGGAACAGGCGCTAATACTGTTATCAAGTACGAAGCAATAACACAAAACATAAATGCAGGCAATACGTTAATTTCAGAAATTAATCGAGTTGTTAGGAACAGCGAATTTTTTTTAGAGCAGTTTGCATATAAAGATCCACTGTCCTTGCAGGAAAAGACACCAGAAGAACTGGCTAAAATAGCAGACGAACACAACAAGGAGTTATTGTGGTGGAGAATTATTCCTGAGATTAGACTTAAAGGTTTTGACTATAGTAGGAATACATATGCAAAGGAAATAACATATTATGTAAATCCTTATTCAGTGCCATACAATCCTTATCCATATACTCCTAAGGTATACCCGCAACCAGTCAAACGCTATGACTATCTCTTCACAGGAAAAAATACAGATGTACTAGATTTTAATCTGGATTTTAATACCGCATATTATGTGGCTGTTACTACCGACATGTCAAAACTAGTAACCACTGGGTCAGCGGCTGATATGACTACAGGCGGTAAACAGGAAGTACCAGCAGAGTACAACAAGGAAAATATAGCAAACGTACAAAGACGCCCAACATCTGGACAAGTTGCTGCCACCAGCGGTGCAGCAACTAAGCGTGATGCAATGTCTCAATTAACCGCGGATCTGCAGGAGTTATTATTCTCGAAACCGTCTTCTGATTTAATTGTCCTTGATATGAAAATTGTCGGAGATCCAGATTTTATAAAACAAGACGATATTTTTTCCGGAGCAAACACTTCTGCGGTAGCACTGAATAACAGTCTACCAATGGACACTGGTGACGTATATATTAGAGTAGTATTTAAAACTCCCACCGACTTCGATGAAGACACTGGGTTACCGACCAAATCTACTACCAGTAAGTTTAGTGGATTGTATCGTGTAGTAAGTGTCACAAACAGTTTCTCTAGCGGAACATTTACACAAAAACTGAATGCTGTGCGAATTTTCCTTCCAGGCGATTACGACTTTGAAAATAAGGTAGAACCTGAAAAAACTGATAACAGCAATCTAAATGCATTAACGATCAGTAGAAATGTTTACAATACCAATGCAACTAGTGCAACTAATGCAGTCGCCACTAACTCAACTGTTAATGCTGTGACCGTATCAGCCTTTGGTACTCCTGTGCCGCCAGCAATTACCGACCCTGCGGTTAGTAATAATGAACAGCGCGTGAATTCTGACTTAAAAACAGTTGCAGCTTTTGGATCGACAACAAGGATAGGTGAAGAGTCAATAAATCCAGTTCAAGCAACTCCGGTTAATACATATGTTCCCAAAGCAGTATCGACTACCCCAGCTAACACTACACAATTGGACGACGGCGTGTACCAATTTACTGACCCATTGGGCACATCAAACGCAGTAGTAGTGAACACACAGGAAGGCGTTAATGCAATAGCGGCCGCAACTAAGACTGGACAGATTGCAACTTATGTAGACAAAGATCCCAACTTGGGCTGGGTCAAAGTTGCATATAACCCCGCAAACGGCACTAGATCAATTCAAGAAGAATATGGCGCAACGCCGCCTGAATCAAAGAAATAAGGAATATCAATGGCAATAAATTCAAGAATAGGCAGCAGAGTCGCAGATTTTGCTAGGAATGACCTACATACTGGTACTAAGTTAGATGCAGGTCCTTTCATCGGCAAGATTAAAAATAATATAGATCCAGCTAAATTGGCAAGACTACAGGTATACATACCTGAGTTATCGTCGGGGGATGAGGAAGAGCCACAAAACTGGCGAACTGTTACTTATAGCAGCCCTTATTTTGGTATGACAAATCAGGCAGTATTAGGCCACGAAGTAAATGAATACGGATCTACAAAGGAAAGCTATGGACTTTGGATGACTCCTCCTGATATTGGTGTATTGGTAATTTGTATTTTTATCAATGGTGATCCTAATCGTGGGTATTATATCGGTTGTATTCCGGACGGAACATCACACTATATGGTGCCTGGTTTAGCTGGCAGCGCCACTGCAAAGCAGGAAAGCCTAACGCAGGATCAATTACGCCAAACGCAAGGCAGTACGTATTTGCCTGTGGTTGAATTTAATGACAGGATTGAATCAGACGCATTAAGTCCAGACCCAGCCAAAGTACCACATCCGGTAAACGCGGCCCAGTTAAATAATTTTAGTAGACAGGGACTAGTAGCAGACAGAATTCGTGGCGTTATCAGTAGCAGCAGTCAACGTGAAAGTCCTAGTGCAGTCTATGGTTTCAGTACTCCGGGTAGAAAACTAGCAGCAAGCCAAGACAATCCTTCAGAAGTATGGTTACGCAAAGGAGGGCACTCCTTGGTAATGGATGATGGTGATGTCAATGAAAAAGATAACTTGGTTCGTTTAAGAACAAGTGCCGGGCATCAGATAATGATGAATGACAGTGAAGGTGTAATATACATCATCAATGCTACTGGGAAAAACTGGATAGAGATGGGTGCAGATGGAAGCATACGTGCATACACTGAATCAGACTTCAGTGTACACAGTGGTGGCGCAATTAACTTTAAAAGTGATACCGCTTTTAATGTAGAAGCACCAATTATAAATTTAAAATCACTACAAACAACTAACCTAGAAGCTGGTACCGATTACAATTTATCAGCAGGTGTGAATTTAACACAAACTGCTGGTGTTACTATGAATATAGGTGCAACCAATTTTAAGATAGCAGGCACGACAGCAACTATGAGTATGAGTGGACAATTAAGTTTAGTCGGTGACAAAATATTATTAAACTCGGGAGCTATAACTACCGTTAAAGCACCAGCTGCAATAACACCGATAGACATTGTACCGGATGCAGAACCCTGGCAGCGCCCCCCTGGAACAACAGGCCCAATAGAAACAACCAACACCGCAGTTGTGACAGGCGGATCAGCAGTTGCAACAAACAGCCAACCTGTCACTGGTTCAACAAACCAAGTTACAAATGTGGCTCCTGTGGCAGCGGTACCAATAGCAGATATACTTACTACACAGCCGAACCCGCCCGGTACTATTGGTCCATTAAGTCAGGATCAAGTCAAGGCGTTGTTTGCTAGTATTGCAAAGACAGAAAGCGGCGGATCATACACCGCGGTTAATAGTTTGGGGTATTCAGGCAAATATCAGTTTGGTGTTGCTGCGCTTGAAGACTTGGGGTATGTTAAAAAAGGAACATGGGCAGCATATGGCAGGAACAGTGTATTGGCACAAGATGTTTGGACCGGCAAAGACGGTATAAATTCACAATCCGACTGGCTAAACAGTCCGGCCGCACAAGAAAACGCGATGTTTGTCTACACAGGTACTAACTATAAAGCAATGGTTCGGAACTCTGCTGTTCGCTCAGGCGACGACCCTGCTACTGTTGCTGGTTTATTGAAAACCGCTCACTTGTTAGGCGCAGGCGGTGCAAAAACATGGAGAAATGGCGGTGGTGGCTCCGACGCTTATGGCACATCTGGCACTCAGTACTTTGCACAAGGCAAAGCGGCTATTGATACATTCGCACCAAATGGCACGTTACTAGGTTAAGGTAAATATAGTTATGAGTACATATAGAGGATTTAGCACAGTCGGTAGACTAGTCAGATTTAGGTTAACTGACTTTGAACTCGCCAAACAGGACTTCATCAACCACCTGCACATACGACAGGGCGAAAAACTCATGAATGCAGAATTTGGCACTACCATATGGAATTTACTATTTGAAAATATGTCAGAATCCATGCGAACTGAAATAGTAACAGAACTTCGTCGTATAGCAAATTTTGACCCAAGACTGCAAATACAAAACATAGATGTAGTAGAATTTGAACAGGGTATTCAGGTAGCCATGGATCTGTTGTATTCGGGTGCATTGGCGCCTGTTTCCTTGCGCTTGGAGTTTGAAACAGAGTCACAAACAGTAACTGAGATATAACAGCACTTTTTTAATCCGATAAATACTAGATATACTAGATGTACGGATTAAAAAAATGGCAATAACTACCAGACAAAACTCTCTACTAGTCGCAGAAGACTGGAAAAAAATCTATCAGACTTTCAAAGAAGCTGACTTCCAAAGCTACGACTTTGAGACATTGCGCAAGTCTATGATAGATTATTTAAGATTGTACTACCCAGAAGATTTCAATGACTTTATTGAAAGCTCTGAATTTATTGCTCTTATAGATTTAATTGCATTCCTGGGTCAAGGACTTGCATTCAGGGGCGATTTAAATGCAAGAGAAAACTTTATTGATACTGCTGAACGTAGAGAAAGTATTTTAAAGTTAGTCAGATTAATTAATTATGCACCCAAGAGAAATATTCCTGCTAGTGGACTATTAAAGATTTTAAGTGTCAGGACTACTGAACCCGTAGTAGACAGTGATGGTATTAACCTTAGTGGAGTAACTGTTAATTGGAATGACAGAACAACTGAAAACTGGCAGGAACAATACTTAACAGTATTAAACGCTGCCCTGAGTACTAGCCAACGTATTGGTCGTCCTGGAAACAGCACTACTATTAATGGTATTAGAACTGAAGAATACGAAGTAAACTTATCAGCATCCACATCTCCTCAGGTATTCCCATTCAGTAAAAATGTTGAAGGCAACGATCTATCATTTGAATTCATTAGTGCTACATCAGTTAATAGCACAACCTTATATGAAGTTCCGCCAAAACCAGCAGCGAAATTTAACCTTATTGGACGCACTGATGGTTTTGGTAATAGCAGTGCAAATACGGGATACTTTGTAAACTTTAAACAAGGTTCGCTAGGCTCCCGTGACTTCACTTTGGAAGAGACTGTGCCCAACCGAGTAATTAATGTTGATATATCTGGTATCAATAATACAGACGTATGGGTTTATCGGTTGGATGCCAACGGGTCCCCTTATGAATTGTGGGCAGCAGTCCCTGCACTAACTGGTACAAACATTGCATACAACAACATAAATCAGACAAATAGAAAAATATATCAGATTGTAACAAAGACCAACGATCAAATTGATTTAGTTTTTGGAGATGGGGTATTTGCAGAAATTCCCCAAGGTTCCTTCAGAATTTATTACAGAACTAGTTCTGGACTGACGTATAAAATAACTCCGGATGAAATGCAGGGTGTACAAATCTCAATGAATTACATCAGCAAGAACAACAGAGTTGAAACACTAACATTAACTACCAGTTTGCAAGGCACTGTTACTAATGCCAGCGGCAGAGAAACTACTGAAGAAATACGTCAAAAAGCTCCACAACAATATTACACACAGAATCGTATTGTTACTGGTGAAGATTATAATATCTTTCCTTTCACTGCATTTAGTAATATTGTTAAAGTTAAAGCAGTAAACAGAACTAGCAGTGGTATCAGTCGTTACTTGGATGTTATTGACAGCACTGGCAAATACTCCAGTACTAACATTTATGGCATGGACGGTTGGTTTTATTCTGATGAACTAATTGAGAATTTTACATTCAGTTTTTCAAGCACCAACGATATCATTAATATCATTAGAATAAATCTTTCTGACAAATTGGAAAGCAAGGAGATGCTGAACTTCTACTATGAGAAGTTCACAAGATATACGTCTGCTGATTTTTATTGGCAACAAAGCTCAGTAGGCACTAACTTGACCACTGGCTATTTTACCAACAGTCTGGGCGATCCGCAACAGATTGGCGGCTTTGTGGGCAGTACCAGACAATACATAGTGCCTGGCGCATTGATAAAATTCAGTGCACCAGCAGGGCAATATTTTGATGCTGGCAATTATTTGAAAACAGGAACTCCCGCCAAAGAAGGTGAGCGCACAGAGTTCTTTGCATCAGTTAAGGCAGTCGTTACTGATGGAACAAATCAAGGTGTTGGTGAGTTATCAGACGGCACCGGCCCAGTGTCACTGAATGATATAGTTCCAACCGGCGCAGAAATAACACAAATTTTAGCACCATTTGCCACAGTATTAAGTTCCACAATAGAACAAGAAATGTTAGAATATATTTCCCTTCACAGAGATTTTGGTTTGCGCTATGATCAAGCTACCCAGAGCTACTTTGTAATTAAGGCGGATAATTTGGATATCACCAGTGACTTTAGTTTAACATACGCAGGTAACGACACCGGCTCGTCTTTGGATGCTAGTTGGGTAATTCGTTTCAGCTCAGATGGTGAATTATACACAGTGTATACTAGATCCTTTAACTTTATATTCGAGAGTAAAATGGAAACTAGATTTTACTTTGATCCGGATATTAGAGTTTTTGATCCCGCATCCGGTAAATTAATTACTGACTATATTAAAATTTTGAAAATAAACAGTAAGCCGGACAGTGCAGATGCTCTGGCGTTAGACTATAAAATGGAAATACATAACGTGTTCACCGAAACAGATGGATACGAAGATACTACCAAAATTAAGGTGACTTTTCCTGATTCTGACCAAGACGGAGTTCCTGACAATGTCGATGTCTTCACAAAGATTGTTGCACCCTTGGTGAACTCTACTGATAAATTTGTTTTCTTTACAACAAACACTGACGTAGACGGCTATGTGCGATATGAGCCAGTGTACACAACAACTATAAGTACAGAATATGCAACCCTTGCAGCAATAGAAGCAGACAAGAATAATTACAATAACGGAGCATTATTCTTTGCAACAACTGCTAAGTTGTTCTATAGATTAGATATATCAGGTGCAGTCAGAACGTTAACAAATGTCACAAACTACACATTTAAGGTGGGCAAAGGTTCGTTGTATTTCCAATACAGACACAACAGTCCCAATAATAGACGCATCGACCCAAGTCCTTCTAATATTATAGATCTGTATATCCTAACCAAAACATACGATGAAGATTTTAGAGCGTGGGTCACCGACTCTACTGGTAAGATAGTAGCCCCAACAGCTCCAACAGATGAAGAGCTACGCACGGAATTCGCTTCTTTGGAAAATTATAAGCCTGTTAGTGATGCAATTTTGTTCAGTAATGCTAAGTTTAAGCCATTATTTGGAACCAAAGCTGACAGCGGCTTACGGGCAATATTCAAAGTAGTTAAAAATCAAACTAGCACAGTGAGCGATAGTGAAGTTAAGAGCAAGATGATATCTGCTATCAATACCTTCTTTGGTAATGGCAATTGGGATTTCGGTGACACCTTTTACTTCAGTGAATTAAGTACATACTTGCATACTGCGCTAAGTCCGCAGGTTGCTAGTATTGTGTTAGTTCCTACTGGAACTGGACAAGTCTTTGGTGACTTGTATCAAGTCGATTGCGACCCAGATGAAATTTTTATTAGCGCAGCCACTGTTGATAATATCACAATAATTCCAGCTGTTACAGCAACACAACTAAATCAAATATAAGCATATATTGACAAGGTAAATACTACATAATAGGAATACATTAATGGCCGCAGTTCGTACCATAGAGTTTTTACCGGGATTTTTTAGAACGGATACAAACAAAAAGTTTTTATCCGCAACCTTGGACCAGTTAGTTTCTGAACCATCATTAACTAAATTATATGGATACGTGGGTAGAAAAAATTCAGTAAACTATAGAATCAATGACAACTACATATCTGAATTAACTACTGCCAGAAGCAACTATCAATTAGAACCAAGTGTTGTAACTAAAGATGTAACCGGCAATGTAAACTTTGTTGGTGGATATCAAGCTATTATTGATAAATTGGGCTACTATGGTGTGGATACACAGAACCACAGCAGATTATTCCAAAATGAATATTATACATATAACGGTCTCGTTGATTTTGATAAATTTGTAAACTTCAGTCAATACTATTGGTTACCCAATGGTCCAGATAGCGTCAACATATTCAGTACTGAAGTTCCGATCAACAGAGATTTCGGCATCACTGCTGACTATGTCAACGGTGGCGCAACGGTAGCAGGCACCAATGGCACGCTTAACCCAACATTGACCATTGCACGTGGCGGTTCGTACACATTTACCTCAACAAATATTAATACATTATATGTACAAACCGAGCCAGGAACGTCGGGACGCAAGCTAATACAAAATAACGTAAGTTCTAGAGAAGTTTTGGGTGTGTATAATAACGGTAGCACATCTGTAACATTTAATGTGCCAGAAAAAACTGCACAGGATCAATTTGTGCTGATGACTAGAACTGCAGAAGTGGACCTGGCAACGGATTTGCGATACTCGCAAATTAACGGAAAAAGATTTGATGAATTGTTAGATACATACGGTGGCATCGATGGGCAGCGCAACCTACAGGGAAAGATTCTTATATTTTTAAATACTGGTTCTGATGTTGACAATTATTGGTTAACTGGTGGAAGATTCGACAATACCGATTTTGGGTATGATGATGAAGGATTTGATTTTAGTCAAGTAGTTCCTGCAGAAGAACGTTATGGGATGTGGCAGATTAATAACGACACGCTGCCTGACGCGATTGTGCAATTGTCTTATATCGGCCCAGTCCCGACTAATACCAAGGTGCTTGTTAGAGAAGGCACTGCGAGTGCAAATAGAGAATACTTTAAGAACACGCTGGGTCGTTTTTCTTTAGTGCCGGTTATCACAGCAATTCAGGATACTCTATATTATCAAGACGCCAGTGATGAAAATATCTACGGCATTATAAAGTTAGTAGATCCTGTCGTATTGGATCCTATAGATGTGGATGCTATACTTACTAGATCACAATACGTTAGTCCAAATGGTGTTGAATTCACCAATGGACTGAAGGTAAAATTTGATAGTAACGTGACGCCGGCACAGTACCAAAACGAAACTTACTACGTTGAAGGAGTAGGCAATCAGATTCAGTTAATTAATACCAATGATTTAATTACCCCCGAACTTTTTAATACTAACTTGTCAGCTGGATTTGATGTGGATCCTTATGATGCGGGCAGTTTTGAGTCCACTCTCAATGCTCCTACGGATCCATCTTATATTGCTATAAACAGAGCAAGTACTGATTTAAACCCTTGGACTAGAAATAACAGATGGTTCCACCAGGATATTATCACACTGACCAGTCAATACAATAACTTTATTCCTGTTATTGATCAGAACGCAAGAGCACAGCGCCCTATTATTGAATTTGATACGAATACTAGACTGTTTAATTTTGGTAGAGTAGGGAAGTCTCCGGTTACTCTAGTCGACACTGTGACCACTGATGTATTCAGCAACATTGAAGGTCAGAGCGTATACGTGGTTGATGGCGTTAATCTAACTCCAGGAATGCGAATTATATTTACTGCTGATACAGAAGAAACAGTGCGTAATAAAATTTATCAAGTGTCTTTTATTAGCCCAACTGGAACAGGTACACAAATTCACTTGACTCTAGCAGATGACGGTGAAGTAGCAGCATTTGACAATGTGGTTATAACTACAGGCGACACATATCAAGGATTTAGTTTTAGATTTGACGGCGCCGAATGGATTCAAACACAGCAAAAATCTTCTGTGACTCAAGAACCGCTGTTTGATGTTTTTGATTTAGCTGGTACCAGTCTATCAGACACTGCAAAATATCCAGCAACTACTTTTGCTGGCACTAAGATAATATCTTATAAAAGAGGCACCGGAACTAACGACTATGTTCTTGGTATTCCATTAAGTTTTAGAAACTTTAATAATATTGGTGACATAGTTTTCTCTAACAATTATAATACTGACACCTTTACATACACCACAGGCGGCACCACTGTCACTAGCAAAGTGTCATCTGGCGTGATGCATAAAATTATTGACCGTGACACTTTCACTAGACAAAACGTATGGTCAACAGTGCCAGAAGAAAGTAAACAATACCAAACATTCAACTTTGTTTACACCTCTGACACTAAATTCAAAGTTAGTATATTACCCAAGGCAGACGGCAATGTGCCCAATACTATTGTGTTTGTTAACAACGTAAGGCTTGCCCCTGAAAACTACGCTTATACCACCATCAATAGTGTTGTTTATGTCAATATAACAAGCACTCTGGTTGTTAACGACAAGATTGATATCTATATCGTTAGTGACAATACCTCACCAACAGGTTTTTATCAAGTACCAACTAACTTAGATAATAACAGTGTAAACGTTAATTTTGAAACAATCACACTGGGACAAATGCGTAATCATGTACAAACAGCATTTGTGAATAGTGTAGATGTTACTGGAGTATTTCCTGGAAGTAGTAATATCAGAGATATTAATATAAAAAACAACCCTGGAAAAATTTTACAACACAGCGCACCGGCTACTTTCGCATCGTTGTTTTTAACAAACGACAATTTATCGTTTGATCATTCTTTAGATTTAGCCAGACGCGAATACACAAGATTTAAAAACAAATTCCTTGAAATTTCTGCACAACTTTCGACTATAGACACTGATGATATCAACGCCGCAGTGGAATTAGTATTGGAAGAAATTAATTCATATAAAACAGTGGATATGCCATGGTATGCCAGTGACATGGTGGCTTACGGTTCCGATAAGACTGTTATATCACATAGTGTAACCAACGAAAATCAAACTGAATATGAAACTAGTGTAATTTTTGACGCATCAACGCCTAGTAACAAGGCGGTGTTAGTGTACTTCAATGGTGTACAGCTAACACACCTTGTTGATTATACCTTTAGTTTGGACAGACCCGCAATAGTACTAACTGATGAAGTTACTAGAGTTCCGGGCGACATAATTAAGATTGATGAATTTAATGACACTGACGGGTGTTGGATTCCTGAAACTCCAAGCAAACTGGGTCTTTACCCAATTTTTGCTCCAGAACTACAAGTGGACACTACATTCAGAACAACGCAGAATGTTATAAGAGGCCATGACGGCAGTTTAACTATAGCTTTTGGTGATTTTAGAGACGCCATGTTGCTAGAGTTAGAAAAAAGAATTCACAACAACATAAAAACACGTTATGATTCAACAAGATTCGACATTAACTCCATCTTGCCTGGCAAGTTTAGAACTAATGCGTTTAGTATCAGTGAAACCAATGCATTATTATCAAGAAGTTTCTTGAAATGGGTCGGCACAAACAGAACAAATTACACTACGAATAGCTTCTATAATAATAGTGACGGGTTTACTTGGAACTATAGTAAATTTGTTGACAAAGTTGACGGCGAACGTTTATTGGGCGCTTGGAGAGGAATTTATAGATACTTTTTTGATACAGATTATCCTAACCAGCGTCCTTGGGAAATGTTAGGATTCAGTACCCGTCCGTCTTGGTGGGTTGCAACCTATGGTCCCGCACCCTACACAAGTGGTAATACTGTGTTGTGGGGCGACTTGGAAGCAGGTAGAATCTCATCTGGCGACAGAGCCGGTATAGATACTGAATACACAAGACCTGGACTCTCATCAATTATACCTGTTAATGAGTATGGCGATTTGTTGAGCCCACATGAATTTATAGTCAAGCAATACCAGTCAAGAAACACTAATTCATCTTTCAGTGCAGGTGATATTGCACCTGTTGAAGCTGCTTGGAGAAGAACATCAGAGTTTCCATACGCCGTTCAGATGGCTATGGCGCTCACACAACCTGCAAAGTATTTTGGTTTGCAGTTGGATACACACAAGTATCAAAGAAATACAGAACTGTCTCAGTACTTGTATGTTGACAACAATCTTCGTATAACACAAGACGATATTAAAATCAACGGTGAGACATACGATTCGGTAGTTTATCGAACATCTGGGTATATCAACTGGGTTGCGGACTATAATAGAAAATTAGGTATTAACGCAGATGCAGCAGTAGGTGAAGTTATAAGAAACTTTAGCGTACAGTTGTCGTATAAAATGGCCGGATTCAGCGATAAGAAAATGCTGAAGATTTTTGCAGAGCAGGCATCTCCCACAAGTACAAATGATTCTATAATGGTACCGGATGAGGATTATGCACTTGCACTGAACAAGAGTGTTCCTATTGATCGTTTAGTATACAGTGCGGTGATTGTAACTCGAACATCAAATGGCTACACTGTAGAAGGTTACGACTTTGACAATCCGTTCTTCACTATTATACCTAGTGATGTGAATGGACGAGTGTCTACTATAAATGTAGCAGGCACAAAGGCATTTGCATATGAATCATATTTAAAGCAAAAAGTCACAGTTCCATATGGCTATGAATTTTATAATAAGCAACAAGTTGTGGATTTCTTGTTAAGCTATGAGCGTTTCCTAAAGGCACAGGGTTTTAGATTTAACGACAGGTCCAGTGAATTAAACACGCAGAAAAATTGGATGCTTTCTTCTAAGGAATTCTTAACCTGGAGCGAACAGGGCTGGTCCCCTGGTAACATAATAGTACTGAGTCCAGTAACCAGCTCACTAACAGTAGAGACCACCAACGCTATAATTGATCAGATTAACACTGGTGCTACTAGTAGTAAAATATTGAATATTAATTTTACCACATTGCCATCAAAAGCGTTCTCTGTTAGCAGAGAAGGCGACTTCACTAAAATTGACCTAACGAACGATTTACTAGGTTTTATCGATCTCGCAACTGTACAATATGAACACGTAGCAGTATTCAATAATACTACTGTATTCAATGACATTATATACCAACCTGCATTGGGTAACAGACAAAGTAGATTAAAAATTATTGGTACCAAGACTGCAAACTGGGACGGTACGTTAAATGCTCCAGGGTACATATTAAATCAAACAGACGTTCCTTTGTGGCAGTCTGGTATCGACTATAAAAAAGCTGACTTGGTAGAATACAAGGGAGAACTTTTTGTTGCATCTGCAAATATTTCCGCCAAAGACAATTTTGACTATGCAGACTGGAAAGTAAGTGACTTTGATAAAATTAAACAAGGACTATTACCAAACTTTGCTACACAAGCAAAAAGATTAGAGGACGCATACTCGTTAGATAACATTAACTTAGAATCAGACTTGGATATTTTTAGTAAAGGTTTAATTGGATTTAGACAGCGCTCATACCTAAACGATATTGGCATGGATGATACCAGCCAGGTAAAATTCTACCAAGGTTATATTAAAGAAAAAGGCACACGCTCTGCTATTGAAAAGCTAACCACCGCTACACTCGATAGACTAAGTAGTAACATTTCTTTCTACGAAGACTGGGCATTTAGGGTAGGCGAATATGGCTCGTTGGATAACACACAAGTTGTTGAAGTAACATTAAACGAAGCACAGTTTGCTAGTAGTCCGTCATTCTTTACATTATTGAACAATGAAGATGTTAGACCAATTGATAGAATAGGCGTAAAGTTGTCAGAGTTATATCAACGTCCACGCTACTTTAATCCGGACTTATTCCTAGCAAAAACTGCTGGCAAGGATTATAATGTTGAAATGAAAACAGCAGGTCCTGTACGAATGGATGATACCGATGTTAGGATTTTTGACTTAAATAATTACGAAACACTCTCTGCGTCTATTGCAACCATTGGCGCAACTAGTACTATTTGGACTGCTAACGACTTCTCTAAGCAATGGAATGTATTTAGGGTAGACCAAACAAATACAGCAGTAATCGGCATATACAACGCGACTGATGGCTATATCTTGATGGAAACTGCGGATACCCACAGTTTAGTTGAAGATGATGTGATCTTGCTCAAGAATGTATCAACTGTGTTTGATGGATTTTATAAAGTAGCATCAGTTCCTGCGTTGAACTCGATAGTTGTTACATTTACCGGAACATCGTTGGTGGGATTTGAGGTAGCTACCGATTTAACTGGTTACATATTAAAATTAACTTCAATGAAGTTCCAGTACGCTACTGACATTGCAGACTCTGTATCTCAAGTGTCATGGCGTGACGGCGACAAGGCATGGGTTACTGATACTGACGGCAATGAAAGCTGGGCCGTTTACGAAAAGACTCGTCCTTACGCACAAACTGAATATTTAAGAGAAGCATCACCAACCGCCAACGGCGAATTTGGTGCAAGCATTGCTAAGTCTCTAGACGGTACTTTGGTACTAGTTGGTAAGCCTGCAGATGTCGCAGGGGAAGTAATTGCGTACCAGTTGGTTGGCGACAACTTTGTAGAATTAGCAACAATAACCGCACCCGGTGGTGCAAGTGGATTTGGTAATCGTATTGCGATCGGAACAGGCCCATACGTTGCTATCGCTGCTAGTGCAACTAACAGCAATCGCGGAGCAGTGTACATTTACACATTTGATGGATCATCATTTAGTCTGAGCCAGACAATTACAAAAGCAGGCGCTGGTGTCGGTGATGCATTTGGTACAGGACTTGCAATATCTGCGGCAACTGACAACTGGATTTATGTTGGTGCTCCTGGCAGCAACCAGGTGTTTGCATACGGTTTTGAAGTTGATACCAACACTTATGATTTAGTTGGTACTATGACAGCTGCAGATAGTGCGGCTGGCGACAGTTTTGGTTTTGCGTTGGATTCGTCAATGGACGGCACAGAAATTATAATCGGTGCTCCATACCATGATTTAACCGCAGACGGCAGTACTGTTGTAACTGACGGTGGCACAGTCTATGTATTTGATAGAACTGTAGAAGCATTTGTTGCTGATGGCAGCACCACAGTTTATACCACAGTACGCAACTTGCAGTCCGTGTCAAGAGTTACTGTTGATGCAGTTGGAGTTAATCCTGCAGACTACACAATCACAGGCACAAACGAAGTTACGTTTGATGTTGCTCCTGCTGTGAGTTCTGTTGTGAGAATAGAAACCAACGAATTTATTCTACATGAAAAAGTACACCCAAACAATGCTGAAGCCTCTAATAACTTCGGCTACGCGGTGGCATTATGCACAAACAATTTAAGTCTATATATCGGAGCTCCTAACGATAGCAATGAACTCGAAGACGTTCGCGCCGCTGGCGAAGTGTACCGTTATGTAAATCAGGGCAGGATCTTTGGAACAATTACAGGTATAGTTACTAACCCAACAGTTACTGCTGGGCACTCTATACGTATTGACGACTTTGAGATAGCACTATCAGGAACCACGTTGTCTTCAGTAGTTGATGACATCAACAACTTTGGTATTATCGGTGTAACTGCACAAGTAGTCGATAGTAAGCTGGTAATTAACTCACGCAGTGACAGAACTTTTGCTAAATTGCGTATCCTTCCAGGCGTTGGCACAGCAATAACGGATCTTGGATTAAACATATTCCCATTACAGCAAGTTATAGAAAATCCAGATCCTACTGAGCATGCATCATTTGGTGAAGTATTGGACGTCAGTGATAACGCTAATCAAGTTGCAGTTGGCTGTCCTAGCGCAGATACTGTGATTGTCATGGAGTTTGATTCCGCAACATCAACAACTATGTTTGACAACAAGTCAACAACAATGAATACTGTGGTTAAGTCTGCTGGTAGCGTTTATATTTACGAGTTCTTCAGTACACCTATTGACAGTGTTGAAAACCCTGCCAAGATGATTCTTGCACAACGTTTGGTCAGTGATGAAATATCAAATGGCGACAGGTTTGGCGCTAGTCTAGTATTCAGTAGTAGCAATGTTCTTGTTGGCATGCCTGGCGATGACACTAGTATATCAGAAGGCGGACAAATTGCAGTATTCAAGAATAGTACTCCTGCATGGAACATTCTGCGTGCCAAAGGTGCATTAGTAGATGTTAGTGCAATCAATAGAGTGTTCTTATATAACACAGTTACTGGCGAAAAACTAACAAACTTGGACTTGTTGGACCCTGCAAAAGGAAAAATTCTCAATATTGCAGCACAGGACATTGACTTTATAAGTGATATTGATCCTGCATATTACACCAATGGCACGTCACAAGTACTCGCTAATAATAACTGGAACGATGAGTACATTGGAAAAATCTGGTGGGACACTGCGAAGTCTGTATGGTTGGATTATGAACAGGGCGATTTTGCGTACAGAAGCGCACACTGGGCGCAATTGTTCCCCGGTGCAGAAGTAAAAGTTTATCAATGGATTGAAAGTGACGTTCCGCCTAGCGAATACACTAATAGATATAGTAATGGAGTCCCTAAAGACAGCATAAACTTTACACAGCGAACAACTACTAACACCGTAACTGGCGGGCAACAGTCTAAATATTACTTCTGGATTACAGACACTACAGAAGTAACCAGTGGGCATAGGTTGACTACTGGTAGTTTAGAACAAGCAATTGTAGATCCGGAGCAGTTTGGTGTACCTTACGCGACTATCATATCTCAGTCGACAGTTGGAATGTGGAATATCGAAAATTATTTGATAGACACTGATGTGGTTATACGAATAGGTTACGACGTTAATAAAAACGACGATATTGTTCACAGTGAATATTCATTGATCCAAGAAGGCAATCCAGCTTCTACTATTCCTAGAAAAATCATCAATAAAATTATTGACAGCTTATGCGGTACTGACAAAGCTGGTAACACAGTCCCGGATCCTGCATTGCCTGACTCTGAAAAGTACGGTGTTTCTAAACGCCCTCGACAAAGTATGTTTATGGATCAACAAGCTGCCATGAAGTTGGTGATAGAAACTACTAACAGTTATTTCATGTCAGTTCCTGCATTGGATAGTATACCGTTAAATAGTGACTTTTACTACAGCGAGCCGGCCCCGTCTGTTTTGTCTGGTGGATATAGCGAAGTTATATCTGATTCATCTATGTTAGATTACATAGATATCGGTACAAAATCGGCTGGATATAAAGTCTTGGCGCAGTATGATTCAGTTACTAATGGCTGGGTTATCTATCAGAAGGCAACCAGTGAAGCAACAGCCTGGACAGTTGCATCCCAGCAGGCTTATAATGTCCAAAATTACTGGACAGCAGCAGATTGGTACGCTTCGGGATATACCAATATTTCAAGATTTAACCACGTGGTCAAGTCTGAATATGACATCGCTGAATTAATTTTAACTCCTGACGAAATAATTAAGGTTACCGATTCTGGCAACGGTACCTTTGTGCTATTCAAAGTAGAGGCTGATTTAACATTAACATTGATTGGCAGACAAAATGCCACATTACAACTGGCATCTACTTTGTGGAGTAATACCCCTGCGATAGAAGCACGCGCTCTGTTGAATGCATTAGTGAGTGTGTATACAGGCACTAGCGAAATCAATTATATCTTGTTTGTGATAATACGTTATGCATTGTCTGAACAAAAATATTTGGACTGGGCATTTAAGACTAGTTTTATCACTGTGCTACACAAGATTCGCAAGTTGGAGCAATATGCAAACTATCAGAAAGATAACCAGACATTTGTGCAGGATTATATTGAAGAAGTTAAGCCCTATAGAACGAAGATACGTGAATATCTACTAAACTATGAAGGCAACGATTACTGGACTGGTGATGTTACAGACTTTGATTTGCCTGGATATTACGATGTTGACTTCCTGCGTTATCGCAGTCCAAGTGGAGAACAGACTAAAGATCCAGAATTATTACAACTTCCAGAGTATTCACAGTGGAATCAAAATCATACACTTTATGTTTCTTCTATTGTCGTTGAAAACGGCGGTACCGGATATGATATTGCGCCACAGGTTGTTATTACTGGTGTAACTGGCAGCGGCGCAGCAGCAGTGGCACAGGTATCCAATGGCACAGTTAGAAGAATTACTGTGACAAATCCCGGAAGTGGATATACGACAACTCCAATAATTACACTTACTGGTGGCAATGGCACCGGCGCGTCAGCATCCACCAGAATGGCCAACGACACAACTAGAAAAATTTCAACTACAATTAAGTTTGATAGAATAACCTATACATCAGACATTACCGAATGGACTGCTAGTACTGCTTATATTGCCGGTGATGTAATCACTTACGCCGGAGAAGTTTATAGTGTGGTTAACGGCTTTACAAGTTCTACTGCATTTGATGCAGCTAACTTGGTAGTAGTAGCAGACGAATCCTTTGATAATGCAAATGACAGAACACTGGCATTCTACCAGCCTAATACTGGTATGACAGGCAAGGATCTATCTCAGTTATTTGCAGGAATCGAATATCCGGGTGTTACCGTAGTTGGCGGACTACCAATAACAGGCTGGGAACCTGTTACTGATTACCAAAGAAACAGTTTAGTAGCACATACCGATATCAATGGAAAATTAAACATCTACAAGGTATTAGCTGACTTTACATCTGGTGCTACATTTGGATCTGGCAATCTTGAAATAGCCACAGTGCCGGGGCTGGATGGCAAACAACAGTTACCAGACTCTACGTATGATTCATTAATTCGTAGCACATTTACCGACTTGGCATTAGGCACAAGAGCAAGTGATATTAATATTGATGGTGGCGAATTTGTCGATACATTCTCGAGTCATGCACCTGAAGAACTAGTACCTGGTATTGTTTTTGATGCGTTAGACCTGAAAGTGTTTACTCTGTCCCCAGCAACTAGTCAACAGTCTGCTGGCACCAGCATTTATATTCACTCGTTTCTAGGCGACAACAGCACTGTTGAGTTTGATGTATCTGTAGTTGGCGAGCACAGAGACCATGTAATAGTTTATACAGCACAACAGGGGTACAAAGTTGAAAATGTTGACTATACATATGATAGAAAAACCACGCTACTAACTTTTGCTGTGGCACCAATATTACATGATGAAATTTATGTGTATTTGTTTACCGATGCTCATGTGGCAGAAGCACACAGCGAAATTCTTAATGCAGATGGTTCTACTACAGTATTCTATGCAGATAACACACCATTTGGTATAGTTAGTGATAGCTTTGTAACTATCAACGGTGCCAAGACTGCTGACTATGTGTTAGCATCGTCCGGCACTGGTACATCTATAACATTTGTAACAGCTCCAGCCGCAGCCGATCATGTGCACATGTACTTGTTTGCCAATACAGGTGGCCAGCAGGCATATAGTGAATTCTATACACAGTTAGTTACTGCCCCGTCTAGTTCTGTTTATCCTGTGGACTATACTATTGATTTGGATAGAGAATTAAAATACAGCGGACCATTTAGTGGAAATATTTTTGTTGAAATCAACAATGTTAGACTACGTCCTGCCAACAACAGATACTACATAGGTGATGGTAGTACTGTCGATTTCTTTATCCCCACAACAGTTGATATTGATCCGGATACAATTAGTGATAACGATATCAGTATTTTCCTAAATGGTGTATTGCAGCAGCAATTTATTGCATATGATGTAGTGCCTAGTGATGGTAGTAGTCTTCGTAGTATACAGTTCTTCACAGCGCCTTTGGCAGATGATGAAGTTGTTGTGAGTTTACAGACTGGTGCTGAATTTAGAATGAACAGTTCACAGCAATTGTTGATTAATGAAACTGTTGATATCCCTGCTAACGCAGTAATTAAGGTTGTCTCATTCAGTAACCACGATATGCTAAAACTAAACACGCAAGTGTTTATTGGATCCACATCTGAACAAATTATTTCAGAACCTGGTTTTGATGAAGGCGGATTTGATTCAATAGCATTCGACGGCGAAGCGATTTCTATTGTCAACAGACCTGTATATACAATACAGAGACCTGTCGGTAATACCAACTATGTATGGGCAACAGTCAATGGCGTTAAGATGTTGCCAAACTATGACTTTACAATGCGAGATCCTCTCACAGTACAGTTCGGTAACCACCTTGCAATTTCTGGAACAGATACTGTAGTTATTACAACATTCACTGAAAACACTGCGGTACTTCCAGTAGGATTCAGAATATTCCAAAACATGCTGGGTGAGATTGAGTACTTACGTATTAGTGATAGTAACACTGTTAGATTGACTCAAGACTTGAATATTACAGATACTCTAATATATGTTACTGATGCCAGTGTGTTGCCAATACCATCAACGGAATTAGCTGTTCCGGGTGTGGTGTTTATTGATGGCGAACGTATAACTTATTACGAAAGAAATACTGATACAAACACATTAGGTAGAATCAGAAGAGCAACTTCGGGCACATCAGCCAAAACTGTACACACTGCTGGTTCGCTGGTTTCGGACGCCAGCGTATCGCAGATTATACCTGGCGACGCACATAATAAGATTTGGTTAGATACTGGGGTATCAACTGCATCGTCCGGAGTTGGGCTATCATTGAGTAACACGATGCAGTCTAATTTCTTGAAGGCAAAACCCAGTTATCTACCAGGATAAATATAAACATGGAAGATAAAAGTACCCCAGTTGAACAAGTAGTAACCAAAACACCCGATGAAAATTCAGGTGTTTTTGTAGAATCAAAAATAAAGATTTTTGATCCAGAGACTAAAGAAGTCTACCTAGAAGGACGAGCATAATGTCAGATTTTAAAGACATACAAAACAATAATATAACGGGTCATATCAAGATATGGAACCCCGTAAGTAAAGAAGTATTCGTGGAAAAGTACAATGCAATTCACTATGAGAATATGAGTGAAGCATTGGCATTGAGCCTCGGTAATAAATCCACTGGTTTTATACACGAAATGCACTTTGGTAACGGTGGAACATCAGTAGACCCTACGGGTATTATTAGTTATTTGCCTGCTAATAACACTGGATCAAACGCTGACTTGTATAACCAAACTTATTACAAAGTAGTGGATGACAATAGTATTTCAAATACCGATGCTACTAGAAATAAAATAGAAATTAGACACACTGTGGGACAGCGATACACCGATATATTAGTCATCTGTTTGTTAGATTACGGTGAGCCACAAGGGCAGACAGCATTTGATAATAGTGAGAATCTGGATGGAGAATTCGTATTTGATGAACTAGGATTAAAAAGCTGGGGCGGTACTATCGGCGAAGGTAAATTATTAACACACGTGGTATTCCATCCCGTACAAAAGAGTCTGAACAGATTAATTCAAATTGATTACACAGTTCGTATTCAAACATTAACTAATTTAAGTAGTCAGGTATAATTATGGCATACGTAGTAAATAAAACCACCGGAAATATTGTTGCAGTTGTTGAGGATGGCACAGTTAATACTATCTCTACTTCTATTGCGCTCGTAGGCAAAGGCACTCAAAACTACGGAGAATACATTGCAGAAAATTCAGTTGTAATGCTGGAGAATTTTGCGAATGACACTGCTCCGCCCAACCCATTAGTTGGCCAGTTATGGTATGACACCACAGACGGATTTATCTATGCATTCGATGGGAGTTCATGGGTATCTCCGGTGACTGAATCGTATTATTCAACATCCACTAATACTGTGGGAACGGCATCAATAACTATATCTAACAACGATGGCTTAACTGTGGGATCTAGCTCAACTGCAAAGTTGGCAGTCGAAGCAGGCAACATTGTATTGAAAACCAATGGATCAGTGAATGCATTTAGTATTAATCCTGCAAACGGTGCAGTATCAGTAGCTGCGGATCCTACCGCAGACCTGGGTGTTGCTACCAAACGTTATGTTGATAATGTAGGTTCATTTGGTGTAGATGCCAACAACAGAGCAACTATTTCCAGTGATTCATACACTCTAACTCTCGACGGTGAAAATATGATTACCGCCGACAGCACTGGTGTAACTTTGACTGGTGCAAGTTTTGTGGCAAACACTCCGGCAACAGAAACTAATAATTTACAAATTGCATCAACTGCTTTTGTACAAAATAACAAAATAAGCCCTGCGTTCACAGGAACTCCTACTGCTCCAACTGCATCACTGGGTACTAATACTACGCAATTGGCATCTACTGCGTTTGTGTCTAATGCAATAGGCGCCTTGAGCACTACAATAAGCACTACATACGCACCATTAAATACTCCTACTTTTATAGGTGTTCCGACAGCGCCCACTGCAACTGCGGCAACTAGTACCACACAACTAGCAACCACTGCTTTCGTGCAGAATAACAAAGCAAGTCCTGCGTTTACAGGAACTCCCACTGCTCCTACTGCGGCGGTGGGAACTAGTACCACGCAAATTGCCAGTACTAGTTATGTGATGACAGCCACTGAAAAGTGGAGTGGTAGCAGGAAGTTTGTCAGTACATTGGACCCGGTCGGTGGAACTGGGTCGGATGGAGATTTTTGGTTTAAGATTGTTTGACCATGGCAGTAACTAGACAAATATTTGTTACACAGCCAGATGTTGCCTGGACTATTACCATTCCGCGCGGAATGAAAATACCAGTTACTTGCGAGCTGATAGGCGGAGGCGGCGGTGGCGGCGGCAACGATGCACAACCAGGGGGCAATGCCGCAGGCGGCCAATATCTCAAGACTGTTTTCGACGTTGTTGGCGGCGACCAACTTACATTTATTGTAGGCGGTGGCGGAGGCGCGGGACAAAGCGGGCGTGGCAATGCAGCAGGCGGCACGGCCGGAACATCTATGATAAAATACATCACTAGTATTTTTAATCTGCGCACAGTGACTGCAAATCCCAAAGTATATGCGAAAACTAATGCAGCGTGGGGTTCTTTTATAAACAACTATGCTGTTTGGGAAAGTAATTCTCTAGCAGCATCATTCACAAGATCCTATATTGTCAACTTTCCGATAACTGGATTTTACCAGTTTAAAGCAGCAGCTATTGGTACAGCGGAAATTAGCGTTGATGGAGTTTTAGCAGCGGGATCAACAAAATCTCTGGGAGACCCAACTTATTTTTCAGTACCAGTTTCCGCTGGCGTTCACACAGTTACGGTTTCTGCTACCAACACACGCGGCGCGGGCGGCGTCGCGCTCGACATTTCAAGAAGCCCTGACAGTAGTAATGATGATTTTACCGGCTCTATGAGTGGCGGACGAGGAGGCAACGCAGGCGCTGCAGGATCCTCGGGTGCAGGCGGCGGCGGCGGCGGCGCAAGCGTCTTGCTAATTAATGGACAAATTGCTGCCATTGCAGGAGGTGGTGGCGGAGCCGGTGGCGGGGGCGCAAGCTCCGCTGGACTATCTGCAAATAATACTCCGATAATTTCAAGATTTTATAATGGACAAAGTGGCCAACAGAAACGAGGAGACGGCGGCGGCGGCGGCGGATCTGGCGGTGGTTTTAGTGCATCATCGGGCGGCACTGAGTCAGCTGGTGATAGTGGCGGAAATGCAGGTGCTAGTGCAGATGTGTGGTACCCTAGCGATCCATATGGCCAAAATTTGACGAATTTTGCAACTGGTAGAAATGCATTCGCCACATTAGAATACGGCACAGGCGGATCACCAGGACAAACGGGCAAAGCAGGATATGCCAGATTTGTTTTCGATGTCTCGTTCGCCAGTTACAAATCTGGCAATGTATGGAAAGACGTATTTGACATGTATGTCAAAGATGCAGGCGACTGGAAACCAGTTGTGGGTTATATTAAACAAAACGGAGTTTGGCAACCATTGGCTAGACGAGAACTAGCAATATATCGTTCCGGCGCTGGTATTGTGGGCGCAGACTATCGCGATTTGGCCATGGTGCCGGCGCCTGTTGTGACTTATTCGAGTAGCGGTGGCGGCAGCGATTCATACAGCGGCGGCTGGAATTATTCCGCAGTCGGTGACTTTAATGATGGTGGCTATGGAACATACAGCAGTGATACTTCATTCGCTTAATTGAGCAGTTTTGTAGCAGGTTTTTTAAATAGATAAATACTTTAAAGTTTGGAGCAACATCAATGGCCTATACCATTAACAAAACAAGCGGTGCAGTACTGGCAACAGTCAGTGACGGTACCATCGACACAACAACTAACTTGACGTTGGTTGGCAAAAACTATGCTGGATACGGCGAGTTTTTAAATGAGAATTTCGTTAAAGTTCTAGAGAATTTTGCAAATACATCTGCACCTAGTAGTCCTCTGTTGGGACAGTTATGGTGGGACAGCACTAATGCTGTGTTAAAAGTATATAACACTACTGGTTGGAAGCCAATCGTCAGCACAGTTGTATCTTCTAGTACACCAACAAACGTGATCACTGGTGACATGTGGTGGGATACTGTAAATGCACAGTTAAAAGTTTATAACGGTGCTGGCTTTACGCTAATTGGCCCAGCATATTCTGCAGGATCTGGTGTATCTGGTGCAGTGGTTGACACAGTTACTGATACGTTAGCTGCTTCCCACGTTATTATTAGATTCTTTTGCGCTGACGTAACAGTTGCTATTATCAGCAAAGATGCGACATTTACCCCAAGTCCGGCAATTACTGGATTTACCACTGTTGTTCCTGGTATGAACTTGGCCGGTACTGGTACTGTTTCGGGTATTCAGATGACTGGGTTGTCTAGTAATGCAAATACGTTGGACACTATTGATAGTACAAGTTTCTTACGCAGCGATCAGAACGATACCACAACTGGTACACTAGGTGTGCTAAACGACACTGGATTAAATATTGGTGTAGACAGTGATCTAAGCCTGTTTATTTCTGGCAGTGATGCAACTATTCGCAACCAAACATCAAACGGCGATATTAATTTACGTGTTAACATCGGTGGTGTTGCAACAACTGCACTAACATTAGACGGCGCTACTGGTATATTTGTACCAGGCGCAGATAATGTTTACGATCTGGGCACTACTAGTTTGCGTTTTAAGACTATTTACGGTGTATCTACTTCAGCACTATACGCTGACTTGGCAGAACGCTTCGCAGCCGATGCAGATTACCCTGCTGGCACAGTGATGTCAATGGGTGGCGCCGCTGAAGTTACTTCTTGTGCAACTGATGCTAGTGAAGATGTGTTTGGTGTAGTCAGCACAAACGCAGCGTACTTGATGAATGATGGCGCAGGCGAAAATGCAACGCATCCTGCAATTGCACTTGCTGGGCGTGTTCCAGTTAGAGTAATTGGACTAATCAGCAAGGGCGATAGACTGGTTAGTGCTGGCAATGGGGTTGCTAGAGCAGGTAAGAAAACGGAATTAACCGCATTTAATGTTATTGGTAGAGCTCTTCAGGATAAAATAACTGAAGGTGAAGGCGTTATTGAAGCTGTGGTGCAGTTGAACAGATAATCGGCTAAATAACACATAACGGGGATAATAACAAATGGCATATATATCGGGTGATTTAATTTTAGACGACCATTATAACACTTTTGCAACAGGTGCGGCAAATGGTTCGGCTACAGACAGCGCAAACGTAAACAACGTGTGGGGTGTTGGTTCAGGAGATAGAGGATACGGACAGACAACAGTACTAACCGCAGTAACTGCGGGAACTGCGGTCACAGCAACGCAATGGGCAACAATGCTAGGTAGGATTAGTTCTATGGCTAGCCATCAGGGCACTAGCATTACTGCTATCAGTAATCCAACTGCTGGTACAACAATTGCAGCATACACCGCATTGTCTGCAAACATTACTGCAATATACAATGCACGTAATAACCACGCAGCGCTGGGCGCCACTAGCACAGCTAATACTGCTGGTAGCAGTGCATGGCAGGCAGCTACTGTGCATACAATAACTGTGACTTTTGCTAACGCTAACAGTGCACGTTACTTCTTTAATGCAGGAGGCGAAATTCGTATTGACACTGCTATCAGTGGTGGCACTGCTGATGGTAAGTACAACGAATGGGCTGATTTGGCCAACACATTAGCTGGCCAAGTTCTAATGAACGGTCACGGTACTACAAAATCAGGTGGAACTGGTACACCTACCACGCTTGCTGGTGCAATTGGTTTCTATGAATTAACAGGCACATACCAGACGATATACCAGCAGTACGCAAACAGCAGTCCTTACACTAGCAACTACATTCGTGTTCAGGCTAAGAAGACAGACACTGTTGTTACGTTTGAAGTACGCTACCAAGACGATGCTGCTGACCAGACATTCGACAAGGCAGTTTACACTCCAGAAGACGTATTGGACGGTACGGTGACTACAACTACTACTATTGCTCCTCCAAGTACAACATACTTGGCTAATACCTGGGGAACACCCAGTATTGGTGGAACAAATAGTCAGTCATAATAGTTAGCTAGCTACAAACTTTACGAAAGGCCAATAATCTTGGCCTTTCGTCATCTTGACTATATAATATTACAATGAGTGATATATCAACTAAACTTAAAGCACAAGCTGAAGCAAAATTCGAACTTACAGTTGCCCGTAAAACACTGGAAGAACGTGTAGAGCAACAGTTGTTAGTAGCATACAATGGCGGCTTGTTTCGAGCAACAACCAATTTAATTGCTTTCCTTTCAACATGGCCTGTTGATACCTTATACCTTAAGGATGAATACAATCGACCAGTTGAAATTTATCGAACAGTATTACTAACGAAGCTATCACAAGCGTATTCAGCTGTTATGAATGACTGGCATACTGAATACCATGAGCTAGTGAAAATACGCAAGGTGGATAATGTCTAAAGGTGCACTGATGTTTGCCTACAATAATGACTTTGATTATTTGTCAATGGCAGACGTTGCGGCTGGGTTAGTTAAAAAGAATCTGGGTATACCAACTACAGTAGTTACTGATGAGGCCAGCGTTAAAGGTAAAAATATCAGGTACATAGATAACGTGATAACAAAAGAATCTACAGGCGGTAATGTCAGAAGTTTCATACTACCTGGAAGCACTGTTACCACTACCTGGCGCAATTTAAACCGCAGTGACGCATATGAACTGTCTCCGTACCAGCAAACAATTATGCTGGATAGTGATTACTTTGCGTTTAGCGACAGACTGCGTCATGTATTTGACACAGAGCACGAGTTTTTATGCTTTGATCAGGTGAGCGATGTTACTGGGCAAAACACTTATGAAAGTGACAGACTGATAGGCAAATACAGTTTACCTATGATCTGGGCAACTGCTGTATACTTTACTAAGTCAGAGTTCAGTAATCTAGTGTTTGAGTTTGTTAAAGTTATTAGAGAAAACTATCGCTACTATTCACTGTTATATAACTTCTCACCCAAACCGTTTAGAAATGACTTTGCGTTTAGTATTGCCTTGCATACACTGAGCGGATACACAACAGACAAACGACATTTCTTCCCCTGGGCAATGCCAAGTATGACAACAAGAGCAAGCGTACTGGATTATCGTCCGGAACTAAATGAGATTGTCTATGAATACCCAGTAGGTGGAAAAACTTACACACACGGTGTAAGCAAAAGCCGTGATATGGATCTACATCTAATGAACAAATTGGATGTTACAGACAGCAATCTACTAGACAAAGTCAGGAAGTACATAGATGCAGAGACTATCTAAGTTTACTGAACAATGCGGTTACATCACTGTGGTACAAAATAACAGTACTACTGATTATCTAGAACTTGCTTACTTGCAAGCTCGCAGTATCAAACGCACACAATCTGTTAAAGCATACGCAGTTATGATTGATGTTGGCACCAAAACATTAATTACTGACAAGCACCGTGAAGTTTTTGACTATATATTGGATATTCCATATGATGACGCAGCCAGTGAAGATGAATGGAAACTAGCAAACGACTGGAAAGTATGGTGTGTTACACCCTTTAAGGAAACAGTAAAGCTGGATTCAGACATTATGTTTACTAGGGATGTTGGCCACTGGTGGGACCTGATGCGAACGAAAGAAGTTTGTATGGCAACCACTATACGTGATTACCGTGGTGATATCTCCAGTGCCCGAGCATATCGAAAATTGTTTGATGATAACAATCTCATAGATGCATACAATGGCTTTACCTATTTTAGGTATAGCAAAACCAGCACTGAATTTTATCAAATGGTAAAGAACATATTTGAAAACTGGCCAGTGTTTCGGGATCAGATACTTAAAAATTGCAGACATGAAAAACCCAGCACAGATGAAGTATATGCTATTGCCGCCAAAATGATTGGTGAGGAACGTTGTTATATTCCCAATACTGGTATTGGTTTTACCCACATGAAGGGTGCGGTAAACGGAATGACTATTAATGATGTTTGGACCGACAAGTTGTATCATCAGCTGAATGGCGTTAACCTTACTGCAGGATTTTACCGACAACATTACCCATTCCATATTTTCGACAAGGCGTGTGCATCTGAGTTAAGTAAACTATATGAATGAAGAATTCTTCAAAGCAGTAGCTGAATTTTCGCCAGTAGTTGAAATTAAAACAGAATACCGATTATACTATGAGTTGGACACTGGTGTGCCGATATCGTTATCCGTTAATAACAATGATGGAGACTATATTGTTATATCCAAAGAGCAATATAGTTCCTTAATTTTAAGTAGAATTCGTATTAAGGACACCGTAATAAAAGAGATTGACTTTCAGCATCGGCATGTGTTAAAATTAAAGTTAGACTCAAATGGAGAGTTCTGTACTATCAAAGGCGACATGATGATAGTAGCCGCCACAGGCGACAACTATACAATTAAAAAACATGAGTAACATTATTGACATTGCAGATTTAGACTGCGTATTCCTAACATACGACGAGCCCAAGAAGGAAGAGTTTTGGGCAAAGATACAGAACATGGTGCCGTGGGCAAAACGTGTTGATGGGGTTAAGGGTAGTGATGCTGCACATAAGGCGGCTGCGGATGCTAGTGACACTGATTGGTTTGTGTTAATTGATGGCGATAATTTGCCTTACGCAGACTTCTTTAACCTACAACTGCGCATAACAGATGCAGATGCTGGCAAAGCATTCCGCTGGAAAGCACGTAATGAGATTAACGGCTTAATGTACGGTAATGGTGGCATGAGTGTTTGGAGCAAGGAGTTTGTCTATAATATGCAAACTCATGAAGCCAGTGATGGCAGTGATGACACTGCTGTGGAGTTCTGCTTTGACCCAAAGTACATTGCAATGCACAACGTGTATAGTACTACCTATCCAAATCAAAGTCCAAAGCAGGCGTGGCGTGCAGGATTCCGTGAAGGTGTTAAAATGTGTCTGGATCGTGGTCGCAAACCCAGCCTAGAAGAATTCGAAGCTGCGGTACACAAGCGTAATTTTGACCACTTGTGTATCTGGCAAAGCGTGGGTATGGATGTTGAGAACGGTGACTGGGCAATTTATGGTGCTCGATTTGGCACACATATGACTATGCTAGCAGGCTGGGACCATACTAAAGTGCAAGACTTTGATGAGTTGGAAAAGTTGTGGCAGGGAGCACAAACAGTATATGCACCTGAAGCCGCAGCGAACTATGGGCGCAGCTTACAGCAGCGATTGGGATTACCTATTGTGGACATGGATGCAGCCCAAAGTAAATTCTTTAAGCATCACTACGGAGCAGGATACAAAAATCTTGATATGATGACTACTGAGATAGATGTTATAAGGAAATTAGAAGGATGGTAAAAGGCGACTACACAGTATATCTAAAAGTAATTGACTCGTATGTGTATGACTTCGATCAGAATGTGGTGGACATTATATACGGACTTCAAAATTATGATCGTGTGATTCTAGATTTAAAGGTTGAATCTCCAGACTTTACCAAGTTGGGAATCACCGACACTTTGGAAAAAATAATTTCGACATACAATGTTCCATACGGTAAATTGGTACTCAAGACCGGCAACATGATTGAGCAGTGCAAGTTGGTGCAAGTTGAAATAGTCAATAGTGCCGAACTAGCAAAAAATGTGTCTATGTATAGAAATGAATTAAACCTGATGTTCGATACTCCTGATATTAAAAAGGAAATACAAAAACATTTTGGAATTTATATCGGTAGATCAAATTACGCAAGACTTGCGTTAGCATCGTATCTGGAACATTATTACGGAGACATCACAGATTTAACATTTCATTGTGATCCGACATCTGACTATCATAAATCACATATTGGCCTTGACCAATTGTTTCATAACTTTGGAACTAGGCATCCGATTTCACGCGCTGCTACGCAATTTATTCATAAGATTCCTATAACCAAAGATGTAATTACTGCATATCCGATTGCACATTCAACTCCATTGTATGGACTTGCTGATGCATATTCTAATATTTTTCTAGATATCGTTTGTGAAACTATGAGCACTGGTGATACATTTAATCGCTGGACAGAAAAAGGAAAACGTGCAGTAATGTTTAAAACTCCTTTCTTATTATTTGGTCCTAGGAATTTTTTAGGAAATATTAAAAAACTAGGATACAAAACGTTCGAACCCTGGTGGAACGAATCATATGACCACTCAGAAGGTGCCCAGCGTGTTAATGAAATAACTTCAATTATTGACTATCTAGCAAAAAAACCGTTATCTGAAATAATATCAATGTATGGTGATATGCAAGACGTGCTAGAGTACAATCGAGAATTAATGCTGGAACATACTAGAAACTTTACAAAATTAAACTATGATGAATTCAAAAAGCAATTTTCTGTCGGCAGCTGAAAATATGAAGACCGAGCTAGGCGACGGTCTATGCTTGGCTAAATGGAAGCAGGTAAGCCTGCATTTAACCACAGGGTTGAATAATAGTTGCTATCATCCTCCTCTGCACCAGATTGACCCAACAGTTCTTAAAGATAATCCCAGTGCGCTGCACAACACCGCATACAAAAAACAACAGCGTGTTATTATGCTTAAAAACGAACGGCCGGATGAATGTAGTTACTGTTGGAATATCGAAGACACTGGCAACCTAAGTGATAGACATTATCGCAGTGGTGAGCCCTGGGCAGCAATGGACTTGGAAAAGATACGCGGTAGCACTGGATTAGAAGATGATGTTATACCTAGTTATGTAGAAGTCAATTTTAATAGCGCCTGCAACTTGACCTGTAGTTACTGTAGTCCACAGTTTAGTTCTAGCTGGGAACAAGAAACTAAAAAGTTTGGTAGTTACCCAACAAGCCCGCCGCATAATGATCCTAGTCACTTTACTGGGCGTAACAAGCCGATTCCGGTAAGAGAAGAAAATCCCTATGTAGAAGCCTTTTGGCGTTGGTGGCCCGAACTATACCCGCATCTAAAACATTTTAGAATGACAGGCGGTGAGCCATTAATGGACAAGAATACATATCGTGTATTCGATTATGTGTTGGCATTACCCAAGCCAGACTTACACCTGAATGTGACTAGTAACTTCAGTGTTGAGGACATGCTGTTTGAAAAGTACATGGGCTATGTTAAGCGGTTATGTGATACTAATATAGAACACTTTATGCAATATGTCAGTCTGGACAGTGGTGTTGCGGAACAGGCAGAATACATACGCAATGGTATGAACTTCAAGCGTGTGGCACATAACGTTAACCGTTATCTGGAAGAAGCACCATATCGTAACAGTTTAACATTTATTATCACAATGAATAACCTAAGTGTTACTGGTATCAAGGAACAATTAGAATGGATACTAGGTCTACGAAAAACATACAGCAAGACATACCAGCGTGTATGGTTTGACACTCCGTTGCTTCGTCAACCTGCTTGGCAAAGCCTACAGATATTGCCATTGGTGTATGTAAACAAACTAGAGCAGGTAGCAGACTGGATGGAACAGAATCTAGCAACTGCGGAAGAACCACTGCATGGATTCAAGGATTACGAAGTACAACGTATGCGTCGTGACATCGCCTGGATGCGAGAAGGTTGCAATTTAGATCCGGAATATGTTATAATGCAGAGAGCAAATTTTTATCGATTCTTTCAGGAATCTGACAAGAGACACAACACCGATTTTCTAACGACATTCCCTGAGATGGCAGAGTTCTGGAAAGAATGCAAGTATCATGCAACACAGTAACACAATTATATGTATAGGCTCCGGCAATGAGCAGTCTGCAACCAAAGCAGAAAACATTGCTAAAAATTACAATAAAGATTTTCACTTTGTTTATGACGGTGGTGAGTTACTGCCGGGAGTTTACCATACGAGCATTTACGATTATAATTTACAAAATTTGTTGGGATTGTCGAATATATCTTTTGTCTATTTAGATGATAGCAATGATGATTATGGCAATGAATTTGATTTTTATAAAAGTGGTATGTTTGTATCCCAGGCCTCCGCTCGGGGATTTTATATAGAATATCCTGACGAAAAATTTAAAAACGATTTTTACAATATTATTGAAACCAATGCGGCTATTTGTGTTTTGCCATGGTTGGGATTACATAAAACTAGTTGGGGCGATAATAGCTGTTGTGTGCAACAGGGATATGTACCTATAGATGTGGTAAAAAAGAAAATGCTTGCGGGAGAACAACACCAGACTTGTTCAAATTGCTATGATCTAGAAAAGCAAAAAGCGGTTAGTAAGCGTATGACTGCATCTGCATATTGGAGTCAGCGATTAAATATAAAAAATTTAGATGATTTATTAACGCAAGCCTCCCCGAAGTATTTTGATTTACGGTTAAGTAACAAGTGCAACGCGATGTGTAGGTCATGTAATCCAGACGATAGTAATCTGATAGACAAGGAATATCATACATTAGGTTTTATTAACAAGCGTGTAGGCACCACTAGCACTAAATTCATTACCACAGAACAAATACATTCTGCTAGTAGATTATATTTCGCGGGAGGCGAACCACTGATACACGAAGATTTCTTGTTGACATTAGAGGAACTAAAGAACGAGAATAAACTAGATTCGGATATCATTGTTAATACCAATGCATCGGTGGTCCCACAGCGAATGTTAGACGCCGCCAAAGATTTTACAAATTTAACGTTTGTTATAAGTACAGATGGTATTGAGGATCAATTGACTTATATACGTTGGCCTATTAAATGGAACAAGTTTGTTGAAAACATAAAAGTTTTAAATCAATTAGCAAAAAATAGACTGCATTTTAATGTAGTGATTTCAATATACAATATTGCCAGATGTTATGAGACATTTAAATGGATAACGGATACCTATCCAACCGCAACTATCGAATTTACTGTTTTAGTTAAACCATATTTGCAACAGGCTAAATTTTTTCCTAATAAACCTATGGCATTAGAAAACCTGCAAAAAATTAAAACATTGGATTTGTACGATACTGATAAAGTATTAAAATCAAAAGTAGATATGTTAACACAACAAATGCTCGACTCCACAGTAGATGTTGATGCACTGAGAAAGTTTTTTGAATTTAATGATGCATTAGACAACAGTAGAAATGCGCATTTAAAAGATTTTATACCAGAACTAGAAGAATGTAGAAAATATGTTAGATAAAAAAGAAACCAATTTAGAATATAAACGCAGGGTAATTGACATCAAGTCAGAATCATTCTGCGGAGCAAAATGGTATAATGCTACTATTTGGTTGGGTAGTGGAATGACCACCAGTTGCCATCATCCATTGCCCCACAAGGTGGAAGTGGCAGACGTCATTGCAAATCCCAAAGCATTACACAATACGCAGAAGAAAAAA
>TARA_R110000782_G_scaffold270455_1_pt1 | contig 37615 bp, 31 predicted proteins | sample TARA_R110000782 | Tara Oceans TARA_R110000782 (sample SAMEA4397859) | marine metagenome | biome: Polar Biome; feature: [SRF] surface water layer (ENVO:00010504); material: water (ENVO:00002006), including particulate matter (ENVO:01000060) such as... | depth 5 m | reverse complement strand
ACTTCGCCTGAACAAGCGCGGCATAAACCGGAGCGCGGCATTATGTGCGATCTCGTGTGATGAAGGGTCCACCGATCGTCGTCGCGATCAGGCGGGTCCGGATCCCATCGCGGGTGCGCAGCAATGCGCCCGTTCCGTCCTGGAAATAATCGACATCGAGGATGATGTTGCGCCTGCAGCGGTAGCTTCGCGTTTCACCAATCGGCGGGAGCGTCTGGGATCCGAGGGAGGACTGCTCCGACTCAATCTTCGCGAAGTTCGCGTTCTTCCGTGCTCGCTCAGGGTCCGAGCAGCCGGCGGCGGCTAGCGCTAGCAGCACGAAGAAGAAGGGGCATTTGCTCCGGACCGAATGGCGGGAGGGGGCGTCATGTCGAGATAGCGGCGCGCAAGCTGTCATGTGCTTCGCCAACGGACGTTTCTCGAACCGATGCCGCCGACAAGGTCTCGGAAGCCACCACGGAGCTTCTCTTGCCAACAAGGAAGGTCGGCGGCGTAAGAGAGATTTGTCGCAAGCGGCTCAGTCGTCGCGACTCCGGCGACGGTGATATTGTTTTCAGTGGCAAGAGGCATATGGCCGTCCGAGAGAGCACAAAAGCGGATCCGCCTGCCATCCAATAGAAGCCTGCCCCCGCAACCTTGACCATCGGTTCGCCATCTAATCCCCGCCTGAAGCGACCATTACAAATCTGTCATCCAAGCGGTAGGTGGTGCCCGGGGCGACCTGCTGCGGCATAGTCGGTGCAACAGTGGGGCGTCCGATGTCGGCTGTGGTCTTATTGCTGGTCTGGTTGCTCGCCTCGGCAGAACATGGAAGTGTGAGCAGGATGTTCGCAACAGCTGCTGTAGTGACGCCACCCGCGCAAGAGCATCGCGATCCAAAATGGGGCCATCGGATAGGTGAAGGCGCGACCATCGACTTTGTTGGCGGCAGGATCGATATCGTCTTCAAGCCCTATGCAGGCAGCCTACGAGCAGTCCTGAGTATCCGGTGCGAGGGCGGTCGCTGCGCCGCTTTCCGCGATCCCGAACTGCTGGTGCCGATCCAGAACGCTCCTCATTTGCGCGTGCGCTTTCGCCCGGCGGATGGTCAGCTGATATCCACCACCGCGCTGTCGCGTCTCCCCCACGAAAGCATGCTGTCGTTCATGCTGGGGGGTCGCCGTCATACGCTGCGGGTGCGCTGACAATGCGGCAGCGTCGGCCATCGCTTGGACCTGGCCGTGAAACCCGCACGGGTTCAGGCTTGCAACATACCCGAAAGCGAAGTGTAGCCGCTCGGTTCAACGTCGCTGCGACCGGATGGCGGTAGATCGGAACGTTCGTTGAGCCGTCAGACCATCATCCTTTTCGTTGCCCTTGCTCTGTTGGCTCTGGCTGTCGGCGTGGCGATCTATCACGATAATGCCCGTTGGCCCGACGCCGGGGACCGCGCGGGGGCGGCCATCGGCGGGCCCTTCACGCTCGTCGACGAAGATGGCGCGGCCGTCACCAGCGAAAGTTTTAAGGGTCGTTTCCGGCTGATGTACTTCGGCTACAGGCTGTTTCAGCGATATCTCACTCCCGCACGGTCACCCGCTTCGGGCAAAAAGCGCGTCAAGAAAGGGGTTCGGCCAAATGCCTGACAATTTGATGAGTTTGGTCCCTCCGCAAGCTATTCCTCGGGAGAAAGGCCTCCTCCAGACGAGGCCATCTTCCCTTGCGGCCCGGACCACGCCGTGGGCGCGCGCCCCCGCGCCCACGGCGACACCCTGCGCGAATCTGGCCAGGCCCTGTGTTGGCGAACGCTCCGGGAACCGAAAATACACGGCAGTAACAAGGATAACTCTCATCTCAAACGGTGATGGTTTGCGCCGCCGCGTCGCGCTGTCGCCCCCCTCCTCCTCCTCCTGGGAGCTCCCTTTGCTGGCCTGTTGGTCGGATGCTCTGAATCAGCCGAGGCCGACGCATCCAATGCGGTCACGAACACGAGTCTTCCCGTACAAATGCCATCCGCCATCAGATCGAGTATCGAGCCGAGCGGGATCGCGCCAGGGGACCTCATCTCGACTGAGCAACTGAGACGGATAGGGAAAGCCCACGCTGCTGAGCTGTTGTCAGCAAGCTAGTGGCCGCAGCCCTGTCCAGCGGTTTCGAGAAGAAATAGCCTTGGCCCAGCTCGCAGCCGAGATCGGCAAGCTGTGTTGCCTGGACCTCATTTTCGATCCCTTCGGCAACGACTGCGATCTTGAGCCTCTGGGCAGTATGCAACAGACCGCCGATGATCGCCGCGCCAGCGTGGTCCGGAGCCAGTCTGTCGGCCAACATTTTGTCGATCTTGATCATATCGACCGGCGTCGTCAGCAGCGGCACCAGCAGACCCCCACCAGTCCCGAAGTTGTCGAGTGCGACGCGAAGACCTTTCGATCTCAGAGCCTCAAGACCCCGAAATAGGTTATCACCCCGAACCGTCGCATAGGCACTCTCCGCAATCTCAACGACGAGATGCTCGAGCGGCACACCATGATCTCCGAACAGGGCGCCGATCTGCTGATCGAGCCTGCCGCCGCGAAAATCGGCGAGCGAGACATTGATGCCGATATGCTGGATCGGCAGGGCCATATCGAGCCAAGCGCGCATGTCAGCGGCGACAATTGCCAGCATTCGCTCCGTCAGTTCCGACGCTATGTGGACGTCGGCCGTGGCCTCGCGGAAGGCGGCCGCCGGCAGGAGGCCGCCATTGTCCATGCGAAGGCGGCAGAGCGCTTCCAAAGCGACGATTTGGCCTGTGTCGAAGCGGACGATCGGCTGATAGTGCGCCTCGATTCGGCCCTCGTGCAGAGCGGCATCGACGTCGCGGATTGCCGCGATGCGATGGGTGATCCGGCTATCCAGGCCCGGCCAGTACCGGATGAATCCACCGCGGCCGGTCTCCTTGGCATGATAGAGGGCATAATCCGCATTCTGTCGAACAGAATCGGCGCTACGATCGCCTGCTGACAGGACGGCGGCGCCGATCGTCGCCTTCGGTAGGACTACATGACCGTTGCAATGGATCGGTTCACAGAGAGTATCGAGGATTCGGTGGGCTAAAGTCTCGAGATCGCAGAGCGCCTCGGGAGACTGGACGAGGATCGCGAATTCATCGCCGCCGATGCGAAAGGTCCGGTTCGGCGAAGCCGCGGTGGCTGTTCGACCGGCCACAGCCTGAAGCAACTGGTCGCCTGCATGATGGCCGAAACTGTCATTGACCACCTTCAGATTGTCGAGATCGAGGACAAACAGTGCCCAGGTGCCTGGGTCCGAGCAGGACAGGTGCGACAACGCGAGATTGAACGCGGCGCGATTGGCGAGTTGCGTCAAGGCATCGACATTGGCCCGTCGTTCCCGTTCAAGCACGCGACCATGGCGCTCGAATGCGATCGAACAGAGCTGGACACAGATTTCGATGGCCGCCTGCTCGGCCGGGGTCGGTCCCCTCGCTTCATGATGATAGACAGCGAACGTGCCGAGCACCCGCTCGTTTTCGTCGAAGATCGGCGTCGACCAACACGCCTGGAAAGCGAGCGTAAGCGCTTGATCCCTGTAGTCCACCCAGCGTGGATCGGCGGCAATGTCCGCCACTAGAACGGGCTTACGCAAAAAGGCCGCGCTCCCGCAAGATCCGCGATCGGGGCCAATCATCAGATTATCGAGCGCCACGGAAAGGTCTTCCGGTAAGTTCGGCGCGGAGAGGGGGTGAAGGATTCCGTCGTCATCGAGCGCCATAATTGCGCAGATGAATTCTGGAAACTGCAGCTCTATTTCATGGCACAGGCGATCAATCGTCGCCTTTAGACTGGCTCCCTTCGCGATCATTTCGAGAATAATGTTGCGCAGGGTAAGCAAGTCGTCTCCACGTCTTCCATTGTTTATCGATAAGGCAATTAGGTTCTCGCACGCATCGAATGTATAACTGTGGCATTAAGCCTTCGCTAACTTGGTTCTTGAAATTGAGACAGCGAACGATCCGATTGGGAGGATTCGACGAGCGGAAACGTTTCGCGAGGTCCGGATCGCGCTCATCTGAAGTGTTTCGTCACGTCGACATCACGGCGCTATGCCGTCAAAGCGTGTCGGTCCCGCGATCGTCAGTCGGCCTCGCCGCCTTCACACCAGCGGCCATATCCATGGCGAACTGGAGATGAGAAGCAGCAATGTCCTCACCCGCTTCGTCGAGCAGCAGCAACGCCTCCCGCATCAGCGCAATAGCGTGCTCCCTCATGCTGGCGGTGTCTCGCATGCCATCCCTCATCTCGCGGCGGTGGTGCGGTCGGAGGAGGAAGGATCCAGGGGAAGCAGATCGAGACATCCGCACCCTTTGTCGCTCCCTTCCACGCCGACGCTTCCGCTTCCATCGTCGCTGCGCTTCCCTCGACTTCCTTTCTCAAATCGCAATTGGGGGTCGGGCTCGCGGAGAGCGTGCGCCGGGCCATGACTGCAATTTAGCCAAATTTCCTTAAATGATACTTAAAACCCGTCGCCTTATAACCATCTTGAGCTGACTTACGATAGGGTGAAACGCTCGCACCCAGGTTCGCTTCGAAAGATACTGGCGACCAATATCCGCCGATGCCGCAAGGAACGCGGCGTCAGCCAGCAGGATTTTGCGCTCGAGATCGATATGGACCGCACCTATTTCGGCGGCGTCGAACGCGCCGAACGCAACGTGTCGATCGATAATATCGAGCGGATCGCCAAGGGGCTCGAGATCAGTGCCGATCTGCTGCTCAAGGAGCCGGATTGAGATTTGCCTGCGTGCGCCAGCGCACATCCTGTGTCCGAGAAGAGAGACTGCCGTGGTCTGGGATCGATCAGCTTTGGGTCGACTCGGCCGAGCGCTAGAGCAAGCGACGAACACGAGCTGCGAGAAACTATTTTGGTGCTGACCTCGGACAGACAGCTAGAGATACTTGGCGATCGCCCGAAATTGCTCGACGACGCCAGCTTCGCCGGGATCGCCCGCATTGGTCAGGCAATGGTCGATATGATCTTCGATCAGCGCCCTCTTGGCGCTGCTCACCGCACGCTCGACCGCGTGGAGCTGTTGGGCGATATCGGCGCAGGATCGACCCGCTTCGATCATCTCGACGATGCTTCGCAAATGGCCCCCCGCGCGGTTGAGCCGCTTGACGATCGCGGGATGGCTGGCATGAACATGGTCACTCATTCGGCCCTCATCTCATCAATGTGCGCTGAGGTCCATTGAGACCTTTACATATCCCCCTGGGGGGATATCAGGCCGCCATGCTCGACGTCCTCGCCAACCGCGTTTATCGCCATCTGTTCCTGGCGCAGGTCATCGCGCTTGTCGGAACCGGGCTGGCCACCGTCGCGCTCGGACTGCTTGCCTATGATCTGGCGGGGAGCAACGCCGGCGCGGTGCTGGGAACGGCACTCGCGATCAAGATGGCGGCCTATATCGGCGTGGCTCCGATCGTCGGCGCCTTCGCCGATCGCCTTCCACGCCGCGCATTCCTCGTCAGCATGGATCTCGTCCGGGCCGGGGTCGCTCTCTGCCTGCCCTTCGTCGATCAGGTCTGGCAGATCTATATCCTAATCTTCGTGCTTCAATCGGCGTCGGCTGCGTTCACGCCAACCTTCCAGGCGACAATCCCCGACGTCTTGCCGGAAGAGCGCGATTATACGCGTGCACTTTCGCTATCGAGGCTCGCCTACGACATGGAGAGCCTGACCAGCCCGATGCTGGCCGCGGCGCTGCTGACCGTAACGAACTTCCACTGGCTGTTCGCGGGCACCGCGGTCGGTTTTGTGTGCTCGGCATCGCTGGTGCTCAGCGTCATGTTGCCGAAATCGCCCGCGTCGGACGCGAAGGGTCGAAGCATCTACGAAAAGACGACGCGGGGGATTCGGATATATTTGAAAACGCCACGGCTGCGCGGCTTGCTCGCGCTCACTTTGGCCTCGGCGGCGGCAAGCTCGATGGTGATCGTCAACACCGTGGTGATCGTCCGCGGCGAGCTCGGCCTGTCGCAGCGCGATGTCGCGATCACGCTCGCGGCCTTCGGCGCGGGCTCAATCCTCGCGGCACTTGCGCTGCCGCGGCTGCTCGACCGGGTTTCCGATCGTGCGCCGATGATCGGCGCCGGAGCGGCCATGACGATCGGTCTTGCCATTCTGGCGGCGCTTACCTGGTGGTTCGTCGCCACGCCGGCATACTGGTCTGCGTTGCTGGCGGGCTGGATGGTGCTCGGCGTCGCCTATTCGATGAGCGTCACTCCCGCCGGCCGACTGCTGCGTCGTTCGTCCAACGCCGAGGATCGGCCGGCGCTGTTCGCCGCCCAGTTCGCGCTCAGCCATGGCTGCTGGCTAATCACCTATCCGCTCGTCGGTCAGCTCGGGGCAGGTGTCGGCCAAGTGGCCGCGTTTGCAGCCATGGCGGCGATCGCAGCAATTGGCACAGCAGCAGCAGTTTGGCTGTGGCCGCGCGCCGACCCCGACGCGATATTCCACGTTCATGATGGTTTATCGACCGATCATCCTCATCTGCGCGAGGCTCATGCAGCCGGCAGCGGACGCCATGCTTTCGTGATCGATGATCTTCATCGCGACTGGCCGCGAGCACCATGAGCTTGTTGTCGTCGAACAGCAATGCTAGCGCACGGCGGATGTTTCGGTTTCTCACCGCGCTGCTGATCGGTGTTCTATTGTCCTCGCACGGGACGATGGGCGTGGCCGCGCCGCATGCCGACGGTTCTGTCCACATGTCCGCCCACATGCATGTCGCCCATGATTCGGACGCTGCCGACATCCAAGCGTTTGATGGCAACCATGAGGCCGACGTTTCAAGCGAGACCGAGACATCGAGCGAGGACGATGGGACGGACAGCCCGATCGAGCCAAGCGCAGCGCATGCCCACGCGGCCGCGGACCAGATTCCAGCGGTAGGCATGATGCTCCCAGATTTTCCTTTTGGCGGCACCCACCATGCTGGTCTGGTGGTCACACGACTCCCATCCGCGCCTCAGTCGCCGCTGCTCGAGCCGCCCTCAGCCTGATCTTGCGCCGCGTGCGCCGCGCGCAGCGCGGTGCCCCGAATGGACGATCAGGAGCTAACCTTCATGCATATTTCCATGCGTGCCGCGATTGTCGCGGTCGCTCTCTCGTCGGCGTCGGCTGCGGTCGCGCAGGCGGATACGCTGTCACTCCAAGAGGCGATTGCCCGTGCCGTCGCCGCTTCGCCCCAGACCGCGGCCACCGCCGCGCGCGCTGACGTGCTCATGGCAGCGCGGGCGCAGGCCGATACCAAACCATCCCCTTCGATCGCCGCCAATGTAGAAAATCTGAGTATCGGCGGCCGCGACCTGAACAATCAGATCCAGCTCGACGCGACCTACAACCAGCGGATCGAGCGTGGCGGCAAGCGCGCCGCCCGGATCGCGCTGGTCGAGGGCGATATCGGCGTAGCCAACGCAGAGGCGGTCGTGCGTCGTCTTGAAATTGCGGCCAATGTGCAACGGCTCTACGTCGAGGTCCAGGCTGCCGAGGTGGCGATCGCCAATGCGCAGGAGCGCGTGGACATTGCCGTTGCCCTGCAGCGCGAAGTGCAGCGCCGCGTGGACGCGGCACGCGATCCGCTGTTCGCCGGAACCCGCGCTCGCACCCAGCTCGCCGAAGCGCGTGTCGATCTCGATCTGGCGACGCGTGCACGGAACGCCGCGCTGCGCCGGCTAACCGCCCAATGGGGCCAAACGCTTGAAGGCATCGCGATCCCAACCGATCGATTTCTTCGGTTTGACCGACCCCCGATCGCGGCGTCGGCCGCGCCCGCTCAAGCCGACGTCGCGATCTACGAAGCGCGGCGCCGGCGCGCGGCGGCCGCGATCTCGCTAGAGCGAAGCAACGCGGTACAGGATCCGACCGTGTCCGCCGGGCCGCGCTTTCTGGGAACCGGAGACATTGCCTTGATTGCCGGCGTCTCGCTGCCGTTGGGCAACCGACGGTTGGCCAGTGCGAGCATCGCGCGCGCCGAAGCCGAACAACGCCAGATCGATGCGGAGCTGGCTGTCGAACGGTTCCAACGCGGTCAAGCCATCGCCCTGGCGGTCACGCGGGTCGATGAGGCGCGGGACGAAGCTGAGGCGGTGCGCGACCGGGTAATCCCTGGCGCTCGACAGACGCTCACGGAGGTCCGCGCGGGCTATGCGCGCGGCGGCTTCTCGTTCCTAGATGTTTCCACCGCGCAGAATGCGCTGGCCGCGGCGCGGACGCGGTTGGTGCAGGCCGCCATCCGTTATCACCAGGCCGGTGTCGAACTCGACCGCCTGACCGGCCGCTTCATTCCCCTCGTCCAGGAGGCACACTGATGCCGAATTCTCGTATCATGCTGCTTGCGGCGCTGCTGCTGCCCCTCGCCGCTTGTGGAAGCGGCGGCACCGGCCCGGAGCCCAACGAACAAAGCGAAGCTCCTGCTACCGACGATTATGAACGCGGCCCGCACAATGGCCGGATGTTGCGCGACGGCAACTTCGCGATGGAGCTGACCGTGTTCGAGGACGGCGTGCCGCCGGAATTCCGGCTTCACGCCTATCGCGACGACAAGCCTGTCGCACCCGGCGATGTCGCCGCCACGGTCGTGCTGCGCCGCTTGGACGGAGAAGTGAACCGCTTCACCTTCGTGCCGGAGGAAGACTTTCTACGCGGGCAGGGCACCGTAACCGAGCCTCACAGCTTCGATGTTCAGGTTACCGCTCGCGAGGGCGGTCGCCCGCACCAGTGGAAATATGAGTCCTACGAGGGCCGCACCACGATCGACCCGGCGGCCGCGCGTGCGGCCGGGATCAGGATCGAACAAGCAGGGCCAGCGACGATCGGCGAATCGATCGAACTGATCGGCCGCGTCGAACTCGATCCGGCCGCGACCACCGAGGTCGGTGCCAAATATCCCGGCCCGGTGATGGCGGTCTACCGCAACGTCGGCGACCGCGTCGGACGCGGCACGCTGCTTGCACGCGTCGAGAGCAGCGACAGCCTGCAGACCTATTCGGTGTTTGCGCCCAGTGGAGGCCTCATCACCGAGCGGAACACCAATGTCGGCGACATCGCGGGGTCGGAGCCGATGTTCGTCATCGCCGATCCGTCGCGCACCGTCGCCACCTTCCCGGTCTTTCCGCGCGAGATGGAGCGCGTGCGGCCGGGCCAGCCGGTGCAGATCCGGGGGCTGGAAGGCAATCGCACCCAGGCCTCGACGATCCGCGACTTCCTGCCGCTCGCCCAGGTTGCGACCCAGTCGCTCACCGCCCGGGCAGCGCTGCCGAACCGCGATGGGTTCTGGCGACCGGGAATGAGCGTGCGTGGCCGCATAACGGTCGATCAGCGCACCGTACCGCTCGCGGTCAAGACCGCCGGGCTGCAGCCGTTCCGCGACTTCACCGTCGTCTTCGCGAAGGTCCGCGACACCTATGAGGTGCGCATGCTCGAACTGGGCACCCAAGGACCCGAGTGGACCGAGGTCAAGGGCGGGATCAAACCCGGCCAGCCCTACGTCGCCGAGGGCAGCTACATCATCAAAGCGGACATCGACAAGTCCGGCGCCAGCCACGACCACTAAGGAAACACAGCCATGCTCGAAAGCATCATCGGGCTGTCGATCCGACAGCGCTGGGCGGTCCTCGCCATCGTCCTCCTACTCGCCGCCGTGGGCGTCTGGAATTTCAGCCGATTGAAGATCGACGCGGTCCCGGACATCACCAACGTCCAGGTGCAGATCAACACCGCCGCGCCCGGTTTTTCGCCACTCGAGGCGGAGCAGCGGATCACCTTTCCGGTGGAAACCGCCCTCGCGGGGCTTCCGAGGCTTGAATATACCCGCTCGGTCTCGCGCTATGGCCTGAGCCAGGTGACGGTGGTGTTCGAGGACGGCACCGACATCTATTTTGCGCGCCAGCTCGTCAACGAACGGCTGCAGGGCGTGCGCGGCACGCTGCCGGCCGCGATCGACCCCGAGCTCGGGCCGATCGCCACGGGTCTGGGCGAAATCTTCATGTATACGGTCGAGCCCAAGCCCGGGGCGCGCAAGCCCGATGGATCGGTCTATACCGCGCAGGATCTGCGCACGCTGCATGACTGGGTGGTGCGTCCGCAGTTGCGCAACGTCCCCGGCGTGACCGAGGTCAATTCGGTCGGCGGCTATCGCAAGGAATATGAGGTCGCGCCCTACCCCGAGCGGCTCGCCGGGTTCGGGCTGACCGTGCAGGACGTGATCGCGGCGCTGGAGAAGAACAACGCCAATGTCGGCGCGGGCTACGTCGAGCGGTCCGGATCGCAATATCTGATCCGCGTGCCCGGCCAGGCGGCCGGGGAGCAGGATTTGTCCGGCATCATCGTCGCTTATCGCCAGAACACACCAATCCGCATCGCCGATGTCGCCGATGTCTCGATCGGATCTGAGATCCGCAACGGCGCCGCCACCAAAGATGGCAAGGAAGTGGTGCTGGGCACCATATACATGCTGGTCGGCGAGAATGCGCGCGAGGTGTCCGTCGCGGTCGCGGAGCGGCTGGAGGAGGTCAACCGATCGCTGCCCGGCGGGGTCGTGGTCAACACCGTCTATGACCGCGCGAAGCTGGTCGAAGCCACCGTCGGCACCGTCGAGAAGAATCTCGCCGAAGGCGCGCTGCTGGTCATCGTCGTGCTGTTCCTGCTGCTCGGTAACATCCGTGCCGCGCTGATCACGGCGGCGGTGATTCCGCTCGCCTTCCTGCTGACGATATCGGGCATGGTCGTCGGCAACGTCTCGGGCAACCTGATGAGTCTCGGCGCGCTCGATTTCGGCCTCATCGTCGATGGCGCCGTCATCATCGTCGAGAATTGCCTGCGAAGATTTGGCGAGGCGCAACATAGATTGGGGCGCTTGCTCGACCGCGAAGAACGCTTTGGCCTTGCCGCCTCGGCCAGCGCCGAGGTGATCAAGCCGAGCCTGTTCGGCATCGCGATCATCACCATCGTCTACGTGCCGATCTTCGCGCTGGAGGGCGTCGAGGGCAAGACCTTCCACCCGATGGCGTTCACCGTTGTCGTCGCGCTGACCGCGGCGCTGCTGCTGTCGCTGACCTTCGTTCCAGCCGCCGTCGCGATGGTCGTGACCGGCAAGGTCGAGGAGAATGAAAACCGGGTGATGCGCGCGGCCAAACGGCGCTATGCGCCGCTCCTCGATTTCGCGCTCCGGCGCCGCACGGCGGTGGTCGCAGGTGCCGTCGGGCTTGTCCTGCTGAGCGGGTTCGCCGCGACACGGCTGGGATCGGAATTCATCCCCAGCCTCGACGAAGGCGACATCGCGCTCCACGCGCTGCGCATCCCCGGCACCAGCCTGACCCAGGCGGTGGCGATGCAATCGGCGCTCGAACGGCGCATCAAGCAGTTCCCGGAGGTCGACGAGGTCTTCGCCAAGATCGGCACGGCCGACGTCGCGACCGACGCCGTGCCGCCGAGCGTCGCCGACACCTTCATCATCATGAGGCCGCGAAGCGAATGGCCCGATCCGCGTAAGCCCAAGCCGCAGCTCGTCGCCGAGATGAACGCGGCAGTCCAGAAGGTGCCGGGATCGCGCTACGAGTTCATCCAGCCGATCCAGATGCGCTTCAACGAGCTGATCGCCGGCGTGCGATCCGACGTCGCGATCAAGGTCTATGGCGATGATCTCGAGCAATTGGCGACAACCGCCGACGCGGTCCTCGGCGTGGTGTCGACGGTCGAAGGCAGCGAGGATGCGCAGACCGAGCAGGTGACCGGGCTTCCCTTCATCCAGATCACCCCCGACCGGGCAGCACTGACTCGGCTCGGCCTCAACGTAGAGAACGTCCAGTCGGTCGTATCAACCGCGATGGGAGGAACGCCGGCGGGACAAATCTTCGAGGGCGACCGGCGGTTCGACATCGTCGTGCGCCTGCCGGTTGCGCTGCGTCAGAATCCGGAGGTGCTGGAACGCCTGCCCATCCCATTGCCCGGTGGGACCGGCTCGATCCCGCTGTCCGAGATCGCCACGATCGAGCGGACGACGGGACCGAACCAGATCAGCCGCGAGGACGGCAAGCGCCGCGCGGTGGTGACGACCAACGTCCGCGGTCGCGACCTCGGATCGTTCATCGGCGAGCTCCAGCGGCGGATCGGCGCGGAGGTTGATTTGCCCGAGGGCTATTGGATCGATTATGGTGGGACGTTCGAGCAGCTCCAGTCGGCATCCACCCGGCTGCAGATCGTCGTTCCCCTGGCGTTACTGCTGATCTTCGGGCTGCTGATGGCGCTGTTCGGATCGGCGAAGGATGCCGCGATCGTCTTCTCTGGAGTGCCGCTGGCGTTGACCGGGGGAATCGCGGCGCTGCTGCTGTTCGGCATCCCATTTTCGATCTCGGCCGGCGTCGGCTTCATCGCGCTGTCGGGCGTGGCGGTGCTGAACGGCGTGGTCATGCTGACCTTCGTCCGCCAGCTGCGCGATGACGGCTATGCGCTTGACGACGCGATCCGCGAAGGCGCGCTGACACGGCTGCGGCCGGTGTTGATGACCGCGCTGGTCGCCTCGCTGGGCTTCGTGCCGATGGCGCTCAATGTCGGCTTGGGATCGGAGGTTCAAAGGCCGCTGGCGACGGTGGTGATCGGCGGGATCGTCTCCTCGACCATCCTGACGCTGCTCGTTCTCCCGGCGCTCTACCGCATGGTCCACGGCCGCCGCGCGCAAGACGAAGACACGGGCCTGCGCCCGCACCCCCAACCGGCCACGACATGACCCGCGAAGGGAAAGCCATGTTCTCAACGGTGATCCGGCAAAGGATTCCCGACCGACGAGCCGCCCTGCTGCTGCTCGGCGCTCTGCTGGTGCTGCCGCGTCGGTCGGGCGTTTCTGCCGCTTGGCCACACCTTTTTAGCTCGAATGCCAGCGAGGACTCAGCGAGCCGGCCCGCGGTCGACGCCGGATATCCCGAGGCACGATGACGGTTGCCGATGGCGACGGCCGATCGGGGACGGATTGAAGCCGCCATCCGCTTAGTCAGCCACGTCCACGGCGACGATCTCGGGCGTCGCCGGCAACGGTTGAAGGCCGTGCGCCTCGCACCATGCGGTGAAGATCGCCCAGTCCGACGCATAGGCGCGCTTCGTCGAATGCCGACCGCGCCGCCTTATATTGAGGGCATAGCGTGGAGAGTACGCCAGACAACGCTTAGGCTGCGCGGTTGTGGTGCGTCTTCGGCAGCTCTACCCCAGAGGAAGTCGCCGGAGAAGGCGATATGCTCCCAGCCAACCGGCGACGTATGAGCAGGCACCGCGACCGACGCCGATCGCAGATGCTGGACGGCGGCATCCTTATAGGCCGATTCCAGTCCTTGGGCGTTGTCGAGTTCCATCGGCCTTCTTCTAATTGCGTTACATTGCAGCGCCAAAACTCTTGGTTGAGCGGGTCGGCCATAGGTCAGCACCGGATCGCCAGCATGGTCACGCGAAAGGCTCACGTCGAGAGCTGTCGGCGCCACGCTGCCGTCCCGCGACCAAGCGGCGGTGACCGGCGACTGGAGTCGGCGCTACGAGGAGTTCTAGCCGACGCCCGCGTTCGCGGGCCGGTTTCGCCAAAGCGCCATCATCAGAAATGCAAGCCCGGCGAACATGGCGCCTGCGACGAACGTCGCCCTTGATCCCGAGTGATCCCACAACAGACCCGCAACGACGCTCGCGGCGAGCAGCGCGAGACCGCTCGCGAGATTGAACAGTCCATAAGCCGAACCGCGCAGTTCTTCGGGAGCATGATCGGCGACCAGCTTGGCCATCAGACCTTGGGTGATCGCCATGTGCGCGCCCCAAAGAATGATCCCCGCGAAAGTTCCGATGATGTCTGAGGAGAAGGCCAGCAGGAGGTCCGCTCCAATGAGGCAGGCCAGTCCCCACAGCAGCAGCTGCCGGGGCGGTACCCGGTCGGACCAAATGCCAGCTGGGTAGGCGCCGAGGGCATAGACAATGTTCATCGCGACCAGAACGAGCGGCGCGAGCGCAAGCGGCAGGCCTTCCGCGCTGGCTTTGAGAATGAGAAATGCTTCACTGAACCGGGCCAGCGTGAACACCACCCCGACCGCAACGACACCCCAGAACGATCGCTCCAGTCGCTTGATATCGCGCATTCGGACAGGCGGGCGGGCGGGGCGGTCGGTGGTGGGTGTCTGTTTGTCCTCGACACCGAACACGACGAGGAGGACCGACACGGCGGCGGGGATGATGGCGATCCAGAAGACCGCGCGGATGTCGTTTGCGAACGCGAACATCAGGCCGATCGCAAGCAGGGGCCCGGCGAAGGCGCCCACGGTGTCCAGCGATTGCCTCAGCCCGAACGCCCGACCCCGAATCGCAATTGGTGTTACGTCCGCTACGAGCGCGTCTCGGGCCGCTCCCCTGATTCCCTTGCCGATGCGATCTGCAAAGCGCGCTCCCAGCACGACCGAGGCGGTGCCCGCGATCGCGAAGAAGGGTTTTGACACAGCACCAAGCCCGTAGCCGAGGAGAATAAGTGGTTTCCGCCGTCCGATCCGATCCGATATATAGCCCGAGAACACTTTCGAAATGGACGCGGTGGATTCGGCGATCCCGTCGATCAGCCCGACGAACGCGACGCTGGCGCCAAGCGTACCGGTCAGAAACAGCGGCAGCAGCGCGTGGATTATCTCGGACGAAAGGTCCATGAACAGGCTGACGAGGCCCAACGCCCAGACTGTTGCAGGAATGCTGGGCCGTGCTGTGGACTGTTCGGTTGAAGTACGATTCACCTGCTCACTGTCCGTATTCTGAATGCTCAAGCGATATCGCACAGACACCGTCGTAGGCGCACCTTGTGAATCCACAACATGCCCCGTCGCACGGCCGCGCGTAAACGCGTGCGCGTGACCACGCGCTCGATACCTCCCGCCGCAGCTGCGGCCACCGTGCCGTTCGCGGTCATTGCGGCCGGTGCGGGATCGGATGAAGCTGTTTTGGCCGGCAGATCGTCATGCGAACAGTTTGCCAGAGTTCGCTCCCGAACGCCGAACATCTGTCCGAGAAGTGTGATTCTCGGACAGTGGATTGATGCGCGGAAGGGGGTGCGATATGGGTCGTGCGATGACCGACGAAGAGGATCATGCGCGGCTGTTGCCGATGGTACCGGCACAGCCAATGCTGCCGGACGTTCTGCATGCGCAGATCGAGCGCGCCGCCGACTACGCCAAGGCGTCGCGCGCGCCGTCGACCCGACGCGCCTATGAAGCCGACTGGAAGATCTTCACCGCCTGGTGTGCGCAGCACGGCATCGATGCGCTGCCGGCCAGTCCCGATGCGCTCGCCGTGTTCGTGAGCGTCGAGGCAGACGCCGGCACCAACCCGCGCACCATCGGCAAGCGCATCTCGGCGATCGCCTATTACCACCGCCAGGCCGGCCATATGCCGCCCAACACCGCGCCTGGCTCTGGCCGGCTGCTCGAGGTGCTCGCCGGCATCCGCGCCACCCACGGCAAGCCCAAGGTCCGCAAGCGCGCCGCCGACGCCGCCGCGCTACGCCACATGCTCGATACGATCGAGGGCGACGGTCTTCGCGCAACCCGCGACCGCGCGATCCTGGCGATCGGGATGTCGGCCGCCCTGCGCCGTTCCGAGCTGGTGGCTTTCGACGTGCCCGACGTCGGACTCGTCGACAAAGGCATCGAGCTGATGATCGCGAAGTCGAAGACCGACCAGACCCGCGAAGGCGTCATCGTCGCGGTCCCCGAGGGCAAGCGGATCCGGCCGAAGGCGTTGCTGCTCGCCTGGATGGCGGCCGCCGGCCATGCCGAGGGGCCGCTCTTTCGGCGGCTGACGCGAGGCGATGAACTCACCGATGACCGCATGTCCGATCGCGCCATCGCGCGTCTCGTTCAGCGTTGCGCCGCCGCGGCCGGCTACGATCCGGCGCACTATGCGGGTCACTCACTTCGCGCCGGATTTCTCACCGAGGCGGCGGCCAATCGCGCGAGTATCTTCAAGATGCAGGACGTCAGCCGACACAAGTCGGTGCAGGTGCTCTCGGAATATGTCCGCAGCGCCGAGATGTTTGACGATCATGCCGGCGCGCAATTTCTGTGAGGCGTCCAACCCGACCCACTGCGGAGAAGTTGAGCATCGAGCGCGCTGCGGTCACGGACGACCTCCTCCAAGTCTATGCCGTGGCGCACCGGACGGAGGACGCGCTTGGGCTTGAGCTGACCCGTAGCGCCGGGCACTTCATGTTGCAGGTCATCCTCTCGGAAAAGGCCATTGCCCGCGCCGTTGCGGCCAACCCCGAGTTCGTCGTGCCGGATGCAGGGATCGTCCTGGCACGATACGACGTGGACCATGACCGCCTCACGACCTTCCCGATGACGCTTGCGAGCGACAGCCGATATTTCCTCAAGCCGAAATATCGCAAGATCCGGTCCATCACGTTTGAAGGCCACGGAAACATCTTCGGCGGCGACGGGAATGTCTCGCTGGAGTTTGAGGAGCTGCCCCTTGGCTGTGTCCGCCAACCCTATGCGGGCTTCGGCCTGAATCACGAATATCGCTTCATCGTCCAAGCGCTCGAGCGAGTAGAGGGCGTCAGCGATTTCACCTTGTGCGAGGATTTCGAAACCACCCAGGCAGAAAGGACACTCCGCCTCCCCTACGACACTTTCGATCGATGGCGGCGGGCTATCCGACGGAGCCACAATACGGCTGTTTCGTTCGGCAACCAATCAAAACAGACCTACCTTCGCGGCCAGGTCGACCGAGAACTGGGCGTTGCGGGCGGCCGGTCTCAGCCGGAAGATATGGAGGCGCTCGCGACGTCGCTCGCCAGCTCCCTCGCCCAAACTGGACGCCGGCGCTCCTTGGATGCCGCTGCCACTGCGTTGAAGACCGTTAGGAAATCCACTCGGGAACTGGCGGCGGCCGACCCGGTCGATCTTCTCGACCTGAGCCGAGAGATCGAGTTGATCACGCTTGAGGATTTGATTGCGCGCCTGTCGCTTCGCCTCAACGAAAACCACGCCGAGGCGTTCTGGCAGAAGTTCTTTCTCTCGAACCCGTTCGTGCTGCGCCTTGCCTTTGGACTTCCTGTACTGCTGTTCAAGGACCAGGTGGTCGTCGGCGGGACGAAGCTTGATGGGTCCGGCGGCAAGATCGCCGACTTCGTGATGAAAGCGGGCCTCTACGGGAATCTTGCGATCGTGGAGATCAAGACCCCGCAAACAGAGCTGGTCGAGGCACGCATTTACCGAGGCGAAGTCCACGCGCCCACGTGGCGCTTATCAGGTGCCGTCACCCAAGTGGCCGACCAGCGATACAAGCTGCAAATGGATATCAAGCAGAAGAAAGTCGATTCCCGCCAGTATGATATCTTCACATACGGCATTCAGTGCCTCGTGATCGCGGGCCGCGATCCTGGTGACGAGGCCAGAAAGAAATCATTCGAACTCTTCCGTAATGGCCTGAAGGACGTGACCGTCATAACGTTTGATGAGTTGCTCGCAAAGTTGCAGTCTTTGCATTCGTTTCTCAGGGATGGCGGCGGAACTGCGGGCGGCGATGATGCCGCCACCGAACCGACCGAATGAGGTTGTCGTCACAAAATTAATTGCGACAGTGGGCGTTGGCGTATGAGGGGCGGAAATGCATGCGAATCAAACATGTGGAGATCGAGAATTTCCGACTCCTGCGGAACGTCGCGGTGGGGCTGGAGGAGCGAACCACGCTCGTTGTCGGCCGCAACAACAGTGGCAAGACCTCAATCGCTGAGCTCTTTCGCCGGCTACTTTCCGACAGGACGCTGACCTTTAGGCTCGAGGATTTTTCGCTCGGCTGTCATGAGTGTTTCTGGACCGCGTTCGAAGCCTTTCGCGCCGACGCCACAGGTTCCGACATCCTCGGCCATCTTCCATCGATCACCGTGACGCTCGATATCGCTTATGATGTCGATGCTCCAGACCTTGGACCACTCAGCGATTGTATCATCGATCTCAATCCCGATTGTACCGATGCGCGGCTGGTTCTCACCTTTGGCCCTCGGCCCACGGCCGCCGAGGCGCTGTTCGCGGGCATCGTCGCGCCAGGTGAAGATACGGCCACCGACCGCGCCACGCTGTTTCGGGCGCTGGGTAGCCGCCTGCCGTCTGCCTATGCGTCTTCGCTGGAGGCGGTCGATCCCAACGATCCGACCAACCGAAAGGATCTCGAGCCGAAAACGCTCACCGCACTGGTCCACGGCGGTTTCATCAACGCGCAGCGTGGGCTCGACGACGATACCCACCGCGAACGCGACGTGCTCGGCAAGGTCGTCGAAGTCCTCTTTCAATCGGCATTGGTAGATCCGCTCGATCCCGAAAAGCGCACGACGGCCGAGCAGCTCCAGGCGGCGGTGGAGCAAATCCAGGGCGACCTTCACGCCGGCTTCAACGCCAAGCTGACCTCGCTGCTGCCCACCTTCGATCTGTTCGGTTATCCGGGCTTAGCCGACCCCGGGCTCGTCACCGAAACCAGCTTCGACGTCGACAAGCTCCTGAACGACCATACCAAGGTCCGCTATGTCGGCGTGAACGGCGTCACCCTGCCCGAGACCTATAATGGTCTCGGCGTGCGCAACCTCGTTTACATGCTCCTCCAGCTGCTGCGCTTCTTTCGCGAATATCAGGCAAGCCCGACGGCGGCGGGCGTCCACCTGATCTTCATCGAGGAACCGGAGGCCCATCTCCATCCCCAGATGCAGGAGGTGTTCATCCGACAGCTCGATCAGATCACGAACGCTTTCGTGGCGCAGCTTAACGAGAACCGGCCGTGGCCGGTGCAGTTCGTCGTGACGACCCATTCGCCCCATATGGCGAATGAAGCGCGCTTCGAGGCGATGCGCTATTTCCTGTCGGTAACGGACGGCGACGGTCTGCGGCGCTCGGTCGTCAAGGATCTGCGCCAGGGCATGGGCGGTGCGCCAGCGCCCGATCGAGAGTTCCTGCATCAGTATCTGACGCTCACGCGGTGCGATCTGTTCTTCGCCGATAAGGCCGTGCTGATCGAAGGAACCTCGGAGCGCCTTCTGCTCCCGGCGATGATCCGGAAGACGGATGCAGCCGCGGCCGGAGAGCCCCAGCTGGGCAGCCAGTATCTGACGATGATGGAGGTGGGCGGCGCCTATGCGCACCGCTTCTTCGACCTGCTCGCCTTCCTCGAGCTGCGGACGCTGATCATCACCGACATCGACGCCGTGAAGCCCAACGACAAGGGCAAGCGCGTGGCAGTCCCCGTGGCCGAAGGGGCGTTCACCAGCAACGGCTGCATCAAGGCCTGGTTCAGCAACGCCGTGTCCCCGCCGGAATTGCTGGCGAAGGGACCGGCCGACAAGACGGTCGGGGACCGCCGCCTCGCCTACCAGATACCCGAGGCGGACGGCGGGCCATGCGCGCGTAGCTTTGAGGACGCCTTCATCCTCGCCAATCCCGATCGTTTCGACCTCGGCGATGGCGATCTGGCAATGCTCGCTTATGAACATGCCGCCGATCAGAAGAAATCGACCTTCGCCCTTGCGCATGCGATCGAGCATACCGACTGGAATGTGCCCCGATACATTGCCGAGGGTTTACGCTGGCTGGCGCAAGGCAACCCGGCACCGGTCGTGCCGCCGGCGACCGTCGCAGTCGAGATCATCGCGGACGCGACGGGCGTCGAGGTGAATGTGGCCGAGGTTGGCGACGATGGCTGACGGACCGGAGAACCCCGCCGATGCGGCCGGCCGCGTCGCGCTCGAGCGCATGTTCGCCTGCCTCGACGAAGGCCGGAGTTTTCGCCTGGAAGCGGGCGCCGGCGCGGGCAAGACCTACTCGCTCGAGAAAGCACTGCGCCGGCTGATCGACCGCCGCGGCGTCGAGCTTTTGCGGCGGCGTCAGCAGGTAGGCTGCATTACCTTCACCAATGTTGCCAAGGACGAGATCATCTCTCGTATCCAGGCGCATCCTGCGGTTCGCCCGGAAACGGTGCATGGCTTCTGCTGGTCGGTCCTGCAGGATTTCCAGACGACGCTGCGTGCGTTTGTGCCCGGCCTTCCCGATTGGCCGGAGCGCCTCGAACCCGTCGGCGGCATTGGCACGCGGCGGGTCCATTATGAGCTGGGGTATCCCAGTGTTAGCGACGAGCAGGTCACGCTTCGGCACGAGGACGTGCTGGCGCTGATGATCCAGGCCCTGGCATTGCCGAAGTTTCGCAAGGTGCTGAGCGCGCGCTATCCGATCCTGCTGATCGACGAATATCAGGATACGGACGCCGGTTTTGTCGATGCGCTCAAGGCCTGGTTCCTCGATCTCGGGGAAGGCCCCTTGATCGGCCTGTTCGGCGATCATTGGCAGAAGATCTATGGTGAGGGCTGTGGGCTGGTCGAGCACGCCGCATTGGAGGTAATCGACAAGAACGCCAACTTTCGGTCGGTCGATCCGATTGTCCAGATGCTGAATCGCATGCGCCCTGCGCTGCCGCAGATGGTGAGCGATCCTGATGCGCCGGGGGAAGCGCGTGTCTTCCATACCAATGGCTGGCCGGGCGTGCGGCGCACAGGCCAAGGCGGCGGTCATTGGACCGGCGACACCAGCCCCGAAGCAGCCCGGGCCTATTTCCAGCACATCAAGACGCGGCTTGCCGATGAAGGCTGGGACTTTGCGATCGAGAAGACCAAGATCCTCATGCTCAGCCACAGCGTGCTGGCACGCGAGCAGGGCTATGCCAGTATCCCGCCGATCTACGGCCAGTTCAATGATCCCTGGCTGAAGAAGGATGATCCGCATATCAAATTCCTGACCGATCAGTTCGAACCCGCCTGCGCGGCCTTTGCGAGCCAGCGTTTTGGCGAGATGTTCGAATGTTTCGGAGCAGGCATGCCGCGCATTCGACGGCATCAGGACAAGGTCGCGTGGGCGGAGGCAATGCAGGCGCTGATCGCGCTTCGCCTGTCCGGCTCGATTAGCGAGGTGATCGACTTCATCGCCGCGCAACCGCACATGCGGCTCCCCGAGGCGGTCGAGGACCGTGAGCGGAAACTCGCGGACGCGGGGCCGGAGCCCGTAGAGGGAGAGTCGCGCCGCGTTACCCAGCTGCGCAAGCTGCGCGCCGTTCCTTATACTGAGCTCATCGCTCTCGACCGCTTCATCGATGGGCACACGCCGTTTGCGACCAAGCATGGCGTGAAAGGTGCCGAGTTCGAAAATGTGCTCGTGATCGTCGGCCGCGGCTGGAACAAGTATAATTTCGCGCAGATGCTCGAGTGGATCGACGCCGGTCCGCCTGCCGACAAGGCGGCCTTCTTTGAGAGCAACCGTAACCTCTTCTATGTCGCCTGCTCGCGTCCCAAGGTGCGACTCGCGCTTCTTTTCACCCAGATCCTGAGCGCCAACGCGATGGCCAAGCTGACGGCCTGGTTCGGCGCGGCGAATATCGTCGCGTTGCCGGCCGCACCCGAAATGCCGCAGGGATGAGGGTGGCTTGCCATGGCAGGTCCCCCCTCCGCCGTGTGGCAGCATGGCAAGCCCTTCGGCCTCCAGTTTATCAATCGTGGGTTTTGTTCACCAATTATGAACTTTATGCACCCTCTCTAAACCCGGTCTTGCCGCCAGTTTACAAATATGCCAAAAAGTTCAGTGTGAATGAACAAAGAAAGCCTTCTCTAAACCGGCTTCTTTCCCAGCTCGACCCCGGCCAGCTGGTGGATAGCGCCTGGCTCCAGGATCAGGGCGTCTCGCGCCCCTCGATCCATGCCTATGTCCAGAACGGCTGGCTCGAGCGGGTCGCGCCGCGTGTCTATCGCCGTCCGACCGGCTCGGATTCCTCCGCCCAGCGCTGGGACGCTGCGATCCTGTCCGCGCAGGAGCTGCGCCCTTCGACCTTTTATGTCGGCGGGCCGACCGCGCTCGACCTCCTGGGCCGCAGCCACTATCTGCGCCTCGGCGGTCATCCGGGAATCTATCTCTACGATCCCGATCGCACCGCGCCGGCTTGGCTGATGAAACTGCGCCTCGATGCGACCTTGGTGCTGCGCACGCGCTCGCTCTTTGCCGACACCCTTCCGGGCCTGGAATGGCGACGCTTCGAACTTGGCACCGGGCGCCTCGGTGCGGCGGTCGCTGAACCGACCAAGACGAACCCCTGGGACCATTTTCTCCGCGTCGCCGGCGAGGAACGTGCGGCGATCGAGATGCTCGACGAAATCCCCGCTACCCTTGGCTTCGATCATGCCGACGAGATCTTCCAAGGACTATCGAATCTGCGGCCCCGGCTCGTCACACAGCTACTCGAGACGTGTCGCAGCGTAAGGGCGAAGCGCCTCTTCCTCTTCTATGCCGACCGCCATGCCCACGCCTGGGCCAAGCATGTCGATCGCACCCATGTCGATCTCGGCAAGGGCAAACGCCAACTCGCGCCGGGCGGACGGCTCGACGCTCGCTACCAGATAACGATACCCGCCTCGCTCTCCGCCAGCAAAGGCGAGGCAAGCGATGACGGCTGAGCGATATCTCGATCAGGTCGCGCTCCTTCTGCGCACCATCCCGGAAATCGCCACTGAGCCAGATTTCGCCTTGAAGGGCGGCACCGCGATCAACCTGTTCGTGCGCGACCTGCCACGCCTCTCGGTCGATATCGACCTCGTCTATCTGCCGGTCGCCGATCGGACCGCCTCGCTCAACGCCGTCCGCGACGGCCTCGAGCGCATCGCGCAACGCCTCGAATCCCGCCTCGGCTTCAAGGTCGAACGGCACCTTCTCCCCGATGGCAAACGCTTGGCTGTGCATTCGGATGGCACCACGATCAAGGTGGAGGTCTCGCCCGTGCTGCGCGGCACGGTCTTTCCATCCCAGATGCGGACGGTCAGCCAAGGCGTCGAAACGCGCTTCGGATTTGCCGAGATGCAGGTCGTGTCGCTGCCCGACCTCTACGCCGGCAAGATGGCAGCGGCGCTCGATCGCCAGCATCCGCGCGACCTATTCGATATCCACCATCTGCTTGCGCAGGAGGGAATTGATGACGACCTCTTTCGCGCTTTCCTGATCTATCTGGTCAGCCATCCACGGCCGGCACACGAACTCCTCTGCCCCCACCGCCTCGACATCGCCGCCCAGTATAACGATGAATTCATGGGAATGACGGTCGAGGTCGAAGCCCTCGACACCTTGCTCGCCGCACGCGAAACGCTCGTGCGCGCCGTCCAGCAACGCGCCGCCACCGCCGGGAGCCGTCGCTTCCTGACCAGTTTTCACACGCTCGCCCCCGACTGGTCCGCGATTGGTCTGACGAACCAGATGGCCGAGCTGCCCGCTTTGCGTTGGAAGTTGCTGAATCTGCAGCGCCTGCGTGATGAGAATCCCAATAAGTTCGCGGCACAATTGGATTTTCTGGAGCGCTGTCTGGATCACCCAGGCGGCGTCGGAGACCACGGTGCCCAAGGGGATGCCATAGCGCCATGATGTTCAAATTCCTCCATGCGGCCGACGTCCATCTCGACAGCCCACTGCTCGGCTTGGCCACCAAATCGGCCGACTACGCCGCGCGGGTCGACCGCGCCTCGCGCGATGCCTTCGAAAAGCTGATCGCGCTGGCGATCGATGAAGGCTGCAGCTTCATTGTTCTCGCAGGGGACATCTTTGATGGCGACCTGCGCAATTTCGAGACCGGCCTCTTCTTTATCGACCAGATGCGGCGGCTCGAGGAAGCCGGAATCCAGGCCTTTCTGATCCTGGGCAATCATGATGCCGAAAACCGCTTCGCCGCCAAGCTCTCCATGTCGGCCAATGTCCATGTCTTCGACAGCAAGCGGGCCGAGGCGATTGCTGTCGGAGCGTTGCAGGTGACCGTCCATGGGCGCAGCTTTCCCCAGCGTGACGTGACCGATAATATCGCCCGAGATTATCCGGCCGCGGTGGCTGCCCACTTCAATATCGGCGTCCTCCATACCGCGTGCCAGGGCAGCGAGAGTTATCATGCTCCCTATGCGCCGTGCACGGTCGAGCAGCTCGTCAATCATGGCTATGACTATTGGGCGTTGGGCCATGTCCACGCCCGCGCCATCCTGAACACCGATCCGTATATCGTCTATCCCGGCAACCTGCAGGGACGCAGCCCGCGCGAAACCGGCCCCAAAGGCGCGACCATCGTGACGGTCAGCGACGGCCAGGTGACGCAGCTCGAACATCGCGATCTCGACGTCGTCCGCTGGTTTGTCCTTACGGTGGACGTAGCCGAAACCGAAAATCGTACCGCTCTGCTCGACCATATCCGCGCGGAGATCGAAAGCGCGTGCGCCGACACCGGCGATCGCGCCCTTGCGGTTCGATTGCGGCTTGTCGGCGAGACGACACTGCACCACCGCCTCCTGATCGATCCGCAGTCGCTGCGCGACGATATTGCGGTGCTCCTCGCGACACTGGCCAGCGATATCTGGCTGGAGAAGCTGGTGATAGCGACAGCTGCGCCTGCCCAGCCGAATTCGCTCGATCCAACCGTCTCGGGTCGGCTTGCGGCCGAGATCGGTGGGGATACCGACGAGATCTTGAACGACCTGGTCGAGGCGCGGCTTGCCGAGGTCCGCGCCAAGATGCCGGCAGGCGCACATGCCGAGGCGTTCTTCGAAGCCCTGCGCAGCGAAGCGCCGGCGCGCGCCCGAGCGCTGGCACTCTCCCTGATCGACGAGACGGAGGCCGGCGATGCGGCTCGCTGAACTTACTCTCGAGCGGTACGGCGCCTTTGCCGAGCGTAGTCTCGCCATCCCTTCGACCGCGGGACTCACAATCATCTATGGCCCCAATGAAGCTGGCAAGAGCACTTGCCTTGCAGCGCTGAGCGACTTCCTGTTCGGCATCCCCGAACGCACGCCGCATGCAACCTTGTTCGGTTATGATGGAATGCGCGTAGGCGCGACTTTGGTCGATGCCAGCGGCACCGCGATGGCATTGCGCAGGCGGCGCGGTCGTGGCCGCACCCTGACCGACGCGGCGGGCGCGCCCCTTGAGGACTCCATCCTCACGCGCCTGCTCGGCGCCACGACGCGCGAGCGGTTCGCCACGCTCTTCGGCCTCAACCATGAGACGCTGCGTTCCGGCGGATCTCGTCTGCTCGCTGCCGATGGCGATATCGGTCGCTTGATCGTCGAGGCCGGTGGTGGCCTGCGATCGCTGATGGCACGGCTGGATGCTATCGACGCCGAAGCGGACAAGCTTTTCGCGCCGCGGCGCTCTGCCGACCGGGCTTTTTATAAGGCACTCGACGCCTTTGATGCCGCCGACCGCGACGTGAAGCACCACACAGTCACGCGCGACGCCTATGAGCAGAGCCGTAAGGCTGCGGACGCCGCGCAGGCCAAGCTGACCCAGGCACGGACCGAGAAGCAGACCGTCAGCGCCGAAATCTCGGGCCTGGAGCGGCTGGTCCGGGCCGTCCCACATATGCTCGCCTTGGATCGGTTGACAGCGGCGCTGAGCGACTATGCAGATCTCAACGCGCTGCCGACGGACTTTGATCGCCAAGTGGACGCAGCGATACAGCAGCGCGACGCAGCGGCCGCCGCACTCGCGGACGGGCTGGCGAAACGGGACCGGCTCGTCCAGCGGCTCGACACGCTTGCAGTGTCGGAGGCGTTTATCGAGGCGGAGGCACTGGTCCGCGACCTCGCCGAGCAAGCCATCCACGTCCGCAAGGCCCGCGCGGACCGCCCGAATCGGCTCAAGGAGATCGAGACGGCCGAGGCCGGGCTCGCGACACTGCGCCGGATGCTGCACCTGCCTGCCAATACCGATCTCGCCTCGCGATTACCGAGCCAGGTTGCACTCGATCAGGTCCAGCAGCTGGCAACCGACGCTATCGAGCGCGGCGCCGCGATCGGAGCCATCCGCGAACGGGCAGCTGATCTGGCTGACAGGCTCGAGACGTTGCAGCATCGCCTCGATGCCGCCGTCGCAGCGGGTTATGACAAGCCGGTGGCATTCAGCGCTGCCCAATTTGCGAGCCTTGCCGCACAGGCTGCGTCGGCAGGAGCGGCGAAGCGTCAAGCCGACCAGGCTCTGGCCACCGCGACCGGCGCGGTCACCGCCCTTGGCTTTCCGACGCCCGAGACCCTCGCCGCTTTCGTCTTCCCGTCCTCCGACGCCATTCGTGCTGAACAATTGGCCTGCACCGAACTCGACACGGCCTTGGCGAGCCAGATCGAACAAAAGGTCGATGCCGAGAAAAAGGCCAAGTCCGCGAACGAGACAATTACACAGCTCGAGGCAGCCGGCCCGGTCGCGTCAGACATGGCGCTGGCCGATGCGCGCAATGCTCGCGCCAGCGCTTGGTCACCGCTGCGCGACGCTTATCTCGATGCCGATATCCCCGAGGATGCGACGGTCCGGCGGGCGGGCATCGACGCCTATGAAAGCCACGTCCGGGACGCCGACGATCTCGCCGACCGGCGGGCAGCCGAAGCGCAACATGCCGCAAATCTTGCCTTGGCCCGCCAGCAGCTCGCCAGCAGCACGATTGCGATTGAGGGATGCAGCACGCTGATTACCGATATCGGCGCACGGCTTGACCGGCGTTCCACAGCTTTCGCGCAGGCTTTTCCCGACGCGACCTCCCGCTTTCCGCAGCTTGCAGGCCTCCTGGATTTTGTCGAACGGCGTGGACAGGCGCTCGCCGCACTCGCTGCCGCCCGCGCCCTCGTCAGCGATGCCGATCGTCAGGCAACTGATCTCGAGCCGCTCCGTACCTTGTTCGAAAGTGCGCAAGACGTGATGAAGGTTGCGCGCTTCGAAGGTCAGGCGTACGCGGCCGAGGTGCAAACGCTCTGCGCCGCCCTCAGCCAGCATGAGGTCGGGCATGCCGACTATCGGCGCGACCTGCGCGATAGCGAGGCGCTGCGGCCGGCCACCAAGCGGGCCGAACAGGATCTTGCCGACCTGGTGGCAGCCCAACAGAGCTGGCAGCGGCAGTGGAGCGCGGCACTTGGCGGCCTGGGCCTCGATACCGATCTCGCGCCCGAGCGCGCCGGCGCGCTGGTCAGCGAATGGTCGGGCGCCCGGGCGACGCTCGGCACGATCACGCAGACACGCACCCGCCTTAGCCGGATGGATGAAGACGAAGCGACGCTGAAGGCTGACGTTCTTGCTCTGGGGGCGAGCCTCGACCTTGCGCTGCCTGTCGATCCTCTCGCGGCCACCGATCAAATAGCGGCGCGATGGCAGGAACAGGACGCGACGCGAATGCAGCGCGTTGCGCTCGCACCCGATGTCGAGGACGCCAGGGCCGACTGTGTTGCGCTGGAGGCGACTGACAGCGAAACACGCGCGGCGCTGGCAGCACTTGCCGTCAGCGCGGGCGTTGCGGTTGAAGGCGACGCTTTGCGTGACATTGGGGTGCGTTGCGCCGCCCGGGCGAGCCTTCTGGAGGAGAAGGCGCAGGTGGAGCGGTCGATTACCGATGTAAGCGATGGCCTCGGCATTCCCACGCTGCGTGATCAATGGGCCGGGCGAGATCTCGATCCGCTGCGTGGCGCCCTGACTATTGCTCAGGAGCGGTCCGCTCAACTGGAAGCCGACGTGGAGACCGCCATCCTCGCGCAAAAGTCGGCCCAGGACGCTCTCGACACCTATGCGGCGGAATCGGGGGTTAACAAGGCCATCGCCGAGCGCGAGAGCGCGGCCGCGCGGATGCAGGCCGCGGTCGAGCGCTATGTCGAGCTCACCGTCGCGCGCGCGCTGATCACCAAGGCAATCGACCGGGTCCGCAGCGAGCAGCAGGATCCGCTCGTCGGCCGCGCAGGCGAACTCTTCGCTTTCACTACGCGCGGCGAGTTCGCGGGGATCGACACCGATATCGACGACAAGGGCCTGCCCGTCGTGGTCGGACGTCGCCAGTCCGGCGCTATGGTACCGGTTGCAGCCATGAGCGACGGAACCCGGGATCAGCTCTTCCTCGCGTTCCGCCTGGCAAGCCTCGAGAATTACGCGACCTCCACTGAGCCGCTGCCATTCGTTGCTGACGACATCCTGGTGCACTTTGATGATGAACGCAGCGCGGCCACGCTCGATCTCCTCGCCCGTTTCGCCGAGACCAATCAAGTTCTGCTGTTCACCCATCACAAGAGCGTGCGCGACGATGCCCGTCGCCTTGAGACGCAAGGATCGGCAACGATCGTGGAGATCGGGCGACTTTGACGCTGCCGTGCCCTCTGATTGCCCGTTCGATCCGATTTCAGCTGATGATTTGTTGCGGTCCCGTGCCGTTCTCACCACAAGTACCGATGTGCGGAAGTCGCCCTACGCTATTCAAGGGATCGTCATTTGAAACAACCTGATCGGCTCGCTGGGCGGCACAATGGGGCCACACATGGGCCGCCGCGCTAGATGGCGGCAATTGACCCTCGCTTGATCCCGTTGATCGAGACCTTGACCGCGGTGGGAGCCGATTGGCTCGCGTTCGAGTTGATCGATGGCATTCGTCGGGGGCGGGAGACCGAAGAGACGCCCGACGCTCTTGCATCTTCACGCCGAGAGCTTCGAAACGGGGAACAGCCGAAGGCAACCGGTGAACCCAAGTTGATCGCCGCCGAGCCGCAGCCGATCATCGGCGACGACCAAATAGAGTGGGCGACGCAGTACGTAGCTGACCGCCTCGATTCAACCCTGGAAGAATTGGCCGCGTCCTTCGAGAACCTCGACGCCATTTTGGGCGGCAAGATCACCAAAACCGGCCTCGTCACGGGCGAGGCTGCCCGCGTTCCGCTGATCGCGCTTTCTCTTGGTGAGGACCAGCTAAAAGTCGACCGGTCGGGCGCCGATCAATCACGGTCTGTTATCCCCAAGTTGCGCCTGGCCCTCGAAAGCTGGTCGTCACAGGTGCGGGGCCAGACCCAGATATGATCACTGATGTCCAAAACGCCCTCAACGCGGTGCTCGGCAGCGCCACGACGCTGCAGAATGCTGGCGGAGCCGGTCGGATCTTCGAGCTGTTTGTCATGACGGGCATTGCGCGCGAGCTTAAGGTTCGCGGTTTCGAGGTTTGGATCCAGCGGTCCGACGGGTCACGCATCAATCCCGGTGACACCGATCGACGCTTTATCCAGCGTGGCGGCATACCAACCGGTGTCGCCGGTGCCTCTCAAGGAACCAACAATGCCAGCGTGATCGGATACCGCTGGCGTCGGCTGCCCGCATGGGAGATCTGGAACGGGATCCAGTTTGGGGGACGAAGTGGCGCTACGCACGAGATGGATATTGCCGTGGTACCCGCAAGCGTCGGCGCGAGTCTGAGGAACTCGCCCGGCGGCGGTATCCCCGTGGGCCGGCCCCGCGTGGCTATCGAGTGCAAGGATGTCGGCACGCCTGGCAGTGTCGACGAAATGCGCGCGTTCATTGCCCGGCTGTATGACGTTACGCTCCTTCACGCGCACCATCGTCACATGCATTTTCCCGAGGCGCGCGCGCTCCATCCCGGAAGCCCGAGCACATCGAAGCACCGAGCAATCGTGACCTATTGGCAGGAAAACAGGCGGACCAAAAATATCATCGCGCGGCGGACAGGCTTCTCGGGCGGCGCAGCCGCGCTTACGCGGTATCACGGCATCGAACCCCACGAGAATATCGTGGTCGGCAGCAGCAACGTGAACGAACTCATAGAAGCGGTCGCCGACTGGATTTTTCGCTATGGTCGCTGATCCGACGGCCGAGCAATCTCGGCTAGCACTTCGTTTGTACGCTGCCTATCGCGAGATCCGCGATGGCCTGCCCGTGGCTGGCAAGTTCGTGCCCTATCGTTGGCGTAACCTGCCGAAGCCCCTCGGCGCGATTTGGATGGCCTACTCTCAGATGCTGGATGAGTTTTCGCACGAGCTCGCCAACATCGTCAACGACCTGACCAACCACGTCCATCGCTTGCAGGCGTGGGCCAGGGTCGTTGCGACCTTGTCGGACGATGAGAAGATGGAGGCGACGCACGAGTTCATCGACGTGCTCGCCACCAACGCGGTCAACATGCCGTATGTGATCCGATCGCGCTTTGCCTTTGCGGCTGCACACCTCTGCCACCAAACGAACATGGCCAAGAACCTGACCGACTGGAAGGATGATCTACCACTCGATGGTGAGATCTGGCTCAATACGACTGATCTGTATGGGCGTGGTTGGCGCCGATACACGCGGTTCAAACGACGTGTCGAAGCCATCGGGGCCAACCAATATAAGGAAAGCACGCTCGATTTCCGCAATGCTTATAACCATCGATTTTCCCCCAGGTTTGTGATCGGAATCACCGACCTTGTAAGTCGCCATGTCAATGGGACGACGAGCCAAGTCTGTTATGGCTTCGGTGGCCGTGAGCCCTTCGACCTTGATGAGATCGCCGATCTCTTAGCGGCGGAGTGCGAGCGCTGCTATTCTGCGTTCGAGGCGTTCCAGGTACTCGTTCGCGAGCATGAATCGGCGATCACAGCTTTCGAGAAGAGAGAGAAGGCGACTCGATCATGAGGTTGTGAGCGCGTCAAATAGTCATCGCATCCCGTCAGCACGCGGAACGCCTCGCAATCCCTTCATCCAGCCTGCGCATACAGGACTGCCGCTAACGACATCACGAATATCGACAACCAGATCAGGATCTGACCAAATATGTGAAGGACCAAACCCACCCATCCATATTGTCTACGCAGCACCACCCCGCTGCCGACGGCGGTGAAAAAGACAATCACCGCCGGCATCGAAATCGATGGCGGACGCTGAATGATCGTCTCCAAGATTGGCATCAAGCCGATCGCCATTACCAGCATCCAGGAGAAGCCGAACACCAGCGTATCGGCCAAGTTCAAATGCTCCAGCGGGTTCGGCCGTTGATCCTTCTCCCGGAAGCGGGCTACCATCAGGAAATCTCCGCGCTCAAGCAGCTTGTGAACAAACCTCGAACGTCGTATGTTTGACACGTTCGGAGGTTCCTATGCAGAAGCTGGACATGGCTATGTACGCGGCGACCCAGGATAATCCTGGCGGTCCCGTCTACATGATGATCGAGGACGACACCCCACAGGTCGCGCCCTACACCGACGACGCCGGCAAGGTCACTCGCGGCGGCGCGATCGGTTATCTTATCGCGTACGCCCTCATTTTTGGCGTTATCGCCTACTTCATCTTCGGCATCTGATACCGCGATCACTTCCGCAGCTCGGGATCGTTGAAGAACCCGCGGTTGTGGTCGCGGTGAACCTCCGATTGCACGTCCACGGATCCCTGCACGCTGCTTGTGCGACTCGCCTGCGCTGCGGCCCTATCGTCTTCAAGCGACGTCCGTCCCGCTTCGATGATCTCCGCGGCTGCGCCCGGATTTCCGCCGCCCGGTCCTGCGGGGATCCCGCCAACGCCATGCGGACGATATGTGGCCCGCACATCGGCGGCGCTGCCGATATCAATATGATGCACGTCCACGAGATCGGGCGCGTCAATCCGGCCCTGGATCTCCTCACGAATGGCGTCACGCTTCTCCTGCATCCACCGTGAGATCATCTCCTGGCGCACAGTCCGTTGATGATCCGTCAGGTCCGTGGCCCAAAGTTCGGGAGCGTCCAGACCGCTGTTGGACGCTTGCTGCTGCCGATACCATTGGGCAAGATCCTGGCTAAGGTTCTCGCTAAGCTGCATCCCATGCGTTTCGGCGTAGCTGGCATCGCGAGAGAGCGACTGCGAAAGCTCCTCGAGCTTCCGGGCCGTCTCCGAGTAAGATCTGGCCCTTGCCAGCGCATCCTCTGTGCTGACCGATGACGAAGACGACTGCGATGCACGGCTGAATACACCGTCGCGGTCATAAGTGCCGTCAGACATCGTCGCTCCGGACCCGCTCGAATGCTCATCGCGCACGCCGCTCGATGTCGAGCTGGAGCTATCACTCGATCTGGACTCGTCAGTTCCATGTCGCAGCGAGTCTTGCTGCTGGCCTGTCTTGCTGACACCGACACTGGCACCCGGGAGCCGGCCAAGAATCTTGCCCAGCCCACTCCTTCCGCTACCTGCGCCACCAGCACCACCGAGTCCAGCGCTCACACCGCCTTGGACCTGATCGACAGTCTGAGCGCCGCGATCATGGGAATTGGAGACCCGAAGGCTCTGCCCTGTCGATGCCCGTTCCTCGAGACCCTGCGAACTGCTTCCCGTCGTCCGATCAAACTGGTCGATCGATGTGTTGGCCGACCGGCCGCTGCTCGAATCCCACCCCGACGAACGCTCGCTCGACGTGCCAAAAGCGCTGCGATTGGTGTGGGTGCTGGTCAGGATGTCGTTTGCCGCGTTCTCATAGGCCTTCGCCTGCCGGTGCGCCTCGCTGGCCATCTCCCGCCATTCCGCGACCGTGCCGGTATTCATGGTCGGCGTGAAGCCGAGCCGCGAGATCGCGCCGCTGGTATCGATGACGTCCTGCCCATTCCCGAAGCCAGACACCACGGCGCCGTTGTCCTGACGCCACCCGACGCTGGTGCTACCCCCCATGAAGCTGGGCGCGATCGACCACTGGTCGCTCTGCCGCATGTTCGAGGTGGCATTGGCCCAACTGACATTGCCATAAGAATAGTTGCCCGTCGTCTGCTCCACGGCCGCCGCCTCGGCGGCGTTCTGCGCCGGAGCGAGCATCGACATCGACTGCCCGGCGATCGACATGGCACCACGCGCCAGCCCGGCGGCCAGGAAGGGCACGCTCATCAGCATGAACCCGGCAATAGTCGCCGTCTCGCCGTTGACCGCACCGATGCCGGCATAACTACCGAGCGTCACGCCACCCGACGCGACACCGGCCGCGGCCGACTCTGCGCGCGTCATGCAGATCATATGCAGGATGACGTACAGAGGGCCCCACGCGGCGAGATAGAAGAACCCCATCCCATAGCCCTTGAGCGAGCTGACGCCGGTCTGCGGCATCAGAAACAGCGGGAATATGACCGGGAACATCGCGAAGAAAACGACCGTCAGCACGATGTTCAGGATCGGCACCCACGCCATCGCCTGCTGGGCGATCGAGTTATAGGTGTTGCGCGCCTGAATATCGGCGCGCGTCTGCGCGAAGGTGTCGATCGCGGCCGACCCGCTCCCGCCAGCCATGCTGTTGCGAGCCTGCATGAAGGCGTTGATCGCCGTATTCTGCCGCATCGCCTCGGTGAAGTTGCTCCCCGACCCGGTGAAAGCCGCATTGACGATCGGGAGATCGTGCTTGAGCTTGTCGGCCGCCAGCGCGTTGCTCAGCTTCGGGTACAGCTCCTTGCCCCACAGCGGCGCGTTCGCCTCGATCATCGGAGTCCACTGCGCGTCGAGCGCTTGATACGCCTGCCTGCAAGTAATGATGAAACTTTGGACGGTCCCGTCCCCCTGCCGCTCAAGCCATTCCTGCGAGCGTGCCTCAGAGCCAGGTCCGATCGAAGCCCAAAGGTCCGTCGAGTTGGCGAGATTGGTCAGCGATTTCTGATAGAGCATCACGTCGCCGAACAGGCACTTCTTGAAATGCTCCTCCAGATTCGTCGAAAACTCCGCGTCGCGGATCACGAAATTGCGCGTCGCATCGAAAAGGCGCGCGCCATAGACCATGCCGTTAGTCGTGTAGTTCAGCTCGCTCGGCATCACGAAGACCGTTTCGGCCGTTCGTGTAAGCCAATCCCCAACCTGGGTAGTGAAACTCGCCAAAACGCCGAGCCCAAGCGGAACATTGTCGACCGTCGCGGGTGCCAGCGAGGGATTGATCCTGTCCGTCACCTTTACGCTGATGGTGGGAACCATGAGGCAAAGGTAGATCGCGGTCGCTTGAAGAAACCAGTTCATCCAGGCGCGGAAGTTGAGGGTGAAGGCAACGACAAGCAGGGAGTAGATGAGGCCCATCACCATCACGACCCGAAGGAGCGAGCGGTAGCCCCCTCCCCCCGACCATGCGGCCACAGCATTGAAGGTGTTGACGAGATACTCGCCGCCGCCGACTGTGAAGACCTCCAGCATCGCCTTGCTCCCGTGCCCTTACATCAGGCCCTGTGCGTTGAGACCGCGAGAGAAATTGAGCGCGGACGCCATGCCGGGCGTCATTGAGTTTTGAAGTGTGGACTCGAGCATGATGCTGCGGTTGATGATCTGCATCGTCACTTGCAGCTTATTGTTCAGCTTAACATCGCGCTGGGCGAATTTGGCCCGGGTCGCGGCGATCTGTTGTTTCCACTGCGTCGCGGTTTCCTGATCGAAAGTCTGGTAGTGGACCTTCGCCTGCTCGACGCGGTCGAGCATATTGTCCAGCATCGCTGCCAGAAGGTCGACCGCGACGATCTCCGACAGCGTCTGGATCTCACCGTCGGTCAGCGCATAATGGGCGTAGGCCTGCACCGCGAGGATCTTGTAGATCGGCACCGTCGCGAGGTTGAGGAGCTGCTTTTCCGCCGCATTGAGCGCCGTATCCGTCCGGATCTTGTCGCTCATGGACTTGATCATGGTGCTGATGCGCGGCCGAAGCGCCGAGGACGCCGGCACCGTCAGGGTCTGTTCGCCCACGTCGTAGCAGTTCTCGTCATTGCACTTGAGCATCTTGACCGCGGGCGCATCGGCCGTGCCGTCAAGCAACGCCGTAACCACAGCCTCTTCGGCGGGTCCAAACATGACAACCTTGCCGCCGACGCTCGGATCGGTCGACGGCGTGGTCACGACCGTTCCAACCAGCGTCATGATATATTCGGAGAAGGACTGGTCGAACGCGCCAAATTTGGCCGATTTCTTCAACGCCTCCCAGGTGTAGTTGTGGGGTTCTCCGACGAGCTGGTCCTTCATCGATGCATCGGTGTTGCCAGCAATCGTGCTGTCACGGCGGTTGCCGTTGTTGCAGCCTTGGCGCGATGCCGCCCAGTCGGAGAACACGCCCTGACTGTTGCCGACGGCCTCGCAGATCGTGGAACGCGTCGTCTCCATCTGGGGCCAGATGCCGCCCACGAGCGCCTGGGCCGTCTCGCAGCTGGAAATATTCATCTGGTTGAGGAGCTGCGCCTTCTGGCTGAATTCATCCATGACCTTGCCGATTTCAGGCGACACCGAATCGATCGCCAGCTTGAAGGCGAACCCCAGCGCATTGTTGGCCGTCGCCTTCAGCATCGCGACGATTTCCGAGGCGTTGATGAACGAGAAGCTGCCGCTGAACAGGTCGATGCCGCCGCATCCCGCGCGCGCGCTAGGTAGCTGCAGGTTGAACGGCGACACGCTTTTCTGCGGAAAGCGCGTCCAAACGTTGCCGAGCGAATAGTAACCGGCCGACTGGCCCTGGAACGCAGTCGGACCAGTCACGTTTGCCGCGCCGCCGGCGTCGTTGAAGAACCCGTTCATTTCCGACGCGACGTCGGCGCGCGCGACACCGACCAGCGCGAAATGCGATGCCGCTACCAGGCTCAAGCACCCTGCGGCTTGCCGGAGAAACCTGCGGACCCTGCCGCTTCTGCGAACCTGTTCCATCAGTAGTCGCTCCCAACCTTGGTGTTGGTCAACATGAAGATGCGATCCATGATCTCGTCAGCGCTCAGGACGCCGTACCCGACCGGGATCGTCCGCTTGGTCTGGGTATCGAACAGCACCAGCGCCGGCGTCTGGTTGCCCGGCACGCCCATTCGCGCCCGCTGACCGGAGTCGACCACATAGTTGGGGAATTCGCGGTTCGGACCACCGTCCATCGAAACCGCCATCACCGCCATGCGATGACTGTCGGCGACCGATTTGAGGATCGGAGCAAACAGCTCGCACGCCCCGCAGCTCTGCGCATAGAAATAGAAGAGGCCGTAGCGCTGGCTGAGGTTCGTCAGGACAGCATCGCGATCAGCCTTGCGGTTGTCGAGCCAGGCACGCTTGCCGATCGTCGAGACCGGCCGCTGCAGCGTGTAGTCGAGATCCGGGTTCTGCCAAAGCGCGCGCTGCCAAGTGTCTGAGAAGGTCGAAGCGCGATCGAGCTGTTCGCGCTGGAAGCGAACATATGCAATCACGTTATCCTCCGAGGGCTCCAGAATGGCGCGCGCCTTCAACTCGTCGAGTTGCTTGGTAATCGCCGTCATCCGCTCGGCCGCGCTGATCTCCGGCACCTGTTGGGTCTGTTGCCTGGCCTCTGGTGCCCTCGGCTTGGTGCAATAGAACCATTGGCCGAGCTTCCGCTCGCCACAGTAGAAATCATCCCCGCTCCCATCACGGTCGAGGGTGTCGCGGGATGCCGGAGCATCCTGAGCCCGAAGCGGCGCCGCCGACGCGATCGGCGACAAAGTGAGAAGCAGCATCGACAGCTTAGCGAGTCTGGACATCGCTTATCGTCCTTTCGTCGGTTGCGTCCGCGGCCATGGACCAGGGCGCGGAATGGGTGGGGCGATCGCCGGCCGGAGATGGTCCTTTCCAGATCGCGTAGTGAAAGCAGCAGTCGAAGCCTTTAGCGGGCGACGACGTGCCGCAGGGGCGAGCACTCGGCGTAGAGGATGGCGGGGCGGCGGGCGGTGTCGCCGCCACCGTCGTGGCCACGAACGCGATAATGGCAGGCTCAAAGATCAACATTGTCATTGTCCAGCTCCCCCTTGGTTAGCCGAAGGACGGACATCATCAGCGCCACGTCGAGCAGGCGCGTACCCTGATCGAGCATTCGGATAATCCCGTTCACGAGTGGACGTGCCGCTTCCCGGCCTTCGTTGCTGGCCTTCAGCCGGTCGGCGACCGGAATCAGCCAACCCCGTTCAACCATGTCCGCAACTGGTCCCGCTGCGTCCTGCGGCGGGATGGCACATTCGAACCAGCCCGCCAGGACCGTACAAAGTTCCTCCAAGCGCATGGGTTGCTCGGCGCGATAGCTGCACATGAAGATCGCGAGCTGGAACACAGTCATGTTCCAGCCGCTAGGCGACCCTCCGCCTGACGAGAGCAGGTCATTTGCCATGGAGATCATAGTAAGCCTGTATCTTGTCTTGAATGTCGGTCATGGTTTCGACTTCATCGGGTAGCTTGGCCGCATCCATGAAGTCGGCATACACCTCGGTGAAATCCATTACGGACAGGTCGAGTAAGGCAAACTCCTCGATCGTGAAGCCGTTACACTGCTCCTTTTTGGGCGCGCCCCATGGTTTGCCAAGCTGGGCTCGACCCTGCTCCTGAAGCACGCGGCTGAGCTTGCTTTCGAAACAGCAGTAGGCAGTCCGTTTGGTCTTGCAGATGCCGAGGAAGCTGGACGAACAATATGTCCCGACCTTGTGGCAGAAGCCCATGCGATCCTTTATATCGAGCTTCATCTCGTCCTGAGAGCAGGCGAACAGGGTGAGGAACGGCGTAGCGAAGGCCGCGATCGCGAGCGGGCCACCCGCCAGCGCCGCCGCGCCGGCAGCGACCGGCACAGCGCCAGAGACCTTGCCCGCGCAGCAATTGATCAGGCCGAAAACCGGCTTATGGCAGGTCTCGCGCGTCCCCCTGAAGACCGTGAAATTGGTCTCGTCGAACTCCTTGCCTGCCTGGTCGATCGAATGGAGCGCGACCAGCGCATCCTTGAACTCGGTCGAGGCCTCCCGGACGATCGGTTCGCAATCGCCGTTGATGCTGTGAACCGGCATGCAAGATTGACCCCTGTATTGGGGTAATCG
>TARA_R110000782_G_scaffold17959_1_pt1 | contig 37788 bp, 28 predicted proteins | sample TARA_R110000782 | Tara Oceans TARA_R110000782 (sample SAMEA4397859) | marine metagenome | biome: Polar Biome; feature: [SRF] surface water layer (ENVO:00010504); material: water (ENVO:00002006), including particulate matter (ENVO:01000060) such as... | depth 5 m | reverse complement strand
GCACGGACATAAGACTAAAAGCTACTGCCCTGCGGTCATACTTAACGACCAAGTTATTAGCGATAACCCTGAGGGTGGCACGGGTAAGGGATTATTTATGAACGCGTTATCACAGATGAAGAAGGTGGTAATGATTGATGGTAAGGCGTTTGCATTTGAGAAATCATTTCCCTACCAAACAGTATCGGCAGACACACAGATACTATGCTTTGATGACGTCAAAAAGAACTTTGATTTTGAAAGGTTGTTTAGTGTCGTGTCAGAGGGGCTGACGCTAGAGAAAAAGAATAAGGATGCTATCAAGGTTCCATTTGAAAGGTCACCTAAGATAGGCATCACTACCAACTACGCTATCAAGGGTACAGGTAACTCGTTCGCTAGGCGCAAGTGGGAGCTTGAGCTATACCAACACTACAGTATGAACTACACACCATTTGATGAGTTTGGGAAACACTTCTTTGATGATTGGGATGAGGATGAGTGGTGCTACTTTGATAACTATATGGTTGGGTGTCTTCAGGACTACCTAAATACAGGTCTAGTCAAGAGTGCGTTTGTAAATCTTGAGACGCGTCAACTAGAGCAGTCTACGAACCACGAATTTATTGAGTGGTGTGGTCTTGTAGAGGGCATAGAGGGTGGCTATTCACTGATGGTAAACCAACGCATACGTCTTCAGGATGCGTACTACGACTTTGTTAATGAGTACCCCGACTACGCCCCTAACTCTAGGAGGTCTGTTAGCAGGGCTCAATTCTATAAGTGGGTTAGGTTGTACGCTATATTTAGTACAGGCGTAGAGCCTGAGGTAGGGAGAGACCCTGTAGGTAAATGGATTATTATTAAAGACGAATAGATATGGATTATAAAGATGAGCACGTGTCACGTATCGGTATCCAATCTGATGCTGTGATAGTAAGACGACCGGGATTCTCTGATGAGATGATGTATAAATCATTAAAGACATCACGCGACGTTCTTTTTAAAACCAAGAAAGAAAAAGTGGGGAGAGGTAAGAAGGCTACGTATAAAGATGTACGTGTGAACTCACCAAGAAAGGATATAGAAGAGCGTATCATTAAATCATTAAATCATTATAAGAATCTTATGAGCAATCCAATAACATTAAAGCTAAGACAGTATCAGAAAGATATAGTAATTAAGGGTGCAGAGATAATCTTAAAGCATAACTTCCTATACCTAGCAATGGAGGTACGGACAGGTAAGACACTAACAGGTATGGGTATAGCTCAGATGTTATCGTCTAGGTCTGTGCTGTTTGTTACAAAGAAGAAGGCTATCAGCAGCATCCTTGGGGACTACGACGGGTATAGACCTGACTTTGATATAACAGTTATAAACTACGAAAGCCTGCACAAGGTTGAGGATGTCGGTAGATTTGATTTAGTAATCCTTGACGAGGCTCACGGTATGGGTGCGTTTCCAAAGCCAAGCGGTAGAGCTAAGTTAGTAAAGCGGATTCTATCCGTGAAGAATCCATACGTCATCCTACTATCAGGTACACCAACGCCTGAGTCATACAGTCAGATGTATCACCAAGTGTATGGCGTACAGGGAAGCCCGTTTAAATCTTACGTCAACTTCTATAAGTTCGCTAAGGAGTATGTAGATATAAAGCAGAGGAAGATAAACGGATTCTTTATAAATGATTATAGCAATGGTCTTAAGAGTATCACAGATAGGATGAAGCCATACACTATATCATACTCTCAGAAAGACGCAGGGTTCAAGGTGGACACACGTGAGCACGTACTAGAGGTTGAGATGAGTGATATGGTATACAGTATAGCTAAGACATTGAAGAAAGATTTAGTGGTGCAGGGGAGCGAGGAGGTCATACTCGCAGATACGCCTGTGAAGTTAATGATGAAGCTACATCAGCTATACTCAGGCACTGTTAAGTTTGAGTCAGGCAACTCAACTATAATAGACCTGAGCAAGGCACAGTTTATCCACGATAATTTTTCGCTTGCTAAGATAGGTATCTTCTACAAGTTCAAGGAGGAGCTGAATGCTTTGAAGCAGGTGTACGGTGATAGCCTATGCACAGAGCTGAGTGTCTTTGAAGACACAGATAAATCAATCGCCCTACAGATTGTGTCAGGAAGGGAGGGCATATCATTAAGGCAGGCAGAGGCATTGGTGTACTACAACATAGACTTCTCAGCTACAAGCTATTGGCAGTCACGAGATAGGATGACGACAAAGGATAGGCTAGAGTCAGATGTGTATTGGGTATTCTCTAAGGGTGGCATAGAGCGAGAGATATATAAAGCTGTAACAAAAAAGAAAGACTACACCCTGTCGCACTTTAAAAAAGAATTATTAACTTTAAATGAAAATGACTGAACAGCAGATACAATCTAAAAGGATAAAGCAGTTGGAAGCTGAGGGATATTATGTACTTAAGTTGGTTAAGACAAACAAGAATGGTATCCCTGACCTGCTCGCCATACCCCCTAACTCTAATGTAATATTCAGCGAGGTCAAGACACTAAAGGGTAAGACATCAAAGCTACAAGACTACAGACTAAAAGAATTAGAAGGATATGGATTTAAGACAGAGGTATACAGAGGCGATAAATAATGAGGGGATAGGGTGTGAGCTAGACACGTGGTTCTTGGAATCAATGTATAGCTATTCTATAACGGAAGGCTTAGAGATGTTATCTCAGGTGTTAGTTGTGATAGATGAGCTACCCACAAAAGACGGTTGGGTACAGGAGATTTCGGGAGTTATAAATAGTATGCCACCTATATTCTTTGTTGTGGACTACATAAAGCAGGCAGGGGATACACCACTGCTTATAAGCATAAGAGATATAGACTGCGATACATATCTCGATTTTATTTTAAAAAAACAATCAATTAATTATTACTTAAATCTATAATAAAATGAAAAAAATAAAAATAGTTTCTAGCGAAGAGAAATTTAAGTCTCTAACAGATATAATACAATCAGAATTAAACGTCAATATATTAGAGGATAAGAGCAGGCTCAGGGTTAACGTTGAGGCGAGGATGATTTTCTGTTGTATCTTAAAAGATTATGGCTATGGATGTAGTGAACTATCAAGGGTCATTGGTATGGACCACACATCTGTGCTTCATTACTTCAAGAGCCTACCTAATCTTTTGCTCGTAGATAGGGAGTTGAGATTCAGATACAATTATATAAAGTCTGAGTTTGCTTGCTATGATACTGACACTGAGAAGCACCCGTCACACGACCCGTATCAGCTTAATCAGGTGGTTGTTGAATTAAAAAAAGAGCTATATGCTTTGAATAAAGATAATAAATTATTACATTGCAAGGTGTTAGATAAAGATATAGAACTAGACAACGCGAAATCCTACACAAAAAAATTAAAGATACGTGACGGGAGACTTGAAAATATTTTTAAATTAGTAGAGGAGAGAACGCGTATAGGTACAGAGGATAACATATTAATCAAACTTAATAGATTTTATAATGGTGCATACTGATAACGAGATAGAGAAGATTGCTTCGTATAAGACTTGGTCGGATAATAAAAAGCTTGACCGTCTACTAGAGATGGATTGTAAGATGTACTGCTACCTTGGTAGTGACTCCACCAAAGGCGAACGGAATGATGTGAGAAGAGCGTCTAAGAGAATTTATTCATCTATTAAAAAGATTGATAACACCCTTGGTACACTACTACTTCAATCAATGGACCCTAGTGAAATATTAAATAACATATAAGACAATGAAAAACCTACCGGCATATGAGAAGGAGAGAATTAATCAGGTAAACTTTTTAATGAATCAGATTCATATGTCGTCAGCATCTATATACGAGTCTCTTATTGATAGAGATTTTGAGGACTTAGAGCAAGAGCTCAACAGCTTAATCTTTATCCTTAAGGATGTATTAGCCTCAATAGAGAATGACATATGAATATCAAGGCTTCTACAGGGAGGCAGAACTTTTCAATTTTATAAAGGATTATTTTATATCAGACCTTCAAGAGTCTAAGAATTCTGTAGCTAGGTATGACTGCTCATCTAATGTATTTAATGTTGATATAGAGCTTAAGTGCAGGAGGAGGCATTACAATGAGCTTATAATAGAGAGAGCAAAGTTTGATGCGCTCATCAGCCTTAGCGAGATTAACAGCACTATACCTGTGTATGTAAACTCTACACCTAAAGGGGTGTGGGCTTTCTATCTTCTTGACCACCCACAGATTCAATGGGAAATCAAAGACCTCCCTCAGCATACTGATTTTAATAGACGGGATAATATACCTAAGGAGATAGGCTACCTAAATATAAACCAAGGCATCAGCCTGCTAGATATACTGCCCAATGAAATATAGACCACTACTAAACTTAATATTCGTAGCGACACTTAATGTCATTATATTCTATTACCTTATAAGGCTATTCTTTTTCTAATCGTAAAGAATTTATTTCTGCCGAAGACATAGGAGAACTCGTCTTCTTCTTCGTCTCAGGTTTCTTCTCTCTATTTACAGGTATGGTTATGAATTTTTTATCCACACTTATATTCCCCGGTCTATATGATTTAGATATACCCAATATCTCGTACATCACCTCCTCATCATAATCCCCACTAATATAATCAGACACACCTATAAGCGCATCTATATCAGAGCCTAGAGATAATTCTAATAAAGGCTTAGTAGCCTTCCATATATCCCACTTGTCTTGCTTTCTATCATACCCTTTATAGACTTGTTCTGTGATAGCCACTAAAGCGTTAGTACCATCATTGGCAAAACCTGATTCACCACTAGATTTATTAGCCGCCACTTGGATAGCTGTCCCAATAATAGGTATGTTATATATCAGGTTCTTACCCATTAGCGCATCCTTAATCTTGTTCCACACGTACTCCTTATCGTCATCATCTCCGTGTAACAGCATCCCTGCGTGTGCTGTCGCTACAAAGAGTGCATTCATTACAGATAAGTTTAATGCAACCTTTCTTACATCCTTTGCCTTTGGCATTTTCTTTCTGCCTATATCCCTCATTATAGAGTTCGTACCCTGCATAGTATTGTTAATATGTAAGAGTGGTGAGCTAATAAACATTGTAAATATTTTGGCAAAAACACTATTAGATTGCTGCATTGGGGTTTTCTCTGAAGCTCGCTGTGTCTGCTGCGTTCTGTTGTACTCATTAAACAGTTTTCTTAGCTCAGCCTCAGGCACACCCCTTCTCTTAGCAGCCTTATACACAGCCATCTGCCCAAGCACCCCTGCGATATCACCTACCGCTGTCCCCATTCCTCCTGCCGATTTAAGCACTCTACCAACCTTTGTTTTTTGAATCTTTTTATAGACCCAATTTGGTGTACCCATTTTTGTACCAAGCTCTATCGTGTAGAAGTCACCTCTTCTATTTTTTCGCATCCTGTCCTTAAATGTAGCCGATATCTCTTCTGCTTTTGATAATGTCTTTCCTGTAAAGACGCCTAACAGAGATGTTGTATAGTCAATAGCAAACATAGGTAGGTCAATAAGAATTGACTTACCTCTACTAAGCGTTTGGTAGTCTTCAAATTGACCTACAAATGACGACGCTTGCTTAAGAATCTGTATTAATTTAAAATTTAAGGCAAAGCCAATAAACTTTCTCCCCAAAAAAGTTACCCACCCCTCAGGCTGCTTTGGTCCTGCATTAGGGTTTATTGCGTAGTTTATAGATGCTTTAAATAGCATACTAAGACCTGTCTCCTTCAATACAGTTTTTATACTATCGCTTCTAAGTATATTATTCATCTCCTGCACACCAAGAGCATATGTCTTATACTGCTCCATCTGATTTATATAGTTTTTAAGCACATCCGTGAATGCTTCTTGGAGCACGACATCCCCTGTAGTGTCTGTTCTTTCCTGTAGTGCCGGTGACGTCTCAGTATTAAATATACCATTAAAGTCTCCGCTAGACATCATCTCTCCAAGCTTCTCTGAGCTAACCGTTTTCGTAGGGAAATAATTCTCAACGTATCCAAGGCTGACATCATTAGCCTGTATGTACACATTATTGACCTCATCAAAATATGTATTACTCAGGTAGTCAACAATCATATCCGCAATTGCAAGGTTATCCTTTCCTAAGAACCCTTCTATTTTTTTCATTGCATCTACATATGGATTAGTCTCTTTATTATGTGGCTTGGTCTCGTCCATTAGTATTACCTTATCATTGAACCCTTGAGATATAAGCTTCTCTCTTTGGACAGGGTTTTTGTACAAGGCGTATATGCGCAGTGCATCATTCTTTGATATATAGCCCATCTTCTTAATAGATGGTATCTTAATGTCATCCAACATCTTATTAAGGGATAACGCCCATTTTCTGTAGGATTTAAATTTAGGGTTTACTGAACTAACTATATCATTTAATATATCCTCCTGTCTAAACTTACCCCTAAGATGGTTCTCACTCATCTCGTTCAGCTTATCATAGAACATCTTAGTAAACATACCATCCTCTCTACCCCTGTCTAATATATTTGTTATCGTACCTAGGTGAATTAGATTGTTTCTAAAAAATACTTTAATCTTGTTAGGGTCGATTTTGCCATTTGTAGTAAACTTAGAGGTAAGCGCTTGAATACCCTTAAGAATCTTCTTATCCCTGAAGTATTCATACACTGATCGTGAATCTTTTTTTAGATCATTTTCGTCCTTAGGCGCACCGTCCTCATCATATAGTATATCATAATCTCCCTTAACCTGCTCCTCTATCTGCTCTCTTTTCTCCGTGTATACCTGTCTCTTAGCATCTCTCCTATTGTTAAACCTAACGATAGCCTCAGCCCTTTGAACTTTTAAATCTGCAAGTAGCTGCTCTAGCTGCTCAATATCCATAGAGGATATCTCAGCAAATGAATCTAGGGCAAGCTGAAGGTCTAGCATAGCTCTCTCATTAGCTGTAACTGTTATGTTATCTTTAGTGTATTTGGCAATCTCTTTCTGTGTCGCGCCCTGCTCCTTCATTTTTTCAACAACACTCTTGTGGAAATCAACATTGCTAACCTTATCTATAGCACTTATCACCACCTCATCATCTATTGATTGCTGAAGGGCTGTAAGTGCACTGACATCCTCTTGAGCTGCAGCATCTAATACTTTATATACCTGTTGAAAATAGCTTTGAGTTACAGCGTCAATACCTTTAGCTCGTCTCTTTTTAGATGCTGTTATTGCTGCCTTAGATTTACTCTTAACTAATTCTTCGATTTTTTTAATAAGGGATTTTCGTACCTTTTTACGAGCCTTCTCCATCTCATTAAACACTTTAGTAGCTTGACCCTTAAAGTTTTTCTCAGTCGTATCGTTTATAATCTTATTTAATCTATTAATGACGCCACGTGTGTACCTGTCAAACTTCGGAAGTGATGTTCTTATCAGCATTCTCATCCTACGCTGTGCATCCTTTAATGTCTTGGCTCCAAAAAATCTCTCCTCAAGCTTGGCTCTAACCTCAGCTATATTTTTTTTAACATTAGTATTACTTCTTATACCCAAGCTTCTATCTAAAGCTGATTGAAGTTCTAGCTGTACAGTCTCAGCCTGCTCTTGATATACAGGCTCAGCCTTTAATATCTCCTGTGCCTTCTCTCTTATCTCTGAGAATGATTTTGTTTGAGTCGTACCTACACCACCTCTCGGTCCCTCGGTAGCAAACCTCTGTAGCTTTTCTTTTATTGATGTAAATAATTCAAGACCGGCAACAGCCCCCTCCTCTATATTCCCAAACTCTCTTGGCATCAATGTAATCAAATCAAAGTTTACCTCTAACGCCTCATTTATTTTGTTAGCCTTAAATCCTCTATCTAGTAGCACCACCTTTATAGATTCATTAGGGAAACGATTCTGCCTACCAATCTCAATAATACTTTGCATTGATACGTTAGGACCCGTCATTAGCTGTAGGCTTTCAGAAAGCTTTCCTATAGGGGAATCTTTAAACAGTGCCTGACCTGACAACAGGTCTACGGTGACAGCCTGTAAGAATTCATCTAATGTTATATTCTCAAGCTGCTCTGCTGTAAACTTAGATATACCAACCATCTTCTTGATATTGTTGAATAGGTCTATGAGCCACCCCTTAAAGTCCCTAGAAACAGATGCGTTAACGAATGACTCACCCTTGTCACCTATAGCCGTAGCCAATGCCTCCTCCTTGATGTATGTGGCAATATCTTCCTCTGACACCTTCTGATCCCTCATCTTTTTGATAACACGCTGATAGTCAGGACTATTTTCAACCTGATTGATGTATGTAGGGTCCTTAGTTATAAGCTCCATACCCTTATTGTAAGCCTCAGTATTAGCCTCCTTAGCTATGTTAAGCCACATATGTCCGAACTCGTGTATAGGGGTGTTAAAGTTTCTTAGTCTTGGGTTTAGATATATCTTCCCCTTATATACAGCACCATATATTTTTTGGTTTTTAGTTGATAGAGACTTAGCGTATACGTCTTTTATTAGTGCGTCAAATTCTGCTTGTGTTGCCAATACCTCCACATTTGGGAATGACTTGCTAAGCATATTTATAAATGTTTCATAAGAAGATGCCACAAAATCAGATATCCCGTATGATGTGCTGCTTGTTGTCATAGCTGAAGTCATAGCCGCAGCCTGTGCTTCGGCTGCACTATATCTCCTCATCTTAGCTAGAGGGGTCTCTGCCTCGTAGAGTAACTCTTTTATTTTCTGCGCATTATTTAGCTCTAAAGCCTGTTCTAATAGTGGCTTGATTACCTTAATGTCCTTAGCTTTTAATTTTTTAAAATCTTCTGAATCAAGTACCTCTTGTATCGCAGCCTTTTTGTCCTTTTTATTTACACCGTCTTGCTTGGCTTTGTTAAGAACGGTGTATACTCGTTCTTCAAAATCTTCGAGACCCTCCTTTAATCCTTTCGCTCTCTTCTTATCTACCCCTAACACTCTTGCCTGAACATCATCAGAGTATTCTTTAATAACTCTATAGAATGGCACAGTCTCCTCCATCAGCGCAACTGCCCTACCTCTAATATAGTACGGGTAGTTACTATGACTCGGTATGCCCTCAGCCACTTGCTGCTCTTGTGTCATCTTTGCAGACGCTATGATATCTTTGAAAGCGGTATCATACTGTTTTTTGGTCATCTTCTCTTTTATACGCCTTTCATCAAGCTGCTTTTTTAGCTCACTAACCTTGACACCATCCTTGTTTGTAACCTCAAGCACCATAGTGATAGCACCTGCCTTTAAATCTTTAGCAAAGCTCTCACTCGTCTCCTCGATTAGACCATCTCTTGATATGCCAAGTCCTTGTAACTCCTGTGCTAATTTACCTTCTGACTTTACATCTAAGTCTTCAGGCAGTATGAGCTCCATAACAGCAGCCCTTGACTTTACATCCTCTTTTTGTAATAACTTAAAAAATGAGTTTATATCGGTACTATTCTGTATGTGCTTTTTTGCAGGTTTAACTTGTTTTAATCCTGACTCCAAAACTGTTTCTTTGATAAGCTCATAAAGTTCTGCCTTTCTCTTGTCAGGTATCTTCTTATCTAACATCTCAGCTATAATAATGTTTGACATAATCCCACCGTTACCCATATTGTAGACTACAGAGTAGTCTCCGTTCATAGCACCCGTGATAATCTTTGTTGTCGCAGCATCCGTGATTGATGCCCACGCAATCTTACCAAACATCTTCTCCATTAGAGGGAAGAAATTACCGCCCATCATTACATATGGATTAGTCTCTTCATCATATGGCTTGGTCTCATCCATTAGCATTACCTTGAGTTTGTCAGCCATTAATAGGTTAAGCTTCTTTCCTATGATATCCTTTAGTTTAAACCTTTTAATCTTATCAAGAAGCCTATTATTCTCTTTAACCTTAACAGGTGTTGGGGTCACAGTGGGGGCTTCTACCTCTACTGCCTCTTCAGCTAATGGCTGTTTATCTAACTCTTTAAATACTTTCTTAGCATCTTTTACCTGCTTCTCTTTCCTACTATCCTCTGTCTGTCCCTTAGATAATTGGAATTGAGTCTTCTCATCTGATGCAGCCTCATCTATCAGTGACTCTAAATCAGATACCTCTTGCGCCTGTGTCTTCAAAGACACAATCTCATCTAGTCTCTTTTTATTCGCAGCCTTCACTCTCTTCTGAAATGCTGTGAGCTCTTTATCTCTGTCCTGCTTGTCAGAGATGGCTACAAGTATACCATCTAACCTATCTGTTGAAATGGTGTTATCCTCGAACTGCTTTTCGTCTTCTATGGTTACCTCTGTAACAGGCTTAGGTAGCTTTACCCTCGGCTTTTCCTCGACTTCAGTTTCGACGGCTTCGGTTTCACTCTGTTCGGTAGTGGTCCCCTCACCGGGTACTCCTTCTCCCAACGTTTTGCTACCTCCGGTTTGTTTTGGTGCATCCACCTTCTCTGTGCTTGACTCTTGAATGGCATCTGTTTCTGTTTTTAATGTTGCTAGTTCTGCATCAATTAATTCTTGAGGTTTAAACTTTAACAGCTTGCCCCCTTTAACTTTCTTTTTTGATGATGGCTTAATGTCCGACAATGACTTAGGCACGTCCTGTCCGTTCCTCACAAACACCGTCACCTCAGATGTGTTATCCTCTAGCTCTAATGTTTCAAACACACTCTCAAGTTTACCTGTCTCCTTGTTAACCCCAAAATCTTTCTTCTTTATAAAAAATTTAGGTATAACAGTTTCAGTGCTAATCCCTGCCTTTTTCTTAGCCTCATTTATCTTATCCGAAACTAATTCAGATGTCTCAGTATCATTCTTTATAACAGCGGTTAGTCTTCTTAGCTTACGACCGCTAAGCCCCTCAATGTGTTTAATAAAATTCTCCTTTGAAAAGTTTTTCTTACCTATAGAGTAAGATGTGGCATCAGGTCTCACATCTGTTGATACCTTCATACCACGCGACTTGGTTATACCCGATAGGGATACCTGCTCTTCTTTTTCTAAGTTCTGCCCTGTCTCCGCTATATGTGATATCTCCTTTTTAATTTTAGATATCTCCCCACTAAATGTCTCTCTTAGATTTGACGAAGACTCTAGCTCTTTCTTTGCAGACATAAGCTCCATAAGCCTAACATTAGCTGCCTGCCTATTCTTAGCACCACCTAAATCAACATTATTAATAAAGCCTCTTGAACTAATAACCTCTCTAGCATCTCGTCTTATGCCAACATTCTCCTGTATGCGTTGGTTCTGCTCAGGGGTTATCTTCCCTAGCCTCTGCATATTATTAGCCCACTTTGTTATATTCCCATCAGATGATATCTCGTCTGAGATAAATTCTATGTCCATTAGGTTGTCAGCTAGTCCCTTGTTGTTTCTGTTCTTAATATCTAGACCCATATTGACAGCCATAGATGGGGCATTCATAAAGAAACCTCCCGACATCTCTAAGACTATCTCTCCCCAATCAAGTTCGTCACCGACTGATAATTGAGCTAGACCCTCACCTAGACCCTCCGTTAGTGGGTCAATCACTAAGCCTTGAGCCGAAACCGCACCAATCTTTTTACCAAGACCTGCTGTGCTACCTGTCTTAAAGACCCTACCTGCTATGCTCATACTTAGGTAATCAACAGCACCAATCACAAGACCCCTCTTTAGACCACGGTCCTTAGTCTCCTCCCAAACATAATTATCGTTCAACGCCATTAGCGCATCATCAGGGTTTGTTAGGTCAAACCCTTTAAACTCAGCCGCCTCCATAAAGGCTGACCCATACTCTAACGCCATCATAGTGGCTGACATCCCTACCTTTAAACCTTGAGCACCGTATCTAAGACCACCTGCAAGCATACCTGCACCGCCGCCACCTGAACCCAATGCCGCGCCTGTTACTACTCCTATACCTACTGTCTTGGGGATTATATCCAATCCGGGGGCAAGCATCATAGATATTGATGAGGCTGCCATTACTGATGAGAACTCAAGTGGGTTATCATTAATAATATCCCAAGACTCCATAAATCCGTCAGCCATAGCCCAACTCTTCATTATCCTTGAGTCTGTATCAGCTCGTTCGCTCATAGCCTTAGATATCTTATAGGCTGCCTTCTCCATTGCGTCATCATCATTTAGGTCCATACCACCCAAAATCTCAGGGAACATACCGAACTTCGCCACCACAAGTGACACCTCACCTGTTGCCAATCCATTCTTCCACTCCGCTTTAAAAGCTTCCACCCCCTCACTTAACTCCCTTGATATTGACTTGTCGTGCTTCATATCGTAGAATAGGGTGCTACTCTCGTAAGCGTTTGCTGCTAATTGTTTGCCTTTTTTAGCCGCTTTGTAATCGGTAACGATATTATCAATTGCCTCAGCCTCCTGTACAGTCTTTGGTGTTATAGATTTAAGCCCCTCAATGGTTGTTCCAAACTCATCATACGCCCTTATCTTTAAGTTTTCGCTTACCTCTTTGAGTTGAGCGTTTACTTGGACTGCCTGACCTGCTCGCTCCGAGAAAGCCTCATTAAGAATAAGGTCAAGGTCTTGAATAGCATATTTTTTATCTGTCTTACCATAGATTGCATTATATAAAAGGTCTTTCTCCTGTTCCAATCCCTCTCTCATTTGGGATATATACTCATCAGATAATACCTGTCCATCTACATAGACAGCCTCATCAGCACCCTTTAGGGTCTCAATATCTTCCTCGCTCATTGCTGATTCGAGAAAAACAGCTCTATCTAAGACATCAAAGACATCCTTTATTTCTTGATATCTATTATATTGGTTTAGAGATTCAGCACTTAATCCTCGGTCTTCAAGATATTGGCGAGTAAATTTTTCTGCATATGTTGCTGATGCTGATGTCTCATAATCCATAAAAGCCTCAGCCTCCTCCTCTGTATCAAACGTGTACAGCTGCCCTGCCTTTTCAGCCTTAGCCTCAGCCTCACTGAATGATTCATACTCAGTCCAAATCCCCTCGTGTTTAAGTAGTGTTGGCACGACAACAACCCTGTCATCCTTCACCTCCATTTTAAAACTCTCTAATACCTTGATGGCATCATTATTAATAATCCCCTCTTTTTTTAAGTTGTCTTCAAGTTTTTCTGCGTTACCTAATTCAGGGATTGGAGTGACATTATCCGTAAGGAAATCCCTCAACTTGGTAGCCTCCTCTTCATCACTAAAGAATGTCTGTAAATCTACAATGTGTTCCGTACCATCTTTTGCTGTAACCGTAAGGGCGTCACTTAGTGGTATCTCAGGAACACCCGGAAGTCCTATAGGAATTGCTCGTCCTGCAGTCTCAAAGTCAAATCCATATTTTGAAAAGTTGCTCTTTAATGTTTCTACTGCATCCTCATCATCTTTAGCGATAAGGAACTTGTTGACATATTCTAGCCCATTTTGAAACTCTTCAGATTCTACTGTTTTTGAACGGTCAGCCAAAAATTGTTGCTGATCCTGTCTTTCTTTATATATGCCTCGAGCCCCCTCGGCTTTCTCAAGCTCCGCAGCATCCTCATTGACCACAACGGCGTGGGTTCTTAGAAAACCCCTTAACTTATTTCTATTTGAGGTCCCTTCCCCCCAACTAGCTCTCGCTTCATCTTTCTCTTCACGTGTCCCTAGGTCACTGAACTTAGTCAAATCCTGTAATTGGAAGATAGTTCCATCAGGTGCCTGTATTTGCCCGTGTAATAATTCACCTACCTTAATATTATTCTTATTGTTACTTGTACTAAATCCATACTTATTAATAAGGGTGCTCATATCCCCTGTAGTGAATAATTCATTTACAGCGTTATCAAGTCCTTCTATGTCTGCAGTGTCACCTGTGTCCTTAACATACTTATTTTCTTTCCGATTAGCGTCGCTCCCACTCTCTGCCTTTCTTTGCTTTTCTACCCCTATTTGTTTTTTAACTTCATCAGAAGCCATTTCTAAATGCCGGGGGTTCTTAGTAAAGAATGCTACGTCTTCCGCTATGGGTGATTCGAGCTCACTTTTTGCAACATTAGCGTTGTATAAAAATTGGGCGTGACGCTCAAATTTATCTACCTCCTCTTTCGTTGCCCCTGCGTAATTAAAATTAAGTAGTTTTGCTTGGTCTTTTTTAATCGCTCCTAATGATTTCTTTTCAGGTGCTTTATAATCTTTAGAAAAGCCTAGCTTATCGGCTAGAAAGAGTTTTTCATCCTTAATAGCCTTAGCCGCCGCCGCCGCCGCCTTAGTATCAATAGCAGCAGAAAGGGCTTGCTCTGTTCGAGAATAGTCAGTAAGTTGTTGCTGCTCTATGTCCTTAATATTATCTATATCGGTTGCTCCTGAAACATCCGAAGTACCAACTGCCTGCTCTGAAACCAATGGCTGACTTTCTGAAGTAACCTCGGAAGAATCTTTTTTTTTTACTGCGTATTTATTAACAAAGGAATCCATATCCTTAGTGTATAAACCATCTCTTGTTACAACACCAAATACTTTTGATTGATATTCTTCATCCTGAAATTGGACTTTAAATTCTTCAAATGATTTAGTGTATAAACCATCTCTTGAAAGTAGGTTGTAAAGTTTCTGTAATTCTTCCATATTAATCTAATTCTCCTGTTGTGACGGTTGGATTAACATCTACCTCCTTAAGCTCCCCGGGAGGAAGCTTTGCCACGACTTCTTGTTGCTGAACCTCCGACAGATTATTGAAGGCTTTGATTTCTTCCTCTGTGTAATCTATAGGAACTTCTACCGTCTGCTTAAGCCTACTAGTGAATCCATCCTTATAGGCTTCATTATTTGCAATGGGATTACCTTCCACATCAGTTACAAATCTAGTGAGTACTTTATTACCACTTCCCTTAGTTTGTTTTAAGACTTCATCAGGGTCGATTTTATTTGCTTTAGGTATAGCAAAGTTGACTCCTGCCGTGATGAATTGTTCATAGCTCTTTCCTGCAAAATCTACAGGGTTGAAGTTACCATTCGCATCATATATCCTAATTCCGTCATCAGTCCTATCAATTCTTGTAATACCTTCATTCATAGACCTTAAGCTATTCATAGCTTGGTCAATCTGCTTATCCGTACCGTTGTATAATAATCCGAAAAGATTTATTGTAGCCTCTCTTGTCTCCTTTGCATTTTTCTTATCATCCAACCATTGTTGAGGGGAGTCATAGAATTTTACAGCCTCTACCTCCTCTGTGTATTCAAGACCCATATCCATCTGTGTGGCTAACGCTCTTTTGGCAACATTTTTCTGTGTCTCTGTAAGCTGACTTACAACCTGATTCCCCTTCTGTATTACCAATACAGCGTTAGGGTCCCCTGCTGCTGCATCAGCGTCAAAGGTGGGGTAATAATCTACACCCGTAGCAGGATTAACATCAACATAATCTATTAATACAGATAGTGCTGCAGTTGATTCTACATTCTCTGCGATTTGACTATCAATCCACAGGTTTTGAGTCTCCTGATATTTAGTCAGTGGCTCAAGGTCTTCAACCTTAATACCTAAGCTAGTGGCAAGCTCGGCTTTTGCTTCAGGTGTCATATCGGCAATCCCACCCGGTTGAGCCATTGCAGTTGTAAGCTTTGTAACAGACCCCTTTGATGTCGAGCCACCCTTGCTAGTAATCTCTTGTATAATGGCTTTGCCTAGCGTTCCTGAGTACTCTTTCGTTATAGAAACAACGTCATACTTCCTGTATGTGCCCCTCATCCTGTTAGTAAGATTATTCGCTGACACAAGCTTGTTAGGGTTAGGGTCAGGTATCCTAGGACCATTAGGGTTATCAGGGTCATCAATTAGCTTAGCTAACGCTACCACACCTGTACGTGGGTCAGCTACAAACGCAGTATCTGTAAAGTTATTGAATCCCTCTACGCTCTCCATAAGAAAGTTTTGAAGGTCTGACGCCTGCTCCCCATAGGGTAGACTTGGGTCATTCATACCCATCTTCTTAGAAAACTCCTCGCTATACACATTAAAGACATCAAGGGCTTGCTTTGTTCCGTCAGTAAGATTCTGACTCATAATATTAAAGTCGCGTGGCTTTAGTTGACCCGACTTTAGCAACGTGGTCTGTAATAATTTTGTCTCTTTAAGGTCAGCTGCGAAATTAAGTAGCGTAGTGTTTAGCTCGTCACTCTCACCAAGCTGAACATCCTTTAAAGTATTTAGGTAGTCACGCGTACCCTCATCTATCTCAGCTTTTTTTTCTTCTCTTCTATTAGCCTCGTTACCGAGCATATCAGAAAATTCTTTCCCAACCTGTGACCAATTAATATTATCCTCTGCCTGTCTCTCTACGTACTTATATGCTGTTGCCATCTCTTAGTTATTTTATTGTTGATTATACGCATCTATATACGCAGGGTTATATTGCATATCATCATATAGGCTTTTGTTTTTTCTTTTGAAGTACCTAAAATCCCTATTGCTCATATTGCCAAAGCTATCATTCATATATTCAGTCCCTCCTCCTCTAGTGTTGTACTCATCACCACCATAAGCCTTAGAAGCCATTTCCCCTACAGCCGCCTTCTGTTGACCAAGGTTCTGTTGGTAGAGTGGTACGAAATTAAGACCTAGCTGTGCCGTGTTTAATGCCCCTTGGAACCCTTGCTCTTTTGATAGCTCAGCAGCTCTCTGTGCGTCAGCTGCTTTCTGTTGGTTACCTGCGACCTCCTCTAGGTCTAGTGCTACATTTAAGTCCCTTAGACGAGAGTCCTCATCTATGATATCAGACTCAATATTAGTCATCTCATCAGCCATTGCATCCCTTATAGCTGACTGACCCTCCTGCTGACCTGCGTATATACGACCTGCTGTTGCCGCTGAGCCTCGCTCACTCTCTATCCCTGCTTGGGTTGCCATAGCACCCTGAACCAACATAGCCTCTCTCTCCCTATCATAGGCTTCTTTCTTTATACTCCTGCCCTCAGCATAATTAACATCAAGCCTCTTTCTAGCCTCAGCCATAGCCGACTCTGCGTCACGCTCTGCCTCTCTTTGTAATTTCTTCTGCTTAGCCATCTGTCCAAATGACATTGCTGTTGACCCTGCAGCTAAGGCTAATCCTCCTATTGCAGCTACCGCTGTAAATACTCCTGCCATAATCTTTTGTTTTTATTTATTATTTTCTTTGGTAAGGTCCTGTAATCATCCGTGTATACATCAGCCTCAGCCTCTTCAAATGTTTTTTTATCTGTCTTGTACACACACGCCCATTCTGTATCCTCGTGTATATACAGGACTCTCTGTGAGCCCGTCTGAGTAAATATGGTAGTCGGTCCAACTATTGTATTTATATCTCCATCATCAGTCACATAAGACACCTTACCTTTTAATAAAAAGGATGGGTGCTGCTGTTTATGAATCATACTAATCACCACGCTGCCCTTAGGCATAAAGAGCTCCCGTGTGTACAGACCACCCTCAATATGTTGCTTCAATGGGAACTGCTCCTTAAGCTTTTCAGATTGAGCCTCTCCCACCTTGTGAGAAACGCTTCCATCAATCGCTTTTAGTTGCTCCTGAAAATCAGCTATACTATCCCATAGCATCCCCCTATCAGGGTTGATATGCTTTAATATATCCTCAGGTCTTGTTTTTTGTTTTCTTTTAAATAAACTAAGAATCCCCATACAGCACAAAGATACTAAAATTAAGGAAATGATTTCATTACCTGAGATTGAACTGCAAAAAGTTCTACCTTTTCTGTATCGCTATTCTCTAAATGAAATTGTCCGTAGTGACCTAGTATACCGTGAGACTCTGCTACAGAATTCTTGATGTAGAATATAAACTCAGTCGTGCCAACAGGTACAGTACCCGTTGTATTATCAACCACAATATTATTTATACCACTCGGCAGGTCTACATTAACAGATGTCACCACACCAAACAGTGTAGGCGTTACAGTACCAAAGTATACCACATCCCCTATGCTTATTATCCCACCTATATCTATAGTGATTGCAAAATCTATTGTCGAATCAGTGCCTACAGTTGTTATGTTAGAGCTTGTGGCTATACCGTTTACGTTTCTTAGGGGCAGCTCATTATCTAATAATAAGTTCTGAGAGTTCCTTACGAAGGCAAAGAACGTGCCCTCTTTTTTCTCAAACCAATTCACATCAATGTACCCTGTATCCTGTTGGTCACTTATAAGCGTAGCTGACCAACTATGGTCACCCCCAAGCTCGATAGTCTTGAATAGCTTATTCATTAATGGTTCGTCGTTAAATACAGATGTAAGCGTAGATGGGTATAGCACACCATAGTATTGGTTACGTGTATCATTTACATTATGTCTGTACATATTCCCCCCACTAAAGGTGTAGAAGAAGTTGTTCATCCCTATCATATAGTCAGGGTTATAAGAATAGAAAGACGGGAATCCTTTTACTCCGGGGTCATACGATATAGTATAGTTTGGCATAGTCTTTTATTTTAAGGGCAGTTAACAGTGTCATTGCAAGCGTAAGTCGTACTCGATACCTGAAAGGCGTTGGTGTCCTCACCTGCAATCTGTGCCGTAACCGTACCGCACCTTGTCACACCGTCAGGTCCTGTTATATTATTCTGTATTTGGTAGTGGATAACATCACCAATAGTGTTGATTCCAAACCTATCATTCATTGTGTATACGTCCCCTGTCTTGCAGTCGTTCACCCGTAGAGTAGCGCAGCTATCTGAAACATTTGTAACGATACCGTCAGTCGTCATAACCCTATATCCCTGTGGCATTAGATACCAACCATCAGTAACAGCAATAGAGCCGTTTGCATCTTGAAATAGGTAGTCGTGTAGGTTAACCACACCTGCAATTGAGGCGGTATTAACGGGGACGTGATAGTATGTGGTGTCACCGACAGCTACACACGCGGCTGAGCCACCCCCACTGATAGGTGTACCGTTAGTCCACACACCTGTCAACGCTGAAGGGCACGACACATTAACATCAAATATACCTGTGCCACACGGGCTTATAACGTCTAGGTATATCGTCGCTGTAGTCGAGCTTGGTTTAGGTATGACCATAACGCAATCCCCGGGTTGGGTGGCTGTAAGATTCACATCACCTACGTTTACCGTTACAGATTGAGTTGTACCTAGCCCGTAGAACGCACCGTCTATATAATTATATTCAGCCAACGTTGGATACGTTGTCCCTGCTATACCACAATCAGATGCAGTCACGCCCACATATGTAGGGTTACCTGCGATAGAGCTCTGAAGCTTTCCAAATACAGGTGAGCTCATCTTATTATACGTGGTCGTATTAAATAAGACCTTCACGCCCTCAGGTACACTGTTAGGATTGAACGTGATTATAATAGCACCCGTGCCAACAGACACGTCCACATCTACATTATAAAAGCCTTGCCCTCCACTTGAAGGCACATCACTCCCACAGCTTACCAAACAGTTTGGACACGGCTGAGGTGTGCTTAGCGACCCAATACCTAAGGGTAGAGTCTGCTCCCTTACAATAACACCATCAGAGTAGAACCCTGCTGCAGCGTACACTGTTAATGCCGCATCAGTATAAACGGCTGTCGAGTCGTTTAAAGATGTTCCGTCTATATATACAATAGCCATAATTTATCTATATTTTATCTTAACAATTAATACAACACACACTCTCTGCATCACTACCGTAGCATAAATCAATCTCGGTAGACTGTCTTAAGTCCCAAATGAGATATAGATAGTCGCCCACTGTTGCCTGTGGCATAGTGAATGTAGCTGAATACTCGGTAGGTCCACTTAAACTAAGGGTGGCTACAGATGATGCAGCTATAAGTGCAGCTAACTGCTGCGGTGTGTTAGGGTAGTTTGTTGGTGTCACTAAATATCGTAAACTATTTAATGAGGGGTCGTACACAAACGTGTCGTTCCCAAAATTATTAGTTGATATCGTAACGGTTGAACCTGTCGTAGGTATCGAGCCTTCGCCTTGCCCCCCAATAACAGATTGATATAATGACGCCACAGGGTCTGACACACCCACAGTGAACTGTAGCTGCTGAGACTGTAGCGGTGATATAAATGTACCGTCTACGTACCTTTGCTCGATATGTATCAAGTCTTCTACCTGAGAGTTATTTGTGGCTACAATATTAATCAAGCTTATCTCCACCTGCTGAGGGCAGTTGACCGTTAATGTTAAATCGACAGAGGCTGTTGATGTTATATCTACGGTGACCTCGGATACAGCAGGGTTATCCCTGTTTACGGAGATAGACCCGTCAGCAGTCTGACCCACTAACGTCTGCACAACACCGTTATAGTTTGTTGTCACATCAAATGTTGATAGCGCAGGTATATCATTTACAGTCCACGATACTAAAGATGTGCCTATAGTATCGCCTAGCTCATAGCATTGGCTGTGTGGTAACGCCAACGTTACGCTAAGCCTCTGCGTTACACCACAACTAACACACGGTATATCTGTTGGGATAGACCTGTCGTTAGATGATAGCACATACTCATTCATATAAGGGTCAAACCCTCCTAGCTTCTGAGTATCAAATGATGTCTGAAACAAATCTCTAAACCACGTTCTCATCCCATTAAAGGAGATAGGCTCAAGGCTGTCATTCTGATAGCTTGTACCTGACAGTTTCAACACAGCACCTCTCTTTGCATCAGTAAAGTATTTGTCAGGACCCCATTGAGTAAAACTCTCAGGATTAAAACTAATACCAAACTCCTCTATCCTTGCGACTTGGGTGCCCAACACTTCAGGTACCGTTGTCAGTAGATTACCTGCACCTGCATCAGACAGTAAATTCTTTCCTTGCAGCACATATGATATCTTATCCTCCTGTAGCGTGAGTATATCTGTCTCTCTTGCGAATAATTTTTGAATTGGTCCGAATGAATACTCTAACGCTTTAAAGTTTAAGAGACCCTCATTGAACTCGTTTAATCTATTTATGTTTGACTCATCATTATAAATTCCGCTATACGTTATATCAGAGAATCTTCTAACCTGACTATAGTCCTCAGCCTCAGTAGATGTAACCCTATTCCCTAGCCTTAAATCTTGACCAAGTACACCGTCTCGTATCTTATAGCTCTCTACGCCATTACCGAATGCGTAGCAGTTAAAGAATCCTGTGTGGCATATAGCAGCCTGTGTCAAGGTTTGGTTTTGGACATCACCTAAGTGGCTACCCACCTCTAATAATAACTCTGTAATTAAAACATTTATAGGCACTATCGGTGGGGTAGAAGGATTGATGGTCATACTACCACACTCACCATTTGTCCTGCCTGTGCCTCCGGGATTAACAATTATCTGTGCAGGGTTGCCCTCTAGATTTATATAGTCAAGGGCTATAGGGTCAGGCTCAGCATCACTCACTGTCACTACAAACCCACATCCCCCATTCACAGCAATACCAAAGGTCTTAGACCCCTCGTACCATACGTCAGGTGACGCATCTAATGGCTCACTTTCAAACACCACAGTAGTATCAGCCCTAATAACCGTTATACGGAGGTCTGTTGTCGCCTGTCTCCTGTCAGTATTACCACAGGGAAGTACGCTTGTTGCGATAAAATACTTTTTATCGCTTTCATCCGGGTTCTCCCAAAAACCAAAATATAATTCACATAGGTCAGGTTGGATATTAGGCTCAGACCAAACACCTGTACACCCTAAAAATGATGGTATAGTCGCTAGGTATTCTGTAGTGAACGCACAATCAGGACCGTCTCCGTCAGGAATAGAGGTGCCTGTCGCTAAAACAAGCTCAATATTATCTCCCTCAAACCAAGCTTGAAAATCGTCGTAGTCCTGAGATGAAACCATTGTCTTATTCAATGTGTACTTCCTAGGCTCACAGCTGTCTCCCCTACCAATTCTTTCAAATGTAAAATCAAACGTAATCTGTGTGCCTGCAGGTATATCATAGTCAACCCAATATTCTCCATCTAAAATCTGAACAGGGTATCGAGGGGCTTCATAACATTCACCAAGGTCTCTTCGCTCGTTTATGAAAGATTTTATTCCGTGGTCAATGTATGCATCCTCCTCTATCGCCACCGCAAAGTTAGACGCCTTTATCTTCATATACACGCCTGAGGGTATAAGGAGGTCTACTTCGGGGTCAGATGGTGATGGCACAACAATAAAGTCTGCTACCTGTGCTTTTTTCTCTAGGACTGTGGCGTATACACACCCACGAGCAGAACCGGCGGTATCCCTTTTCACAATAAGCCTCTGCCCCTCCGTTATCTTCTGAGAGTTCTCACCCTCTAAAAGGAAGTACGTGTCATTTGAGACAGGCTCAGTAAAGAATATACTACTGTATATCGTCTCGTATGTCTCTTTGTCAGGCTTTATAGCGAACTTATACGAGCTCGCCCATATAGGGGCTAACTGTGTAGGTGGGATATTAACATCAATGCTATTAGATGTGTCGGCGTCACTACACGCAAAATGCTCTGTGTTATACTGACTAACCAATGCAGGAGTAGAGCGTTTAAACTCATCCATATATATGAGACCAATCTCATACCCCCTATTACTATGTAAGCTTCTGCCTGAACCTTTTTTTACGTACTCAACAAGAGGGTTAGTGAGAGTAAAATACTCTGTGAATCTTGTGACAGGTGCTACCAAGCTATCTGCGTATTGAACCGCAGGGAATATTAATCTAAATATATTTCCTGAAACAAATTCAACTCTAATTGACTGCTCTATACCTGAGATACCACTTTGGTACTTAAAGAATGAGCCATCAATTGTTCCCTCAAATAGAGAGTTATACACATCCGTCATTGTTGTGCCTAAATCACTCGTAGCCATTGGCTGAATATTACCTCCGGGAAGCGAGGTCCCAAGAAGGTTTGTAAACTCAGAGCTAGTAACAAACTCCTCAACGCTATCATAGCTATTGATTAATATAAGCGAGAACGAAAGTAAATTGGAGTCTCCGTTTGTGCCAACGGGCAGGGTACCTACACCCCTCCAAGACTCGTGCTCAAAATTAAATGTGAAGGTAAACGCTGCTCCCTCTACAAGGTCAAGCCCTGACAAATCAAAGAATGCTCGTGAGTTATTTACAACTTCTGTTCCTTGTATAGTGTAGGTCTGTGCTGATGTCCCACCTTCAGAATCAATCGCCCCCAAATCATCCATTATAGGAGTGGTTGCAAACTCAAGCCTAACAGGATTATCATTCTTATCTATTAAGTCGTACCCCTCTACGTAGTTACCGTACATAATACGGTTGCCCATTATAGTCTCAGCCTTAGCTAATATAGGTACATTATCGTATAACCTTAATATCTCTGCCTGAGGAAGTATAGTGAATATCTTACTATTCTGAAAAAAATATATTATCTTTTGATTATCTAAATACCCCTGCGACTCCTTATCTAGCTTCTCTATAACCTTTATAACACTGCTGTTCATATCTTTAAAAAGCAGGTCTATGCCTTTAACTAGCGAGCCGCCCGTATCAAATGTAATCTCTACAGCATTAAATATATTCACAGCCCCCTCATTAAGGTAGCTCTCAGGGGAGAAAAAGAATGGCTTAGGATTAAATGCAGGGTCAGTCCACTGAGATGTAGCTGAGTATTCATTATCATCATACTTATACCTGTAAGCGAAACTTACAAATCTCTCCTCTAAAAAATTCTCTTCTGTACCTGAATCAAGTAGCTGAAGTATTGGTGCCTCGTATGGAGGTCTCTTTATTACTAATATATCCTCGTCTGAAAATCCGTCTATCCCCGTGATAGGGTCAGGGTTGCTGTAGTTCTTTGTCACATTTATCCTACGTGGAGGATTAATGTTATCTGTAAAAAACAATAAGTCCTCTACTTTATCAATCCCCGTTATAAGATACTCAGGGTCAAAGTTTAGTGTGGTAGCCACACCGTCTGAATCATCCTCGCTTATAACGTGATATGTTATAATGCTTGTCTTCGCATTGAATGAAACAATTAAGTCAAGTATACCTGTGTTACTTGATGTGAAATCAGGGTCATTAACAAACCAATATATAGTCTCGTTAGCACCATCATCAAAGGCTCCAATACATTTCGCCTGTGCTGACAGCTCAGAGCCGTTATAGCTCAACGTAGTAATCTGAATATTCCCTTTAGCATTTTCAATAACACCAATCTCAGAAGCCTCCGTAGACCCCATACGAACATTCAACGCATCAATGTACTGACCGTTAGGAATCAGTCTCTCATCAACACTCTTATTCATCTTACCTTGGGTAAAATTTCTGTTTAATTCAGCCATATTATTTTATCCACTTATCTCGTCCCCTTAGATTCATCAACAACCTCCCGGGATGTATATTACTAATTCTTATTTTTGCGTTTCTAAGTAGAGCTGACTTTCGTTTTCTAAGCCTTGAAACAATATACTCCTGAACGCCTAGCTTTGAACCAAGTATAGCGAACTCTATGTACGCATATATAAAGTCTTCAAACATTTTATTTACCGTAACACTGCTGTCGTCGCCATTCTCCATACCGTCAGATACGTATTCAAGTATACATAATTCATTTGACATACCTGAGCTGAAATTTATGACTCCACCTTTAGGGTCTATCTTAAATGTAGGGTTTGCGTTTGCAGTCTCCGTGTTTAATCCGTACCTAGCACCAATCCCATATTCAAAAAACCAATCACCGCCCGAACACCATCCTGACCTTCCATACATCTCTGAGCTCTCGTTTAAATAGATGCTCTGCTTACCCCCTCGAATCCTTTCAAAGTCAATGTCTGAATGCTCAGGGCTTAATGCGTTACCATTCTCATCAAATAATATCCTACAGTTATTATCCTGAAGATATGCAGATGACCAATTGGTTTGGATATTCTCTGTTAACGGCATAAGTAATCCATCTCTATATAGAGACACCCTCACCCAATTCACATAATCAGATGGAAGCACATACCTTAATGTGTCGCACACGTTAAGCTCTAAAATTTTAACCTCCTTGAATGCGTCATAGTTAAGCTCTTGTATCGCTCTTTTTGCGTGGAATAAAATCTTATACCGTGGCTCGTTATTAACTAATGAGTGGTTACCCAAATACATTAACATAAAATTGTTAACAATGTCCTCTAATGATACGTATTGGTACGAACCCCAATTAGCATCCTCAGGAGCTGCACCCCCGTTTTCGTAATATTGATACTGTGATATATATGCCATAATTATCTTTCTTGTGTATTATTCTCATTGTCCTCTGTATTCCCAAAATTCGCAACCTGAACCTCTCTAATAGACATACCTGCGTATTGAAGTATCTTATTAACTAGGTTTACCTCGTCATCTATTGGTAGCTCAAAATCTTGGTAGTCAGCCTGAGAGGCGTCAAAGATAGGCTCTCCACTACCGATTGACACGTATGTCCATTTAGGTATATAAGGGTATCTTATATACTGTGCTATCACTTGACCTACACCATCTACGGTGCTAGGGAATGCAGTAGCTAATAAATCCTCTTGCGTGTATGCAGGATAGGTTAAGCTTGGTGCGGTAAGAAGTGAGTTGTTAAGCATAGTAATCTTAGAGTGTGTAACCTTCTCTGCCTCCTTTATAAAAGAACTTGAGTAGATGTGGTACACTATTGCTGCCGCATTAAATATATTATCACCGCCTGTGTTTACCAATATCTCCGTAGCACTAAGCACAGAGATTACAGTCATATTATATGTGACACCGCCTGCTTCTACACCAACTATATCACCATTTGATATACCTAACGCTGTGAAATCTTTCGTTGCATCAATTATGGTATCACCTGCAACAATAAAACTTGTTGTGCTACCTGTGACTAATTCACTCCTATATATTAGCAGCTTATTTATTAGGTAATAATCTGTACCTGTAGTCGTATCTGAAGGTAGAAAATATTTATTAAAGCTTGAGTTGGTCAGCGGCAATGTGACAGAGAAAGAATCTATAACCTCCTCTAGTCCCTTAGTGATATCAGCGTAACCTGTGCCTGACTGCCTTGCGTTCTCCTTTATTAATTGGTAGTTATATTGATAGAAATAATTCTCAAACATATCCAACTGAGCCTGCTTAGCAAATAAGTTAAAATCAGATGGAGATATATAACCGTAATTATTTTTGTTTAGTACAGACATAACCGTCTGCCTTACTGAGTTAATCATTTATCTTCTTTCTTACAAAGATAACTAAAAAAAAAGACCCCTTCAAAAATGAAAGGGTCCCTTAAAGTGTTTATGTTATTCTTAAGTAAGTACTAATACTAATCCAATAATGTTTCAAGATGCTTTAACACCTCTACTCCGTCATCTGATTTAATATACGATACCACTAAATCAATCCCTTCCTGTCCGAAAGGGATATTCATCATTTTTGTTTTATTGGTTGGTGTATTAAACCACACCTCTTTACCACTCTTTCTGAATGTTAATAATCCTCCATCAAAAAATCTTTGAACAGTCCCTAGAAGTTTTAGCTCAGGGTCATTGATTACATCCAAGAAACTTTGTGGGTCATTCTTAGCGAATACTAATATATCACGTTTAAGCTCTGATGTTGACTTCCTTGATGTGTCGGTTCCGAATAGGACCCTACATACATTCTCAAGCTGCTCGATACTTAAAGCCTTAGCCTCAACTAGCGCATCAACCTGAATCATTAGCTCATCAACCTCAACCTCAGCATCCTTTGCATTATCAACCTCAATAAATTTCTTTCCGTTATACGGGTGGTAGTGTAAGAACTCTTGTAGCACCTGATTCTCTTTAGGGACATTAAGGAATCCATCCTCAAAAATAACAGGCTCCAAGATAGCGTTTCCATCCTGCTCATCCTCAAACGGGGATTTTTGGTTACGTGCGTAACGAAGTGCCCTATTGGTACCCGTCTCCTCATCAAACCATAGCAATGGGAATCTTTTACCGTTTCTAGTTGGTAGCATAAAAGATAGTGGAGCTACCGATTTAGTAAGCTTATATTGCTTAGTTACGAATTTTTGTTTTGTGTTTTTCATTATATTAAAATTTAATTAAAGTTAAAAAAAAGGGAGTGTCTTTGAAGACACCCCCCGTTATAAATTAATCCTATGCTTCAAATAAGAAGAAGTTGTTAGCACCTAAAGTACAAACAGCTCTCTCAGATAAGAAGTGAACCTCCATAGCATCTAAGCTAGAAGTCTCAGCTCCACCTGCAGAACCTGTAATCCAAGTTTTGTAACGTCGGTCTTCAGTTTCAGAAGCTCTGTAACGAACGTGTAAGAATGGACGCTTAGCGTTCTTTCCTAAGATTTGGTCATACACAGACGTAGAACCTGCAGGGACTAATAGCCCGTTGATTCGTCCTGAGGATGCTACTGTTGGGAGACCGCCACGCATTGTTGGGTCGTTCAAGTATTTCCAATCAGACTTATAGAAGTCATAACCTCTACGGAATCCTGTGAATCCTAAGTTCAACGCCATATCTTTCTCGTTGTCGAATAAACCAAATGATGCACCCGTAGTTGTACTTTGGGCTGCAAGCATATCATCAATGTCAAAAGAGAAATCTCGGTCAACAAAAACAACGTTCTCTTCGATAGCACCTTGCTTATCAAGACGTGAGATAACTGTATCCCACTCAGCTAGAGTAGTTGGGTTACCACCGCCCCAAACATTTCCTCGTTGTCCAACAACGTAGAAGATACCTTCAGAACCTTTATTACCTACATCACCTGTAGTCGCAATAGCTCCTGAAGCAGCTTCAGCAGGTACCGCTTCAATCATTGAAGTCTCTAAGTAATCATCAAAACGTAGACGAGTCTCGTGCTCAGACTTTAAATACCAAAGGTATCCGTTAGCTCCGTTCTCAGTAGTTACCTCTACCCATCCAATCTGTGCCATATCAGAACCTGATACTGCATACTTATCTTTAATGATAATTGGAGAGTTCTCGAAGATGAAGTCATCAGACTCTAAAGAGCCTTGCATTCCTTCAGTCCCTTTTCTAAACTCAGAACCATATACGAATACAGTAACATCTGCATTTAAAAGACCTGAACCTGCTGTAACCAAACCAAGTCCTTCATAGAAAGCTACTGTGAATTGGTTGGTAGCTGCATCAACTGCTGTGATAATACCTTTGTTAGAACCTGAACCACCATTCTGAATAATCATAATTGTCTGCCCAATTCTCAGTGCAATACCGTTACTTGCTGTGAATGTAGGCACGCCTGTGTCATTTACTTGAAATATTGCTGTATCAGCATTTATTAGTGCTGCAGTACCAACACTTGTGTACTTTGTATGAAGACGTCCTTGCTCTGCCCATTTGATAAGGTCTGAGTTAGAAGGCATCTCTGCTCCTACCATACGTAAGAATGAAGAGATTGTTCGGTTTCCATAACGCTCGAACTCTTTCTCGTAAGTATCAGGAAGATACTGATTTAAGAAATCAAAGTTCGTAATATAATTTGACTTTAATGGTACTCGTTGAGCACTCGGTTGCAAATCAAAACCGGGGGTTACACTTACTGACATAATTTTTAGTTTTTAGTTTTTAGTTTTTATCTTTTCCTAATCTTCAAGCCACGACCGTGGTCAGAGCTTAGAGACTTTACTTGTATCCCGTCTGTAGTCTGTCCAACCTCAGGAGCAGAGCGAGTAGTCATATTTATATTTTTTAACTTTCTCATTTGCTCATCTGTCGAAGCAGACTTGCCTTGCTCGTAAAAGAACTTCGCAAACTTGTCAGGGTTCATTGCCATTGCCAAAGACCTATGGTATCCTTCCGCATCATTCATTACTCCACTATCCTTATCCACAAATTTATTTATCCAACTCTGTGGGTTTAGATGGTTTTTCTTTAATTCAGCAGCGTCACCGGGAGAGAATACAATCTTAGTGTCGTCAATCGCAAACTCAAAACCTTTGAACTCACTAAACACCTCATCTGTTTTCTTCATAAAGACTTCATTCTTTCGATTGAACTCTTCCTCCATTGTCTTAGACTCAGCTATATATTGCTCATACTCCTTAGTTTTATTTACCTCATCCTCGGAAAGAGAATCCCTTCTCGACTCAAGAGGGATTTTATATTTTTCCTGTTCAGAAGTAAAGTAGTCCTTGGCTTTCGCAATAGTTTTTTTCTTTAATAGTTTTATTTTCTTTATATCACTCTCCTCGTCTAGGTCTTCATCATACCTATAGTCATCCATCATATCATCAATATCCTCTGCATCTAACCCCTTCTCTGTAGCCGTGAGATAATCTCTCAAAAGCTTATCGGGGCTCATATCACTAAAGTCTTTCTGCAATTCGTAGAAATCATTAATGCCTCTGCCTGTCTCCTTCTTGTACTGTAAGTATTTAGACACATCCTCAGGTAGAGCCTCTTGCTCCTCCCTTACCTGTGCTAACTCATCTAGCGAGTTAATCTCCCGTCCATACCTATTACCAAGATACTTAAGAACATCCCTCTCACTTATCTCTGAGGCTTGTGTTTCATCTTTCGATTGTACATCTTCTTGCTCTTGCGTGGCGGTGGAACTCTCGTTGCCATCATCCACTCCTGCAGAGTCAGTCTCTGTGTTTTCATTATTAAACTCTCTCTCGTGCTTATCTAGCAACTCTTGCTCAACTTGCTGTACAGACTTCTCCTCTATAGAGTCCTCTACTAATCTTACCTTAATTGACATATATATTAAATTTAATTTTTACAAAGTTAAACAAAAAATATTATATTTTTAGACAGACTACCTTGGGTTAAACTCAGCAAGGTCAAACCCGTCTAAGCTATCCTCATTAGATTCAAACTTCATAGGCGGTAGGTTATTCTTTCTTTGGTTAATAAGCATAGACTGTTCAGTGTTCTGTTGGCTTATACGACTAGACTTAGCCTTCTCGCGGTCTGATTCTCTATCAGACAATCCCGTAGTAGTCATCTGTGCTAACTTAACCTGAAGGTTAAACTCCTCCTGCATTAGTTGCGATTTAAGCATAGCCTCATTTTTCATCTTCTCAATCTCGAATGCCACATCAGCCTGTCGATACTGAAGCTTTGCCTGAGTCTCCATCTGAATCTTCTGTGATGATGCTGCTGCTGCCATCTCCTGAGATTTAAGCTGTTGCTGTGACTGCATAGCCTGTGACTGCATAGCCATCTTCTCTTCGCGTTCCAACTTAGTCTTTCTCTTAAGCTTAAGTAATTGATTAGCTACCTTAATATTTTTTAACTCCCTTATATCAATAGCGTCCTCAAGGTTTATATCGCCCCTAGAAAGTGCCATCTGAATATTCTGCTCAAGCATCTGTCTTTGCTCCTCGTCGGGTGACAGCTCAATAAATATTCCAAAGTCATATATATATAAATCACTAATATCTCCTAGGATAGATACATTATACTTTCCTATCTGATTGATAAACTCATCCTTAAAATCTGCGTACTGAAGTATATCTGCAACCCTATATGTTAGAGCCTCTGCAAGGCTCCTGTACATAAACAGACTAGCATCAAGTATATGACGTGTAGCCACATTTGAGTTCAGTGCTGCTAATTTCTGCACACCTACCAAGGCGTTAGGGTCTACCTGACTCTCATCCCTTCCTGCAAGACCTGTAACCGTTCTGATTTGATTAAGGTAGTGGTTGAAGTTTGATATAAGCATCTGTGATTTACCTGCGCCCGAGTTACTGTTAAGCTCCTGTATAGGAACCCTAGCATTATTAAAGTCTCCATCTTGAGTGTAGCTTCTACCGATAACACTACCTGTTTGGAAGTACATTCTTAAGGCATCCTCAGGATTATAAGCCGCCCCCGTTCCGAGGTCAACGTCGTTTAGACCATCTGCATCTATAAATACACCGTCAGGTACAACCTTAGCGATTACCTGCTGAAGCTTGTAGTGAGTGATATTTATTAAATCAGCAAATGGAATCATTCTCCGTGTTATAGATTCAATAACCCCCTTGTACATTCTTGGTGCAACGCATACATAATTAGGGATGGCGTGTTGTGTGGCTGACTGTGGTCTAACCATATTCTCCATCATCTCCCATTTTAATATTATGTTTGTACCCATAACCATAACGCCCTCGTACCAAACATCTATAGTCTTAGATACCTTCTCAAAGTTTCCTTCTTCCATCATATCTATAGGTGGGTTAAACGTATCGTCCTTCTCAACCATAGTGACATTACCATTATCTTTTACCTTCCTCTTATAGACAACCTTATTTGTTGACTTATAATTAAAATACATAACAGTGGCTGTATCCTTATTGAATATACTATTCTGAAAGTGCTGAGCACCATTATAATAATCGTACCAACTTTGTGAATACTTAGATATCTCTTCTAAATCTTCATTGGTTAATGACGTGTCTATCTTTAAAAGCTCAGTTATGGAAAGTGTCTTTATCTCTCCCCAATAAAAGCAGTCCTTAAAGTGTGGGTCCTCTGTATAGCTGTACACAATATTCGCAGGGTCAACATAAGATATCTTAACCCCGTCACCGTCTTGAAACTCGTGCTTAGCACAGGAGATGCCTAATACAGTTAAATCATAATCTAACTGCTTTCTAATATCTATATATTTATTACTTTCAAATAAAGTGTTGATAGCTTCCTCCTCCGCTATCTCAATAGCAGGCTTGTAATTGAGCTGCATATATAACTTAAGCTCCTCATCAGATTCAGGTAGCTCAGCTTGGTCTACAGTGAATGGGTCTATACCTGTCTTCTCTTGTATAATATTAAGTAGAGGCTTTGCGAGCATCTCTCCCTCAATCATCTGCTGATACTTACTACGTCTAGATTGAGATATTGCATCCTGAGAATACGCCTTCACACTAAATAGCCGGTCCTGCATACCGTTCACAACTAAGTCAACAAACTTAGGAATGATAGGGACAGGTGTCCAATCTAAATTTAGATATGATAAATCGCCATCTACAGATAGCTCGTTCTTATACTTACCCGTAGGCTGTTCGCCTCTCGCGTAAAGTCTTAGTCTGTGAAAATCCTTACCCTGACTGTAGTATCTACATTGTCCCCCATCTTTTCTAAACCATTCATACTGAATGGCTTGACCAATCTGTAGACCGAACTCAGAAGTTTTTTTCTCTGAGTCAGATACAAATTGGCTTGGGAAACCTGTAGATGATATATTAATTTTTATATCTTTCATCTTAAAATTTCGCTAATTGTGCCCTTGTTACTATACCTTGCAAAGTTAATCTTTATTTTTGAAACTTTTTTCTCTACCTGATATAGGTGCTTTTGTGTAGCCATAATCGCTAGTCCCGAGCTTATAGAGGCATCATACTTTGTTCTATTACTAATATCAAACTTAGCCCAATCCTCTAGTGTTCTCATAAACACCATATCCCCCATCTCGTCCTCATTCTTAAATCCTACGTGTGTCTCTATATAAGATTCAATAGCTGACGCGTGAGCCTGCTTTACATCCTCACTTGAGTTAGGTATACCCCCAAGCTCTTTCTCTGTCTTAGATAGCTTCGTATACACCTTGTCGGGTCTATTCATACAGAAGTGCCTATACCCTCTATTCTTAAAATGATACAATAGCCTCGGCTTATTGTTCTCAATAAGTATTGGCATACCATAGAACACACAAGCCTTTAGCACATCCTCAAAGAATATCTCAGCGGTCTGAGGTCTTGCGATATACTCTAAAAAAAATTCATTACTAGGAGCGTTATCCATATTAAACATTGTCTTTCCGTGGAGCGCACCATTAGAGCCACCCCCACCAACAACACCTGATATGTCATAGGAGTCACATCCGAACGCACCTATGTGGGCGTTGCCCGGATATTTCAATCCATTCTTGATTGTCACCCTATTCTGTAGGCTCTTCTCAGGTGTCCAAGAGATATAGAATCTACCCCTCTTGTTTGGATTAAACTCTACCTCAGTATCTTTTATACCGTTCTTCCAACTTAAATCACCGCGCGTAAGGTGGTGCTCCATTATTAATGAGTCGTTATAATCTACCTGCTGATATATCTTTGTAAGATTAAATATGGAACGCTTACTCTCATCTCTGAATGCGTGTGACTCAGTCCTTGGGAATTGACGATAGAACTCATTCAAAGCATCAGGGTCATTCTTTAACGAATCAACCTCAACCTCCCAATAGTCCAATGCACCATTATCAATCATCACCCCATCCACGCCTAATACAGGTGTCTCAGGCTTTCTAAACACAGGGGCTCCGTATATATCTATAAAGCCCTCCATATTCCACTCCATAGGAATGAATAGGGAATACATACCGCTCTTAGTCTGACCGTTTGCGTTACGAGTTGTAATGCTTGAGTCCGTATAAAGCTTTTTAAAATTATCACCGCCCTTATCTAATGCGTTAGATGTAGAGCCCATCATACACTTACCTATTATCTTACTACCCAACCTAAGACAGGTCTTTGTAACACGCCAATTGTTAAGGATGTTATTAGGCTTAGTCCATTTACCACTCTCGTCGTGCACAAGAAGCAACAGCTTCTCCCCATCATATGAGTTGTCATCTGTATTCTTCCAATCTATCGTTGTGTCTAACCCTTGAATCTCATCCTGTTCAATGTTAAACATATTCTTTTTTGTAATCTTTGATGCAGGTACTCTATACGCAAGCTCCGTCTTCGGTCTATCCATACCATCCATCACCGGCTTGAAGAAGAATGGTAGCCCATTATTTATAGGGACAACCTTATCTGTAAACATCTTCTTTGCATCCCCACCTGTCTTTGATAGTATGCCAACACGTGCGTCTTTAACTAAGGTCCCTGTATTAACACATTCCGAGGAGCTCATAAAGGAGAATCCCGAACGCCTAATCTTTAGGTATATCATACCAAACGCTCTCTTATCTGCCTTACAAGCCTCCCAAAATATATAAAGTATTCTATTAGCCTCACGGAAGTCAGGGTACCCAACGTCGATAGATGTCCATTGAAGGTACATATAATGAGCACCCGTCATATAAGTAGGCACACCGTTATTCTTATACCATACACCTTGCTCTCTCCTATCAAACTCCTCCTCTATATAGTCAACCCATCTATCCTTGAACTCAGACGGCATAGTGTTCCATTGGAATATAGATTTTATCTTACCTAGCTCTTTAGGTATATCTAATCTCTCCCAATACTGCTCTGATTTTGTTTTGTGTCTTTGAAGACACTTGATAGGTGTAGGTGGTAGGGCTACCTTAATTCCTGATATCGAAACGATATCACCAATCTTGCCTGTCTTTGATATTACTATAATATCATACTTACTGTTGTGACCATAATCCCAAGACTTAGCCTTGTTCTTATTCACCATTACATTCTTTGGTATAGGGTTCACCAATACCCTGTATAAGCTATTTACTTCTTCGTTCCGCAAACCCTTGCTTTGTATCAGTCCTACTAGCACCGCGCTCTGCGATATCTATAGCCTCACGCTCTGCCTCTATTCTATTTAATATTTCAAACGCATCAAAGATGGCAAGCTTTTTAGTAGCAGCAGCATTCTTTAATCTGTCTGCTGATATATCATCCTCAGGGTCGTGCTTAATAATCGCTTCCTCCGCTACCTTTATCAATTGCTCCACCGCTTTGTGACCTGCCTTTATTATCTTTAGCTTTGTCTCTTTGTTTGAACTCATTATTAATTCTTTTTTTCTTTTTGATTAGATTTGATGGGATGTCCTCATTCCAATCACCACCCCAATAAATATACTTATCTTTCATATAACCATTGTTATCTGATGGTCATACATCCTGTACATCTTCTCTCCGTCAACATCAAACTCATACTCACTCTCAGGTTTATATGACACCCTATCCCCCGATTCTATACCCTTACTAGAGAGGTACTCGTTAGGGTATACCATCTCACCTACAAGCGGCTCTTCAGATATAGGCTTATATATATAAGACTCCTCAACAGGCACAGGCTTTACAAAGCAGTACCTATCATAGGCATTCCATCCGTCTTTATTTTTATACATAAAGAATTGGTCGATATCTATAAAGAAAAGGTCATCCTTGAAGTGGCTCTTTCCACTCCTCTGATTTCCCTTAATGTCATTGTAATACTTGAATACGTTATGGTGTACCAATAATATGTCACCTACCTCTATTGGTCCTGTATACCCTAAGGGTGTAGATATAACCTCAGCCTCTCTATTGGAGAACCTGTGGTCTTCTTGGGATGTGCTTATTATAAGGTCAACACTACCTATCTTCTTTGTGTTATTGTAACGCCTTCCTTTTACAGGCTTTGCAATAAACGAGTTTGGTGATTTCATATTATATTTACGAGCCACAACCTATACACTCCACATAGGAGTCGGTAGGTCGGATGCCATTTAATTTCATCTCAATGTTATGTATCTTGTCAGCAATATCCATAGACTCAATAAAGTCAGTGGTGCTATCCTTATTGGATTTTAAATCCTCAACCTCTCTGATTAACAGGTCTCTTTCCTGCTGCGTCATATGTATTAAAAATTAATGTTATACTCAATAGACACGGGCATAGATGCCGTAAACTCTTTCCACATTATTATCTCACTATTACCCTGAATATATATAACTATAGAATCTCTTGTAGAATCTTTCTTGATAAGGTGAATAACGTAGCTACCATTAAGTACCTCCTGCCCTACTATGTAGTGCATAGAAGCCTTGTAGTCTGAGCCGATAGATACCTTTCTTATGTCCATTACGTTTATTTAAAATAACTTCCAAATAGTAAGAGCAGATGACGGAGCGTTGTCCCAAGAACTAATTGTGGTCGTAGGGTACAGACCCCCTTGGTCCACGCCTGAGCTATCCCTAAGAATCTCAAATGTTAACACCGTCCCGGGCGTTGATATTCTTATAGGGAATGATAATGTCTCAGGTATTGTAACCCCTACTGTTGGTAAAGATACAGCACCTATAGAATTAACCTGTGAGCCGTCTACTAAAGACCTGAATAGCATAGTTGATACACCGCCTGATGAACCTACTCGTGATAGGTAGCCTACTGCGTTTACGAAATAGACCCCTACATCATTAAATGTTATATCACCAATTGCCGATACCATAGCAGGGTCTACACCCGTTCCTGTTCCTGAACCAAAGCTTACCTGAAGCACAGTATCAAGCCCACCGGGAGATTGATTTGAAGTGGAAGGAGCGTGAAGAACTTGTGCTATTGATGGTGAGGATGCTGTAACCCATAGCGGAAGCCCTAAAGCATCTGAGCCTAAAACTTTTGTGCCGTCGTTTGTTGTCCCCACTGAGTCAGTAAGCGTCCCATCCAATGTTAGGTCCCCTCCTGTCTTAAGTTTTAAGTTATCAGCCTGAGAGTAAGACGAACCCGTAGTCATATCGAATGGCGTCGTAGATGTGTTGCCCGTATCTAAAACAGCCTGTAGAGTGTTGGCAGTTGCCAACCCTAGTATATCACTAATCGTGTAGTTCTTTGTGATATTGCTATCACCAACGTCTGTCCCTATTACTTTATCTGTAACTGTAGGTGTTCCGTCTATTGCATACGTGCTTATCTTTCCCATCTGTTCTATTTTTTTACAACCTCACCTGTCTGAACGTTTATCTGTGCCTGAGCACCATACTTATCAGCAAGGTCCTTTTCTATTTTTTCGTACTCTTTTTTTAATTCGTCAACCTTATCAATGATAATCATTTTCTGCATTTCTGCGTCTCCGATTTGCATCTTCATTTGGTTAAACTTACTTAGCATTGACTGAATCAATGTAAGCTCTTCATCTGTTAACTTATCCATTTTATTTAATTTTATTTAATACAAAGATAGTAAAATAAAAAATCAATATCTATATATCTTTATATTCGGTTTTCGCATCAAATGATGGACACGCCTTATTTACGTTGGGAAAATCTCTATGACCCTGAACCACTGCCCCCATAAACACAAACTTTAGAATACTAATAAGCTTTAGCAAGGTATCCTTTTGTTCGGGCGTTCTATTATCTTCAGGTTCACCTTCCTCATTGATTCCACCTTCGTAGCATATCCCTATGCTGTTTAGATTAAAACCTCGAACGTGTGCACCCATAGTAAATAATCCTCTCCCTTTATGAAGTTCCCCATCTCTAGTTATGTAGTAATGGTATCCAATATCTGTCCAACCACGCTTTAAGTGCCACTTCTTAACCCGTTCAATCGGTACATCCATTGACGGCTTGGTTGCTGCACAATGGATTGCAATGTATTCTATATCTCTCATTTTACATTTTTTCTTTGCGAATGTTTGCCAAATTCTCGGAGTGCGAAATAACCGCCGTAAACCGTTGGCACAATCACTATTAATAGACTTGTATATTCGCTTGGTAAATGAATTCCGAAATATGCTGTCACAAAATATGACAGTAATAATAAGCTAATGAAATGTAACGTTAATGGTCTTGCGGTCTTTGCAAGCTTGTTGTCGCTCCCAACGTCGGCTACCCATCTAGCTGTAAGGTTTGTCTCTATTATCTCAAGCTCTCTAAGCTCCATCTTTATAATCTCAGTAGCCTGCTCTTTTTGTTCTGACGTAAGCTCAGGGTCGTCCATTAAACTCTCACCTATACCCTCTATTAATTTACTAGCGAACGGAATACTTGTTGACTCTCCGATAGTGTCTAAGATGTTACCTAAGGCGTTCTTACCGTTCTCCTTTAGCCACCTCTTTAGTTTACCCTTTTCTTTCATTTTAGTTTTGCTAAGCTATGTATCTCCTTGATAATTCTAATCTCCATCTGACTCAT
>TARA_R110000782_G_scaffold57258_3_pt1 | contig 38107 bp, 29 predicted proteins | sample TARA_R110000782 | Tara Oceans TARA_R110000782 (sample SAMEA4397859) | marine metagenome | biome: Polar Biome; feature: [SRF] surface water layer (ENVO:00010504); material: water (ENVO:00002006), including particulate matter (ENVO:01000060) such as... | depth 5 m | reverse complement strand
CCTGCCGAGGAGCCGGCCGCGCTCGTCCATCGCCTCGCTGATCCCGTCCGAAATGAGTACGAGTACGTCGCCCTCATCGAGGTCTAGGTTGGTGTCCACAAACTCAGCCTTGGGGTCGATCCCGAGCAGCCCGCCGGTCGAGGAGAGTTCGGTCACGAGACCGTTCGCGTGCACAGCAAAGCATGTCTCATGCCCCGCGCTGGCATAGCACACGGGCCCATCGCCGTTCGGCAGACGGACGGCGATCATCGAGACAAAATCTTCCGGAAGGCTCGCCCGGAGCACCCCTCGGTTGACTGCATCGAGCAGCTCGGCCGGCGTGAGGTCTTGACCTTGGAGCGAGATGACGAGTGCTTTGAGCACCGCGGCACCCATTGCGGCTGGAACGCCATGACCCACGACATCCCCGAGGCAGACGATGCGGTCCCCAGAGGGGAGCGTGAGGATGTCGACGAAGTCCCCGGCGACCTCATCGGCGGGGTGGTACTCGACAGCGAGTCTCTGGTCTCCGGCCGGCGCGGAGATCAGATGGGATTGCAAGCGTCTAGCCCGTGCGAGCTGCGCGGTTCTGTCCGCCTCGCGCCTCGCGAGGTCGCTCATCATGATGCCGAGCTCTCCGGTGAGCGTCGCGATCTCTGCGCTCGATGCTTGGGGGAGCGGCACTTCGCTGCGGGTCTGCCCGAAGGTTCGCACAAGGCGCGCCAGATTCTCGACCGGCGTTGTCATGAGGCGTATCAGGAGGGTGTTCACAACCCCAGCAGCCACGGCTGCCGCTCCCAGGAGTACGGCCGCGCGCCTCAGGGCGGTCGTTCTCGCAGACTCGACTACGGGGGCCGCCAACTCCGAAACGCGGACAAGCGTTGGGTCGCTTCCCGACTCGCCCCGGATGCGTGATGTACTTTCGCTATCAACCGTGTGGGTGTGCGAGGCAAAGTAAAGGCCCGTGGCCTGCCAGGCCTCGACGGTGTGCCCGGGCGAGGTGCCTGAGTTCATCGCAGTGCACACGCTGTCGAGATAGGACTGGATGGCGTCGGAACCGTGGTGGCCGAGCGCGTTGACGGCCTCGGCGATCGCGTTGGCTTCGTCGGTGAGCGACTCAGTCTTACTTCGGAGTGCCGCGTCCATGCTCGCTCGGTAGTCGAGGTAGAGCATGCCGAGTGTTGTTCCGCCGACGACCAGATTCACAGCCAAGAGGAGTTGTGTCCGCAGTCTGAGTGAACGGAGCCATGCCGTTATGTGATTGATCCGTTCATTCATCCGCAGTCCTCCTGGGATGACCGTCGCGTCTGAGCTCGTAGGCGATGCTCAGACTCAGGACCGTGCGGATGACAATGACCGATCCGAGCACCGCCATTTCCTCTAGCGTCGGAGTGACAACAGTCTTCAGAATGTCCGCGGCGATAAGGAACTCGAGCGAGAGCACGAGCCGCTCGGCAAGACGAAGGCGGGCTTCGGTGGTGCGATCGCGCAGTCCGTGACGAACAGCCGCCGAGATGATCTCAACAGCGGCCGCGACGACGGACGCGGCGATCATGACGGCGGCAATCGCCTCGATGAATTGGACCGTGATACTGATGAGTTCTTCGATCATCGGCGGCTCGACTCTCCTTCAGTGGTGCTTGTACCAGCCGATCCCCGGGATCTCATTCCATGAGTTCGTGCGGTGACACTTGAAACAGTCGGTGACCTCGACATGTTCGACGCCCGCGATGCGCTTCGAGACCATTTCAAAGTGACCCATGTAGTGGCTGGGCGGACCGCTGTGACACTGCACGCAGCTGGTGGATTGCGGCGAAGGGTGGCGGTACTCAGGAATGCGCCAGCTCGCCGTCGAGTGGCAGGAGGCACAGTTGTTCCCGAAGAGTGTTCGGTGCGGTTCCTCGTTGGTGTGGCAAGAGGCGCAATCGAGCATCAGTTCCGTCGACGTGATGCGTGCGTGCGGCGTCGGCGTCGCGGACGCATGCACGCGCAGGCTCTCGATGAGTGCGAGGGTGCCCTCGTCCGCATCGGCACGAGCGATCGCGATAAGCAGTTCGTGGTCCATCGTGGTGGGCGTCGATGGCGGCATGGCGTGCTCGGTGTGACATCCGACGCATGAGTCGACCGAAGCATGGAACGCGGTATCGGGCGTTGAGAGCAGCTTCTCGTTATTCGCGTGGCAAGAGACACAGTTGGATGTCTCTATCCCAACGTGAGGGGTGTGGCAGGCGGTGCAATCGTTCGCAAGAAACGCATGTGCCTCGGAGAGCGGACCTGGACTGACCATGTCCTGCCAGCCAATCGCGGCGTCCGGTCCCTCACGGTGGACAACAATGGGTAAAGCGAACCCAGCTCCGAGCGCGCCGAGAGTCAGGACTCCATAGATGATTTCGAGTCGTTTCATGAGAGCCACCTGATGCCGAAGTACCACGCCGACCAGACATGCACGAAAAGCAGCCCGTACAGCACAATCGCGATGACAATGTGACACGTCAGCCAGCGCGTAAATAGGCTCTTTGCCGCGCCGTGGGTTCTGATGGCAAGTTCAAGGTCGGAGACCGATTCGGCAATTCGGAGCGCCTTCGAGGAAACGCGAAACGGGCCGTCCGAGTTGCGGTTGACGAAAAGCGAGGCGATCCGCCCGGGGAACGTTGCCCCGCGACGTACGACAGCGGCGACCTCCGGATGGGTCCGAAGTTCGTTGGAGAGCGAGGTGTACGCCGTGAGTAGCTCGTCGCGGTCGGCCCGCATCTGGCGGATGTCGGTCGAGAGCCGGCCGAGCAGGTAGCGGCCGACGAAACCGCTGACGGCGACGGTAAGCATCATGAGCGTGAGCGCCACGCCCAGTCCGCTTTGGAACTTATGCCCGGTGTGGAGCACGCCGAGGATCGGCGCGAGCACGCCCGTGTAGATGTGGATAGTCAGCAGCGTACGCATCGAAACGTACGGTGTGATCCGCCGCTTGAGCCACGGGATGCGCTTGACGAAGAGGTAGAGCAGCGGGACGAGCATGAGCGCCGCGGCGGCCACGCCGAGCAGCCCGCCGGCGAGACTCCCCGCGAATCGCGGGTCCCGGTGCACGAAGAAACCGAGCGTCAGAACCAGTAGAAGAACAATCAGGCCGGTTACGATGACGCGTTGGCGTTCTTGCATCTCAGGCCTCCACCTCGAGGTCGACCTCGGATTTCGCTTGGCAGGCGAGGATGACCCCGTCGCGGCGGTCGTTGTCATCGAGCGCGTCCTCGACGTCCATGCTCACCCGGCCTTTGAGCAGGCGGACCTTGCAGCTCCCGCAGGTGCCGGCACGGCATGAGTTGTCGATGTCGACCCCGACCGATTCCGCGGCCTCGAGCACGGTCGTCTCCGGCCCGATGGGCGCGGACTTGCCAGAAGCGGTGAAGGCGACCGTGGCGGCCCCAGCCCCCGGCCTCTCCGTGGCCTGAGGTCGCTTCGCGGGCCCAAACGCCTCGGTCTTGACGCGGTCTTGTGGTACGCCCAGCTCGCCGAGCATGCCTTTGAGGGCCTCCATCATGGGCGGCGGGCCGCAGAGATGGACGAGCTTGGAGGCGATCTCGGGGACGCACTCTCGGATGAGCCCGGCAGAGAATCGCCCGGTCGGGCCGACCCAGGCGCTGCCTCTGGCGCGCGTCATAGTGGCCGTGACATTCAGGCGGGGGTGCTTGCGCTGAAGGTATTCAAGCTCGTCGCGGAAGCAGAAGTCGTCCGTCGTCCGGCAGCAGTGCAAGAGGTAGATGTCGCCGTCCCAAGCACGGTCGGTGAGGTATCGAATCACGCTCATCATGGGTGTGATGCCGACGCCACCGCTGACCAGCAGGATGCTGCCTTCCTCATCGCCGGTAAACGTGAAGACTCCCGAAGGCCCGGTGATTGTGAGCGAGTCGCCGACGGAGAGCGAGTCGTGCAGCGCTCGGCTCACGACGCCTTGGTCCTCACGCTTGATGGAGAGTTCAACATAATCCGACCTCGTCGGGCTTGAGGCGATCGTGTACGAGCGTTTGACGACCTTGCCGCCAACCGGGACCTCGACTGTGAGGAACTGACCGGGCAGGTACGTAAACGGCACCGGTTCTCCCGAGGGCGGCATCAGGCGGAAGGTCCGGATGTCTGGCGTTTCTTGGAATGTCGCGGCGAGTTGCAGGGCGCCCGTCCATCGGTCACCGGTTCGCCGGGTTGTTTTGGCCGGCATCGCGGCCGCGGGCTGGTCGGGAACGTCGAGGACCGGTGCAACAGAAGCCGCAGGCTGTAACGATGTAGCCCCAGAAGTTTCAGGTGCTGGCGATGCGGCCGGGCCACGCGGCTGCGCCGCGAGGTCCTGCAGCAGTTCAGCCGCGCGCCGCATCTTGACGAAGTACAGCGCGATCATCGCCATCGCGAACACGATGAGCACGGTCATCACGGACATATGGAACCAAGACCAGCCGAACGGCCCGGTGCTCGCGGCCCCCGCGGGTGGTGGCAAGAGATTCATTTCACGCTTGAACCAGGTCATGGCGGCTTGGTCAGGCGGCGTGTTCGAGTTCATGACGCGGTGCGCCGCGAGACCGCTATCGAATTGGCCGAGGCCCTCGCGGAGCGCATCGACGGCGGACTGCATCGCATCGAAATCCTGCGTCGGCGATGCCTTGAGCAGGTCATCGAGCGCCCGGCCCATGAGTGCTGCCCCGGTCTGCATTCGTTCATGAGCGAGTCGCTCGAAGGCGTCCCGCTCCTCGGCCGTCATGTCGGGCAAGTCCATCAGGCTCGGGTAGATGTCCTTGGGCGGGGGCACGCCCATGCGGCTCATCATCTCGCCCATGTCACCCATGCCCTGCATGCCGCCCTGCTGCGGAACGTCTCCCTCGCCAACTGGCTCACTCTGGTCCGGGTGATGCGCGGCGTGCTCCTCGGGAGACACCTGGGATTGTGCGTTCGGCGCGACTAGAAGCAGTGTCGCGAGCATGCTCGTCGTCTGGAAGAAGCGTCTCATGCAAGTTCTCCCGGTTGCGCGTGTTCCGTGATCGACTCGGGCGAGTGGCGGTGAAGGTGCTGGAGCGCCTCGAAAGCGCGTGGGTCGAGCCCGGTGCCGACCAAGGAGGCCATCTCGTCGATCGCTTGCTCGGACGACATCGCTTCGTGATAGGGGCGAGGCTCCGTGAGCGCGACGAAGATGTCCGCGACGTGCAATACTGCAGCTAAGGGGTGAATCTCTTCCTGAGTGAGCCCTTGCGGGTACCCCGACCCGTCTGGGCACTCGTGATGCTGGGCGACAAGACGGGATATCTGCTCGGTCCCCGGGATCTGGTCAAGCATCGTGACAGCGATTTGAACGTGCTCTCGCATCTTCTTGCGTTGCTCAGTGTCGAGCGGCCCATGCTTGAACAACACCGCATCAGGGATTCCTGCTTTCCCGATGTCGTGTGCGAGCGCGGCGAGACGAATACAGCCAACCGCATCAGCCTCGTATCCAAGGTGCTCCGCGAGTGATGTCGCGACATCGGCGACTCGGCGCGAGTGAGATACCGTAGAGGAATCTCGTGCATTCACAGCCGCCAATAGCCCGGCGAGGCCATTGATCAGCTCCGCGTGTCGGGTCCGGGCGATGACCTCGTCACGCTGATGCTTCCGAACGTTTGCGGTATGGACGAGACGGCCGGCGATCAGACCGATCACGGGATACACGCCGAGCCAGCCGAACTGGTCCGGGTTGGCCATCGGCGAGTCGCTCCACGACCAGAGAAGATGGGCCAAGTACGCGACACTCACGGCACAGGACGAGAGCAGCCCACCGACCCACCCGAATGCAATCGCCGCGCTCACGACGGGCACGATGTATAGACCGGAAAGCACAATGTGCAGCCAATGCAGCGAAGGCGACTGCGTGGTGATCAGAAAGTGCAGCATCGTGATTGCGAAAATCCAGATTCCAGCACTGAAGAAGTGGCGTCTCTGCTCAGAGCTCATTCGTGCAGTCTCCCAGCTCCGAAGCAGCAGCCACCACCGCGCACCGGATAACACATGCATCCGGTGCGCGGCGGACCGCTGCGGTCGTGTGACTGTGCTGGATTCACTCCCCGTGCTCGGGAACGTCGAGCACGCGGTTCAGTGTCCCGAAGGGATTCGGCGTGCAGCCCTCGGACCCGCCGTTCGGGCGATCGCAGCCAGCCTCGCAGCACCACTGGCCATCGACCACGAACTTGTACTCGTAGCGACCGGGTGGGAGTGCGAGCTCGGTCTCCCACCATCCTTGGTCGTCCCGCGTCATGGGGTTGGCCGTCGTGCTCCAATCGTTGAACGAGCCCGCTACGAACACCTCGCACGCATCCGGCGCGGCGAGCGTGATCCGCGAAGTCGTTGATATTGGCGCTTGCTTGGGCATCTGATGCTCCTTTCAGTTGTTGACTCTGTTCAATCACCCTCACCCTGGCCCGCCATGTCCACGGGGCGGGCCCCGGCGAGCGTCTGCCGCTGCTCATCCGTCAAGACCTTGGCCGCCTCTCCCACCGCCCGGATGAACGCGAGACGCTTTTCGGCGCGTTCAGATTCGATCGCGCGAACCGCTTCCTCGATTCGCTCGATGTCCGGCGTCGACGCCGCGGTCAACGACCACAGCGTTTCTTCAAGGCGCTCGATGCGTCGGTCGTGCTCGGACTGGGCGAGGAGCGTCTGTTGCATCTTCGTGTTGAGTCGGACCTGCTGGTCGGACGTCAGGCCGATATGCTCGGCGTGGTCGAGGAAGAAACCCGTAGCACCGATGTGGTAGAGATGCGATGCACCGGGAAAGCCCGGCAGGTCGGTACGGACCACCATTGCGTCGGTCGCGCCGCCCTGGTCCTTCGCTTTCGGCCCCATCCCCATCATGCCACGCATGCCGCGCATACCGCCCATGGCCATAGCGCCGTCTGTCGCCATCGCCCTGCCCATGCCCATGTCCTTGCCCATGTCCTTGCCCATGCCCATGTCCATGCGCTGTCCGTCGCCCGCGCCGTGACCGTCCTTCGAGCCGTGGCCCTTGTGGGTAGGGGTGGACTGGTCCTCGGCCGTTACGGGGCGGTGCCCGAGTTGGAGGACGGCCTCAAGCTGTGCGACTCGGGCACGGAGCGCCGCGAGTTCACGAACAATGTCCTGCGGCTCGTTGTGAGCCGCTCCGTGTTCACTGTGAGAGGCCTGGTCGTGGTCTTGGGCCACGGCGGGCGCAACAGCGACGATTGTCGTCAGAATGGCCGCGAGGGCGGCCGACGTTTGTGCTCGTGTTCTCGTCATATCAGGGCTCCTTGAGTTTGTGACCGCGCGGACAGTCTGCGGCCCGCATAGGGGCTGAGACGGCCTGCCATCGCCTGCAAGATGCAAACACTATCATCTTTGAATGTATTTCGCAAGCGCGACATGTTGTCGCCCCAGGACAAGACGACCCTTATTCTGTGTGGGTTGTGTTGGACAAGACGGCGGCCGTCAGCTTGAAAGGATTGGATGATTTCTCGGCAAGTCGCGATGGCAGCGATGTGCATGGGCCTCATCGGGCGTGAGGGCTCGGGGGACGGCATGCAGATCCCCGATCTGGTCGAGATGACGGGGATCTCCCGCCCGACACTCGGCAAGGTCGTCAATGCCCTCGCCCGCAAGAAGTTCGTGCGGACACAGCGCGGTGTTGGGGGCGGCGTCCGCCTCGCGAAAGATGCAGAATCCGTATCGCTGTACGACCTGTGTGTTGCCTTCGATGACCCCGTGATCGAGTGCCACTGTTCGTTTGGGTTCGGGCACTGCGCTGAGATCGGGCCGTGCCCGCCGGGCTGCCTGTGCGTTGCCCAGCACACCAAGCAGGTCGAGTATCTCAAGAGCACGAGTGTGCTCGATGTCGCCGACACCATGGCGCCGCGTCTGAAACAAGCTGCCAAGCGTGCAGAGCAAGCCCAGCGCAAGAGATAGGCTGAACATTGCCTCAAGATGGTGACGGGCTGGGCATTCATGGCAACAGGTACTCCCAGCCGTACACGAGCGATCCACCGAAGTGACCGGCAACGCCGACGAGCGCCGCGGTTACGAGCAGCGCTACTGTGGCGAAGCGGCCACCCGGCTTCTTGACGCGCCGTTCCACCGCGACCCATGCCACGATCGCGAGCAGAGAGACGGAGATACCGAGCGCGCGGTGCCACCAGAACACCCACGAGAGTGTTCCCGTGTAGTCGTCCGCCGAGCCGTGGACCAGGCCGAGCGTCGTCGCGACGAGGGCCGAGAGCGCCCCCATAGCGATAAGAAGTCGGACCGTGCTGTGATTCTGCCATTGATGGCGGACGACGCCCACGAGTTCGACGAACCCGGCCAGAATCAAGAACGCGATCGGGAAGTGAATCGCGACCACATGCAGCCGCCCGAGCCGTGCGACCGCCGATAGCCCGTGGTCAGTGGCATGGTCATGCGCCGCATCGTCCGGCCCATCGTCGTGCTCGTCGTTGGTGTTGCGCTCGGTTCCAGCCGTCTCGCCGGTATGGTTGTGGTCATGGCCGCGGGGTACGGGCTGGTTTCCCGATGGCTCCGCCGCGACCGGCATAACGAGCGCGAGCGATTCGGCGTACGCCTCGGGGTCCTGCTGGAAACGCAGCTGGCACCGTCGGCAGCAGAAATACACAGTCTGTCCTTCGTACTCAGCCGAAAAGCTCGGGTCGACCGTCTCCTCGGGCGTGACCGGGCAGACGGTGTTGGCGGCCCCTGGCCCCTCCCCGAGTCCGTCCGGGGAGGGTGCCTGAGCCGCGAGAACGGGGAGTGCCGCGATGAACACCAGCAGCACAAACAGCGGAGTGAGGTGTCGGTGGATGGTGGTGCTCATACGTGGCCTCCTTGATTCAGTCGTCGCCATGGTCGTGATCGCCGTGTCCACGGTGATCGTCGTGATCACCCTCGTGGATCGGAGAGCCGTGAAGCTTGCCCTGAGCCTCATGGACCGGCTTCCACGCCGCATCAATCCTGGTGATGAACTTCGCCGGGTCGGCCTCGAAGGTCGGCTGACAACCGGCGCAGCAGAACTGCACGAGGCGATTGGCGACGACGATCTCGGCGGGCTCGCCCATCGAGCCGAGCTTGCTATTCTCAAGTACCGCGCATGTCGTGAGCGGGTAGTCCTTCAGTTGCGCCTTCACGACCGCCTCGTCGAGCGCCTTGAGGTACTTGGCGGGGTCGGCCTCGAAGTCTCGGACGCACCCCTTGCAGCACAGCCGCACGAGCCGGTTTTTGTAGACACGGTTGATGCCGATGTCTTCGCCGTCTATGGCGAGCGGCTCACCTGTGACCACGCAGGTCTCAAGCGGGTAGAACGGCATCTGCTGTTTAGCAATAGCCTTGTCGACCTCGGCAAAGTGCTTCGTTGTGTCGGCCTCGAACCGCCCGACACACCCGCCGCAGCAGAATCGCACCTCGCGCCCCTCAATCGTCTTGACGATCGGATCGCCCATCGATCCCAGCTTCTGCCCTGAGATCGGGCATGTATCGAGCAGGTACGGGTCGCCCTTGGGCTCATCCACCTCGTGTGCGGCGTGAGCATCGGCCGCACCGGGCTCATCCCCGCGCATCGATGCCAGAACGAAGTTCGTACGACGATCCTCGTCCCAGTTCATGAATGCCTTGTCACATCCAGGGCAGCAGAACCCGATGGTCTTCCCATCGTGCTGGACGAAGGTCTTGCCATCGATCGGCTCCTTACCGACCGGGCACATCGCGTTGACGGCTTCCGTGTTCTGTCCGGTTGCCGCGCCATGGCCGGCGTGCTGGGCCATCGAAAGTGAGGCGGGGGCCGTGAGGCAGAGACAAGCAATCAGTGTTGCAGGCTTCATACAGAATCTCCTTGTGCTCATGGCACATCAGGGCTTCGTGCCGGGCGTGACAAGCGGAACTTCCACTCGGCAACCCAACAGTACAGAATGGGAACTACAAACCATGTGATGGAGGCGACAGCCATGCCGCCGAACGACGGGATAGCCATCGGAACCATGATGTCAGAGCCTCGCCCGGTGCTCGTGAGCACGGGCAGCAGTGCGAGGATGGTTGTGGCACTCGTCATGACAGCTGCACGGATGCGGAGTTGGCCACCAACGACGACGGCTTTGCGTATCGCTTCGATCGAGTCGGGCTTCTCCTCCGCCATCGATTGCTCGATACGGGTTGCCATGATGACACCGTCATCTGTAGCTATGCCGAAGAGCGCGAGGAACCCGACCCAGACCGCGACGCTGAGGTTGTACGGTTCGATCTGAAAGAGACCGCGCAGGTCGATCCCGAGCAGCGAGGTATCGAGGAACCACGGCTGGGCATAGAGCCACAGCATGAGGAATCCACCCCCCCACGCGACGAAGACTCCTGTAAACACCATGAAGGTCACGCCGACCTTGCGAAACTGGAAGTACAGCAGAAGGAAGATCACCGCGAGCGAGAGCGGAAGCACAATGCTCATCCGCTTGGCTGCGCGCACCTGGTTCTTATACGATCCGGAGAACTCGTAGCTGACGCCGGGGGGGACCAAGACCTCGCCGGAATCGATCGCGTCCTGAATCAACTGCTGTGCATCGTTGACAACCGTGACCTCGGCGTAGCCCGGCATCTTGTCAAAGAGGACATACGCAACAAGGAACGTGTCCTCGCTCTTGACCATCTGCGGGCCGCGGCGGTACTCAAGCGTGCTCAGCTCGCGGAGTGGGACTTGTGCTCCCGACGGCGTGGGGACCAGGATGTCGCCGAGTGTCTCGGGTTGGTCGCGCAGCTCGCGGAGGTAGCGGACACGCACCGGATACCGCTCGCGTCCCTCGACGGTCATCGTCAGCGGCTTGCCGCCGATCGCGACCTCGATGACCTCCTGCACGCCCGCGATGGTCAGCCCATACCGGGCGATCTTCTCGCGGTCGATGTCGATCTCGAGGTACGGCTTGCCGACGACGCGGTCCGCGAAGACCGCGAGCGGCTGGACGCTGGGCACTTGCTTCAGCAGGCGTTCGAGTTCGAGGCCGAAGGACTCGATCGATTCGAGGTCGGGCCCGTAGACCTTGATCCCCATCGGCGCGCGGAAGCCCGATTGCAGCATGACGATCCGCGTTTCGATAGGTTGTAGCTTCGGGGCGCTTGTGACCCCCGGCATATCCGCCGCTTCGACGATCGCGTCCCAGATGTCCTGGTTTGATTCGATCTCGTCACGCCACTGACGGAACGGGCGGCCGTCTGTGTCTTCGATTAGGTTGCCCTGATCGTCGCGGACATACTCGCCGGCCGATGTGTCGTAGCGAAAGTTGAGCCGTCGGCCCTGGTCATCGACGCGGTACTCGCTTCGGTACTCGATGATGGTCTCGACCATCGAGATCGGTGCCGGGTCAAGCGGGCTCTCCACACGCCCGATCTTGCCAACCGCGAGTTCCACCTCGGGCACGCTCATGATTCGGCGGTCGAGTTCCTTGAGGATCTCGGTTGCCTCGCCGATCGAGGCATGGGACATCGTCGTTGGCATGTACAGGAACGCGCCCTCGTCGAGGGATGGCATGAACTCGCTACCAAGGCCCGGGAAGGCATGAGCGATCTCGACCGCGGTCTCGTTTTGGCGCACCGACTCAGGTAGCCAGCCCCAGACCCGATCGAATCCAAGCCAAACAGTCGTGCCGAGCAGAACAACACCGACCGCAGGCGAAAGGCCGATGAGTTTGTGACGCAGCGTCCATGCGAGCACATGCGGGAACGCCAGCCGAACGAGCCAGAATGCGAGCAGCAACCCACCCACGATGACGCCGATAAAGACGGCGTTGCCGAATAGGCCGGGCTCAGGGCCGAGCGGTTCCCACGCGCCTGATAGCACGACCAGCACAACGATGACGGCAACAAGGTTGGCCGACAGTTGCAGGCCGCGGGCGACGAAAGCGGGCAGCCACGGCTTCGCGAAGTAGAACGCACCGAAAGCTGCGATGACTATCCCGCCGATCAGTTGGAGCCAGATCGCAACGGTGATGCCTGCGATCAGCAATCCCAGAGAACCGACGACGCGGAACAGCTTGGCCTTCGGACGGAAGCCCATGAGTACATGTGCAGCCGCGGGCAGGATCGTCAGCGCGATGATGATCGACGCGATCAGCGCAAAGGTCTTGGTGTACGCGAGCGGCTTGAAGAGCTTTCCCTCAGCCGCTTCCATCGTAAAGACGGGAAGGAAGCTGACGACAGTGGTGGCAACCGCTGTGAGGACCGCGCCGCCGACCTCGCTCGTCGCTCGGTAAATCACATCGAGTGTTGGCTCATCGCTCTCGGCTTGCTCTGATTCCTCAAGGCGGCGGAGGATGTTCTCGCTGAGCACGATCCCCATATCCACGATTGTGCCGATGGCGATGGCGATGCCCGACAGCGCGACGATGTTGGCGTCCACGCCGAACGACTTCATTCCGATGAAGGTCATCAATACCGTGATCGGCAGCATCGCACCGATAAGCAGGCTGCTCCGAAGGTGCATGACCATCAGGACGACGACAATGATTGTCACGAGCACCTGCTGGCTGATCGCGGCATTGAGCGTTTCGAGTGTCTCGCGGATAAGCCCGGATCGATCGTAGAACGGTACGATTGTCACACGGCTTTCAGTCCCGTCGGCGAGGACCTTCGTTGGCAAGCCTGAAGCGATATCCACGATCTTGTCTTTGACCCGCTGGATCGTCGCCATCGGGTTTTCGCCGTAGCGGACCACGACGACGCCGCCGACAGCCTCAACGCCCGCCTTGGTGAGCACACCTCTTCGGAGCGCTGGGCCGAGCGAGACCTTCGCGATATCACTCACGAGAATTGGCTGGCCGTCGCGGGCCGTGATCGCTGCCTGCTCGACATCTTCTACGGTCTCGATGAAGCCGAGCCCACGGACGATGTACTCAGCCCGGTTGACCTCAATCGTGCGTGCACCGACATCGAGGTTGCTTTGCCGTACCGCACCGATGACCTGCTGCAGCGAGACACCCGCCGCCCGCATTGCGTCGGGATCCACATCGACCTGGTACTCCCGTACGAAACCGCCGATCGAGGCAACTTCAGACACGCCCTCCACCCCGGCGAGCTTGTACCTGACGATGAAGTCCTGGATTGAGCGGAGTTCATCGGGTTCCCACCCGCCGGTTGGGTTGCCTTCGGCGTCGCGGCCCTCGAGTGTGTACCAGAAGACCTGTCCGAGGGCGGTTGCGTCGGGTCCGAGCGCGGGCGACACGCCGGGCGGCAGCGTGCCCGCAGGGAGCGAGTTGAGCTTTTCCAGTACGCGCGACCGTGACCAGTAAAAGTCCACACCATCCTCGAAGACAACATAGATCGTCGAGAAGCCGAACACCGAGTAGCTGCGGATGTCCTTCACGCCCGGGATCCCGAGGAGCGCCACAGTCATCGGATAGCTGATCTGGTCGTCGATGTCCTGCGGGCTTCGCCCGGGCCACTCGGTGAACACGATCTGCTGGTTCTCGCCGATGTCCGGGATCGCATCGACCGGAACAGGGTCTCGAGCAAGGCCACCAAGATCCCAGTCGAAGGGAGCGACGAGCACACCCCAGAAGAGTGTGCCGACAAGCAAGATCGCGACGACCAGCTTCTGTTCAAGACAGAAACGGATGAGAGCATTCAGCGGACCACGGGGCGGCGGTGCGGTATGGAGGTCATTCATCGCTGTGCCCCTCGTGTTCATTGCCCGCGGGCGATGCATCAAGTGGGCCGTATGCCTCGCGGATCTCTCCGCAGCGGAGCATTTGATCACCGAAGTACGGGTTGTTGATCTGTGTGCCGCGCTGGAGCCAATCGGCCCCCTTGTTGTCGAACGCCATCGGACAGTGGGCAAGACGCCATATCTCGCTGCCGCGGTGCCCGAAGCGGCGCTGCAACGCGATAACGCCCTCGCTCATCCGCTCGAAGCGAGCGCGGGCGGTATCGATGCTCGTGATGGCATCTTCAACGCGAAGCCTGGCCGCAGCACGACGCCACTCGGCCAGAGGTTCGCCAACGAGCCCGGCCTCTTCGACGACTTCGAGCGCCGTCTTGATATCCGACGCGGCCTGAATGAATCCACCGAGGTCGTCCCCCGCGAGCGACTCCTGAGCATCGAGATACGCGGCATACACCGGCTTGAGCGCGAAGACAAAGCTGTCGGGCACGGGAACACGCAGAGGCATCTCTAGCATGGAATCGCCGGCCATCCCGCCGTGGGCGGCGTGCGGGTTCCCTCCGCCGCCGCCACCGGGTGTCATCATGCTCGGCTTCGCAGCGATCTGCATCGCACTGTCAATCCTGAACGCTCCGTTCACAACGACGGACTCGTTCCGCGTGAGGCCGTCACGCACAATGTAGAAATCACCAGCACGCGGGCCGAGCACGACGGATCGGCCCTCATACGTTGGCTGTTCAGCATCCGCGACCTCGACGTAGACCACCGAGCGCTTGCCCGTAAAGAGCACTGCCGAACGCGGGATGACCAAGGGCTCCTCTGCATCCGCTGGATCACCAACGACGCCGAGCGACTCAGCGGGCACCAAGTCCATCCCGCAGATGCCGCACTGCCCAGGTCCGTCTTGGACCTCTGTTGGGTGCATCGGGCTGACCCAGCGTCCTGCGAGCTCGTTGCTCACCACTGCGCCATCCTGAGCTACACGCGTTCTTGCGACCGCGGACGCAAACATGCCCGGCTTGAGGCGGCGATCCGCGTTATCAACAGCGACACGTACCGCCGCAGTCCGAGTTCGGGCATCGACTTCCGGTTCGATGAACGAGATCTGCCCTTCGAACGTCTCACCCGGGTGAGCTTCAACTTCAAAAGTCACCTTCTGCCCCCAGCGAAGCAGCGGGAGCTGTGACTCGTACGCTTCCATGTCGAGCCAAAGCCGCGACAGATCAGCGATGGTCGCAATCGGTCCGCCCGTCTCCACATAGTCCCCTTCACGCACGGCAAGGTGCGTCACAACACCGCCGATTGGGGCGAAGATCGTGAGACGGTCCGACTCAAACGAACCATCCTCAACGGCTGCAATCTGCTCCGGTGAGATGCCAAAGAGCCTCAGTTTTTCTCGTGCTGCGACAAGCGTGTCTCGGGTCGCCGAACGGACAAGCTCGCTGCCCGACGCGCTGTTTTCAGCTGCGGCCAAAGCCTGACGAAACTCCTCGAACGCGGCAAGCAGATCAGGGCTGTAGACCTCGGCCATATGATCGCCCTTTGAGACCGGCACGCCAAGGAAGTTCACGAACAGTCGCTCTATTCGCCCGGGGAAATATGCGGTCAGGCGAGCGACCGATGTCTCGTCGTAAGTCAGTTTGCCGTACAGGCGGACCTCCGCGGTCGGGAAGAACCGGCCGACTGGCGCCGTCTCAATCTGGCTGAGCGCGGCCGCGGACTCGCTCATCGTGACCCGCAACGCACTCCCCTCACCGCCGTCCTCGGTCACGGGGATGAGATCCATAAAGCAGATCGGGCACTTCGCGTCGGGGTCGGGCAGACGCACCGAAGGGTGCATTGAACAGGTGTACATCTGCGGCTCACCCGCCTCATCAGCGTGATCATGCTCCGCCTCAGCTTCCTCGGGTGCTGGCTCGGCATCAGGGCTGCCCATGCGATAGCCCACGACGAGGGCCGTGATGATCAGCAGTACGGCGATACCCGCCGCGGTGTGTTTCCACAGCCACGCCAGTGAAGATCGGATCGTCTGTGTGAACTTGCTCATGGTGTGTCCTCGTCGGGTCCGGTGCCCGGCGTCTCGTCTTCCAACCCCTCGGTGGTGGCTTTGCCTTGTGTTGGCACGGGCTGGCCAACAAGACGATTCAGGCGGGCGAGCGCCTGTCCACGATCGGCACGTGCCCGCTCGGCGGACACCGCGAATTCGAGCAGCGTCCGCTCCGTGTCCAGCAGATCGAGAAAGCTCGTCTCACCGGCGCGGAACCCGGCGAGTGAAGCCCGGAGCGACTCTTCGGCCTTGGGGATCAGCGTCGTTTCGAACAGCCTGACCCGTCGGTGCGCGTCCGTGTGCTCGAACCACGCCCGCTGGATCGATGCGGTGATCCGGTTCGCTTCATCGGCACGCTCGAAGGACACGGCGAGGCGGCGGGCCATCGCTTCGCGGACGCCCGCGTCGTACTTGTCGCGCCAGAGTGGCACGGTGATGCCGAAACTCAGCAGGATCGGATCGTCGCCGCTCTCGGCGATCGAGCTGTTCATCGCCTCATCGGTCACGATGTAGTCGAGGCCGACTGTGAAGTCAGGCAGGCCTTCTTTCCGCGCAACCTCACTCCGGATCCGTTGCTCCTCGATCCGCTCGTCGAGCGCGAGGAGCACGGGGTTCGAACGCCGTGCGATCTCGGCGAGTCCAGGACCGTCGACCGATGCGACCCGGCCGGGGAGTCGGGCGAACGGCGACACGGGCACATCCGTCGCTCGATTGAGCGCCGCGTTCAGATCCGCAACGTACGTCGGCCTCATCGCCCTGAGCTGCGCGAGGCGGTCTTCGAGTTGCCCAAGCTCGACCTGCACGCGGATGAGTTCCGGGTGCGACCCGGCTCCGACGCGGTACCGGGCCCGTACGACCTCCTCAAACGACGACAGCAGTTCCAAATTTTCAGCGGTGATTCGAATGGCCCCGTCGAGATACGCAACCTCGTGGAGCGTCTCGACGACGCGCTCGGTGACCTCCAGCCGCGCCGCTTCGAACTGACGCCACGCGGCACGGGCTGCCATCGCCGCCGCATCCTCACGGTCGCTCAGGATTCCCGGCCACGGGAACGCCTGGCTTACGCCGACGCGAGCCTGCTGGGCTCCGGTGCGCGTCTCAACCTCATCGAGAAAGAAACCGAAGTTCACGCGCGGGTCAGGGAGCGAACGCGCTTGCGGCAGACGCTCGGCCGCAGCGACCCATCGCTGGTACGCCGCCTCAACCTTCGGACTGTGAAAGAGCGCGTAGCGCACGAACTCGTCCGCCGAGGCGGTCGCGTCGAGCACGGGCGCATCGTGTTTCGATGCTGAATCATCGCGGTAGACAGAACGCGGCGAAGAATCAGCGTTATCCGGGAGAGATCGGGCGAACGACGGCGGCAGACCGCGAGTCGAATCGAACGGCGACGAGCAGCCGCCAACGAATCCGACCCCCGCGACGCCCACCGCGCACGCGATGAGACGAATGGCCATGAAAGGCTCCTGGGTGCTTGGATAAACGTGTGTCCGAGGGATCGACGCAGGGACGGGCAACACTCACAGCGCGCACCATCCCTACGGAACTCAAGCTCTACGTTTGCCAAACGCCCAGAAGGGCCTGCACTTCGTTGTGGGTCTTGCCCGTGCGGAGGCCAGCGACGAGCGACACCATCGAAGGCGTCGAATCGTCGGGCTCGATCACCGGAGTGATCTTCGGCGGGCCGTTCGGAAGTCCGGTCGGTGAATCGCGGTCAGTCCGCGGCAGCGGAGCGTCAGGAAGCCGATCCGGAGCCGGCGTCTCGGATATGCCGCATTTGCACGGACCTTCGCTCACCGGGCAGAATGCCTCGCTGCCGCAGTCGAGGTCAGAGCACTCGTCCGGTAGTGAATCGCCGCAGCAGCCCATGTCAATGACAGGCTCATGGCATATCGTGTCACCACAGTGATCTTGCCCGGCGACCAAACCGACACCAAGCCTCGGCAGCCCGGCGGCGATCAGGATCGTGATGGCAAGAACTCTGAGCATGGCGTTATTCATGATAGCGGACCCGCTGCGGGGTACCAACACCTCTAGGAAGCGATCTATTCCTCGCCCCACATGCGTCCCCTCCGTCAACGCGGGGGGATGAGGGGCTGAGCAGACGCAGCCGGGTCGGGTGGGCAAGGCTCTTGAAAAGCGTGCCCACCCTTTCGGCTTCAAGAGCACCGATGAGTGGACGGGCGGCCAGCGGCAATTTCGGACGGCAAGACTCCACGCGAGGCCCCTTCAATTCTGACCGATGCTGATCCGCGCTTGACTATTACACGATATGGTGTAATGGTCAAGGCGTCTCTGATCAGATCGACACACCCGTGAAACACCACCCGGCCATCTCGATCCTCCTCGCCCTCTGGTTTGGCTTGAGTGCCGGCCTTGGCCCGCGGTTCCTCTGCATCTGTTCTGACGGGACAGCGACCACTCAGTTCGGCGAGCAGTTTTGCTGCGACGATTTGGGCGGAGACTCGTGCCCTGTTCCTTCAGAGCAGCACGAGAACTCGAACCTGTGCACGGTCTGCCCGGACGGCGGATGCCAGTCCACTGCGATCGAGTCTGAGTCCATCGTTGCCGTTGATCGCTTTGAGAAAGACACGGAGGACAACTGGTCCCTGGATGGGCCGGATGATCCGCTCGTTCCGTGGTTCGAGTTTCTCGCGGATCGATTGGTAACCACAGCACACCTCTCCTCACCTCCATTTACGTCGAGCGTCGGGTTATCTGATTGCCATCTTCGCAGCGTGATTCTGCTCGTTTAGGACGACCTGGGATTCCGCGCGGTTCGTGTACCGCGCTCGTTCTTCCCAGAGGCTCGGCATGTGTCGGGCAACGTCTCTATCCGAGTGAAACACATGCGATCTGCTGAACCAAAGCTGTTGTGCTACTTGAGCGTGCTCATTCTGTTAAGTGGCTGCGCGCCATCACCGTTCGACTTCGAGCCGCCCGCCGCAAGGCCACTCTTGCGGGACATGCCTCGCTACGAAGCACCGGCAGAGCCTGGGCAAGCCGCACCACGCTCCGATGTCGTCACAATTGGAGAGGAACTAACCCTTCGCCAAGCTCTCGCGGCTGCACTCGTACGCAATCCGAAGCTCCGATCACTCGCATGGGAACCCAGGATTGCCGAGGCGAGGCGGCTGCAAGCTGGCCTATTGCCGAACCCAAATGTCGACGTCGAAGTGGAGGACTTCGCGGGCTCTGGAGCGTTAAGCGGCTTTGACTCTGCTGAGACAACCCTTGCATTTAGCCAGCTTCTTGAGCTTGGCGGGAAGCGAGATCGCCGTGTGCAAGCCGCTGAGGGGCAGTGGACTGTTGCTGCGCTCGACTTCGAAGCACAGCGGCTGGCCGTGCTCACCGATACTGCGTCTCGCTTTGTCCGGGTTCTGGAGCTCCAACAACGCGGCGAGTTCGCTATTCGTGCACAAGCACTCGCTGAAGAGAACCGTCGCGTGATCGATCGGCGTGTGCAAGCCGGTGACGTTTCGCCAATCGACGAGATCAAGGCCCGACTCGAAAGCGAGTCCGCCCGCATCGCCGCCGATCGGCTGAGTCGAGAGCTTGATGCCGCGAGGCGTGAACTCAGTGCCATGTGGGATGCGACCGAACCTGGATTTGAGATTGCTGTCGGGTCGCTGGATGACTTGATGCCTGTTCCGTTGCTCGATGCCCTGACGGAGCTTGTTGAGCAGCATCCGGAAGTGCAGCGTTGGATCGCAGAGACCGAGCGGCGGTCATCGGTGGTTGATCTCGAACGCGCCCAAGCGGTCCCCGATGTGACGGCAGGAGCGGGCATTCGGTACGTCGAAGAGACCGACGATGTCGGGCTTGTTGCGTCGTTTTCGGTGCCACTGACGATTTTCGATCGCAACCAGGGTGGCATTCTGGCCGCTCGGCTTCGGGCGGCGCAGGCGATCGATGAGGGGCGGGCGTCCCGACGCGACCTCGCCACCCGACTTGTCCGAGCGCACGCACGCTTGACCGCCGCGTATCACGAAGCCAAGGCGATCGACGCCGCTCTTCTTCCCGCGGCCAACGCCGCCTACGACGCCACACGCCGGGCGTACGACGAGGGCAAACTTCCGTACCTCGATGTTCTCGATGCCCAGCGCACTCTGTTCGATACCGAAACCCAACGGCTTGAAGCCCTCGCTGAGTATCACGCCGCGAAGGTCCAGGTCGAAGGCCTCATCTCGGAGCCGTTGAGCACTCCATCGCTCCGCGAGCGCTCTGACCACCACAATCAAGGAGACACACCGTGAAACTGTCACACGGCATCATGCCACTCGTATGTCTGTTCACTACGTCGTTCCTGCTTTGGGGGTGCGACGGCGAAAACGAAACGTCGTCGGCGTCCGACGGATCGCGATCATCGAATGCGATACAGGTTGTTCACTCGCACGATGACGGCGACACCTGCTTCATTTGTGACGACACAAAGCGTGAGGCCGGTCGCCTGTGGTGTACTGAGCACGCCCGGTACGAGGATCGTTGCTGGATCTGTCAGCCACAACTTGAAGATCCAGCGCGGCCGTACTGCGTGGAGCACTATCTGTACGAGGACGAGTGCCATCTCTGCGATTCAGCACTCGGTTCCTCCGAGAGCACGGTCAACGAATCGGCCGGCGGTCCGCATGGACACAGTGCCGACGAGACCTGCTTCATCTGTGACGCATCCAAGCGTGATGCAGGTCGCTTGTGGTGCTCTGAGCATGATCGCTATGAAGACCGATGCTGGATCTGTCAGCCACAGTTGGAGGACGCATCTCGGGCCTATTGCGAAGAACATTTCCTCTACGAAGACGAGTGCCACCTGTGCAATCCCGTCTTGGGGGGCGGGGCCTCGGCTACGCCCTCGCGTGATGATGCTCCTGCACTCTTCTGTCACGAGCACGGCGTCGACGAGATCGAGTGTGGAATCTGCCAGCCTCAACTCGCAGAGACACTCCGGGTTGGCGATTCGCTGCTCGTCCGCATGCCATCAGCCAGATCGGCGGAGCTGGCCGGGCTCACTGTTGAGCGGCCAGATCGGGGCGCTGCGTCAGCGTCAATCATCCTATTGGGCGAGGTCCGCTACAACGGGAATCGATTGGCCAAGCTCACACCGTTGGCTCCCGGCGTTATCACCGACATCCGGGTTGATGTCGGTGACCGCGTCGAAGAAGGGCAGATTCTCGCGGTTATCAACTCGGTGGAAGTCGCAAGGGCGAAGTCGGCGTATCTGTCAAAGACTGCAGAGCTCGAAGCGAGAACAACCGTGTTCGAGCGTGAGCAGAAGCTCGTCGACGAGAATATTGCGGCACGGCGAGACTTCCAGGATGCTCAGGCGGCTCTCAAGCTCGCGGAGCTTGAAGTGCGTCGCACCCACCAGCAGCTCATCAACCTCGGTTTTACCGAGTCGGAAGTCGCCGACATTGCGGTCGAGCAGTCATCGTCGTCCGACCTCTACGTCAGGGCACCCTTTGGAGGTACTGTCGTCGACCGGACCGCGGTGTTGGGTGAGGCCGCTGATTCGGAGGGCTCGCTCTTCGAGATCGCCGACCTGACGACCATGTGGATCGAAATCGCAGTCCCGGAAGAACGAGTGTTTCAGATCGAGCGCGGCGGCAAAATCGTCGCGAGCGTCCGTGCTCTACCCGAACTGAAAGTACTGGGACAAATCACATGGATCAGCCCGCGCATCGATGAGCGTACGCGGATGGTTCGGGCCCGCGCGGTAGTTGCGAACGACCGCGGCATTCTTCGGCATGGCATGTTCACCGAGGTCGCCGCGATGATCGGTGGCACATCAAGCTCGTTGCTCGTCCCCGATGAATCGGTGCACGAGATCGACGGTGCACCGTTCGTGTTTGTGCGGCAGGAACCCGATCTATTCGCGGTCCGGCGCGTTGATGTTGGGCCGCACACGGCTTCCGGCACCATCGCCATTCTGGCGGGCCTCACGGAGGCCGAAGAAGTTGTGACCGGTGGGAGCTTCACCATGAAGACCGAGTTCCTCAAGTCCCGCCTCGGCGCGGGATGCGTTGACGACTGATCCGGAGCTGTCATGCTGACCCGACTTATCGAAATCTCGCTCAGGAACAGGGTGCTCGTCATCCTGCTCTTTGCGATCGCATGCGCTGCCGGTATCTACCGGATGACGCAACTCCCGATCGACGCGTTCCCCGACACGACTCCGATCCAGGTGCAGATCAACACGGTTGCGCCCGCGCTCAGCCCGGAAGAGATCGAGCAACAGATCACGCTGCCTGTCGAGCTGTCGATCGGCGGCCTCCCGGGTCTCCAGAACGTGCGCTCCGTCTCGAAGTTCGGATTCTCACAGGTCGTGGCAACGTTCGATGATGACATCCGGATCATCGACGCGAGGCAGTACATCACCGAGCGGCTCTCGGCGGTTGAGTTGCCAGACGGCGTTGGAAGGCCGGAACTCGGACCGATCGCGACAGGTCTCGGTGAGGTCTTTCACTACGTCATCCGGTCGGAGACCGGTGAGCACTCCATCGAGGAACTCCGAACTATTCACGATTGGGTGATCAAGCCCGAGCTTCGCAAGGTACCCGGCGTTGCCGAGGTCAATTCCTGGGGCGGTCTAGAGAGACAGTATCATGTTGTTGTCAAGCCGGAAGCCCTGATCAAGTTCGGCTTCACGCTTGAGGACGTGTTGCAAGCCTTGCGGCGCAACAACGCCAACGTTGGCGGCGGGCAGATCGTCACGTCGGGCGAGGCCCGGGTCGTGCGTGGCCTCGCGCGCGTCGCAACGATCGAGGAGATTGAGAACATCGTCGTCGCATCCAGCGACGGCACGCCGGTGCGTATCCGAGATGTTGCGGATGTCGAGATCGGCAGCGAGATCCGACGCGGGGCGGTTTCGGCGTACGGCGAGGGCGAGGTTGTTCTCGGGCTGGCGTTCATGCTGATGGGAGAGAACAGCCGTGTTGTGACCGAGGAACTCCGCGAGCGCCTTGAGTCGCTCGCCCCCTCACTGCCCCCTGACATTGTCGTGGATGTCGTGTACGACCGGACCGAGCTTGTCGAGCAGGTCATCAAGACGGTTGAGCACAACCTTGTGATCGGTGCGGTGCTGGTTATCGTCGTGTTGCTGATCATTTTGGGCAACATCCGAGCCGGGCTGCTCGTTGCCGTCGCGATCCCAATCTCAATGCTCTTCGCCGTCCAGGGGATGTACGAGTTTGCGATTGCCGCGAGCCTGCTCAGCCTCGGCGCGATTGACTTTGGCATCCTCGTGGATGGCTCGGTGGTCATGACGGAAGCCAATCTCCGTTCGCTGAAGGAACGTCAGCGAGAACTCGGTCGGAAGCTCTCTCCGGCCGAGCGGCTTGAATCGATCGCCAGGTCCAGTGCAGGCGTTGTCCGTCCGATCGTGTTCGGGATGGGCATCATCACGCTCGTCTTTGCACCGGTGCTGACGCTGGAAGGCATAGAAGGAAAGATGTTTCGGCCTATGGCGTGGACATTCATCTATGCGCTCCTCGGAGCATTGCTGGTAGCGGTGTTCCTGTCTCCCGTCTTGTCGTACTACTTCTTGCCGCGTCGCACGAAACCCAAGGATGCTGTTCTGCTCCGCGCATTGGCAGGGGCATACGGCTGGGCTGTCGGCGGAGCGCTTCGACTCAAGTGGATCGTGATGTTCATTGCCGTGGCCCTCCTTGGTGTTGCTGGCTTCCAGGGCACACAGATGGGCGGCGAGTTCATACCTCGGCTTAGCGAGGGGTCGATGGTCGTGAACACCATCCGCCTCGCCGGCGTATCGATCGATGAGTCAGTGCGGTACAACACTCGGATCGAGGAGGTGCTGCTCGGCGAGTTCCCAGATGAGATCGAGTACATATGGAGCCGTATCGGAACCGCAGAGGTGGCGACCGATCCCATGGGGATCGAACTGACGGACATCTTTATGACGCTCAAGCCCCGTACGGAGTGGACGAGAGCGGATACACAGTCGGCTCTGGTTGTCGAGATGGAGAAGACCATTTCGCAGTTCCCCGGCGTCAACATGGTGTTCACGCAGCCGATCGAGATGCGCATGAATGAAATGGTCTCCGGGATTCGCTCGGATATCGGGATCAAGATCTTCGGCGACGACTTCGACGAGCTGCTCCGGCTCGCTGACGATGTGCAGCGTGTGCTTCTGGACATACCCGGCGTGTCAGATATCTCGGTCGATCAGATCACAGGGCAGCCGGCCTTGTCGGTTTCCGTTGACCAGTCTCGCATCGCCCGCTTCGGTGTTGCCGCGAGCGAGGTCTTGGACTTCGTCGAGGCGATCGGAGGGATCCGCGTCGGCGAGGTGTTCGAGGGCCAGCGTGTCTTCCCGTTGGTTGTCAGATTGCCACCGACGTTCAGAGAAGATGTGGCAGCCGTCTCGTCCGTTCGTATCCCGACCGAGGGGGGCGTCGCGGTGCCGCTCTCGTCGCTGGCGTCCGTCGATCTTTCCGAGGGATCAGCCACAATCAATCGTGAATGGAGCAGAAGGCTCATCCGAGTGCAGTGCAACGTGAGCGGACGCGATCCTGCGTCGTTTGTTGAAGAAGCACGGTCAGCAATCGACACGCGAGTGCCGCTGCCGGAGGGTTATGTGCTTGAGTGGGGTGGACAGTTTGAGAACCTCGAACGCGCTAAGACTCGGCTGCTCATCGTCGTGCCTGCCGTCTTGCTCATGGTGTTCTTTCTGTTGTACTTCAGTCTGAAGAACCTGCGGGATGTCGTCATCATCTACACCTGCATTCCGTTCGCGGCGGTCGGTGCGATCTTCGCACTGTGGTGGCGGGATATCCCTTTCAGCGTCAGTGCCGCGGTCGGGTTTATCGCTCTCACCGGGATCGCGGTTCTCAACGGACAGATCCTAATCACCGCGATCCGCGATGCACTCCGCACCGAACGGCAGGGTGCGATCGCGATCATCGCGGCTTCGAAAACTCGCCTCCAACCCGTGCTCGCGACAGCGATCACCGATATCGCTGGGTTCATCCCGATGGCCATTGCAACGGGTGTGGGGAGTGAGATCCAGCGTCCACTCGCGACGGTGGTCATCGGCGGGATGGTCACCTCCACGCTCCTCACACTTTTTGTGCTTCCGGTCATCGCGTCCGTCTTTATGCGACATCACAAAGCTGATTCGGAGTCGGAGAACGGCCCGTGAGCGCGTGTCGCTGTACGGAGGAAGCGGTTGGTGTGGAGCGGCGTACGCTCCTGAGTCTGCTCGCGATCAACGGCCTGATGTTCCTCGCAGAGGCTGTTGCGGGGTGGATTGCGGAGTCGACGGCGCTCCTTGCCGACTCACTCGACATGCTGGCCGATGCCGCTGTGTACGGCATCGCGTTGTACGCGGTGCGGCGGTCCGGTAGGGCAAAGCGGACCGCTGCGAGCGTGAGCGGTGTGCTCCAGATCGTGTTGGGGCTCGGTGTGCTGGCCGAGGTCATCCGCCGCACTGTGCTCGGCAGCGAGCCAGCAAGCCTGCTCATGATTGGGGCCGGGTGTGTCGCTCTTGTCGCGAACCTCATCTGCCTGCGGCTGCTCTCGAAGCATCGGGATGGTGGCGTGCACATGCGTGCATCATGGATTTTTTCAAAGAATGACGTGGTCGCGAACACCGGCGTCATCGTCGCCGGCCTGCTCGTGATGTCGCTCGGGAGCAGGATCCCCGATCTCGTAGTGGGTTCGGTTGTGGTTGTCGTTGTTGTTCGCGGCGGAATAATGATCTTGAGAGACGCCGGTGGGGATGAGCGGGTCCCAGAAAGTTCCTGAGCCAACGGGAATAAATCTGCCCGATCGGGCGTTCGGTTCGACCGACTGAGGGTGTTTGCCTGCCAAGGTAGGGCCCGGGAGCAGTTGGCCCTCAAGCAACGCCCCTCCTCTGCCGAGGTATACTTGATCCGTGAAGTGCCGTCCCCTCGCCATCCTGCTCATCGCGATCATCGCATTGCACGCCCTCGTTGGCGGTGCGGGGGGAATGGCTGTGCTATGCCTCGGCGGCGGACATCAGCACGCTCCCGCGGAGTCGGACCACTGCGAGTCGGCGTGCGGGCATGACAGTTCTTGGCCGCTGCCCGTGCCTGCGGATGAGCACGAACACGACTGCGGCTGCACCGATATCGAGCTTGCTGTTGCCGAACTCCTCACGCTGCCTCGCGGCGACGATGGCAGCAGTTTCACGCCGGCAGTCGTCCCTGTTCCGGCGTGGGGTGTCGTGCTCGCGGAGACCGGTCTCGGTCGTCGCGGGCCTCCGAGGTCGCCGCCTTGGTTCGACCCCGGCGGGGCCCATCGGCTCGCGATCGTTGCGAGCGTTCGTCTGACCATCTGATCCTGTCTGTTCCCTCGCGCGTGCCGCGCCGGCGTTTGTCGGCCGCGGCTGTGATCGTATTGGACACCGACAGGAACACGACTCATGAACCATCTGAAACGCCCGCGACGACCGCGGGTGGCGCTACCTGGGCTCGGCTCGGCGGTCGCCTTGCTCACGCTGGTGGGTTGCCAGTCCTACGAACGGGTACCGCTGGATCTGGCCGATCACCGGGCGGCGTTCGACACGCGGCTCGACACAACAGAGCCAATCTCGCGATTTGTTGATCGTCTCGCCGAGCAGGGCCACGCCGTGCCCGATCGCTTTGACCCGAGCGACGGGCTCTCGGTCGCCGAGGGCGAGGTGCTCGCGCTCTTCTACAACGCCGACCTCCGGATCGCTCGGCTCGACGCGGGCGTGGCGCTCGCGACCTTCGAGACAGCCGGGCTGTGGGAGGACCCGCAGTTCGGATTCGACGGGGCGGAGATCCTGTCGCCCGCCGGGCCTTTCGAGTACGGGCTGACGCTGAGCCTGACGATCCCGGTGTCGGGTCGCCTGGGCGTTGAAAAGGACAGAGCCGGCGCGGCCTACGAGGCCGAGCTCCGCCGGATCGTTGATGCGGAGTGGAGCACCCGCGCCGCGGTCCGATCGGCGTGGGCGTCGTGGTCCGTGGCGTCTGAGCGGCTCCGACTGCTCTTGGAAGTCATCGGGCAGGTCGAACGCGTCGCCGAGATCACCGATCGGCTCGAAGCGGCCGGCGAACTCACCCGTGTGGAGGCTCGGCTGCTTCGGGCCGAACTTGTCCAGACCCGTGCCGATGTCGCGCAGGCCACGCTCGACGAAGCCCGGGCTCGAATCGCACTGCTTGGGCTGATGGGGCTCGCGCCGGATGCCGCCGTCGATTTGTTACCGACGATTCAGCCGGTGTTGCCGACCACTCACTCGGACACAATTGATCGCCTGATCGAGGCGAACACACTTCTCGCCGTGCGACGGGCGGAGTACCGGGTTGCCGAAGAGTCGCTCCGCCTTGAGGTGCGCAAGCAGTACCCGGACATCACGGTCGGCTCCGGGTTCGGCAGCGAAGACAACGACGATCGTGTGCTGTTGGGTGTGTCGCTTCCGATCCCGATTCTCAACACCAACCGTGCGGGAATTGCGGAAGCGCGAGCACGGCGGCAGGTCGCCCGTGTGGCGGCCGAGACCACGTTCGAGCAACTGAGCCGAGAACTCACCCTCAGCCGGGCGGCGTATGACGCGGCGCGGATGCAGCGCGCGGCGTTCGAGCGCGAACTCGTCCCGATGCTCGACGAGCAATCGGCGGAAGTCGAGCAACTGATCAACCTGGGTGAGGTCAACACGCTGCTGTTGCTTGAGACCGTCACGCGTCGATTCGACGCCAAGAGTCGGCTGCTCGACCTACGGCTCGCCGAGATCGCCGCGGCTGTCGAGATCGATCGGCTGCTCGGGCCCGATCAAACCGAGTCGCCCGTCCCGGTGTGGCCAAGCAACGACGAGAACAACCAACACACGACCAACACGTCGGCGACAGGCAACACGCCCGCCGATGCGAGCACGACAAACGAGGATTCACGATGAACAGCATCCAGCGGGCGATCGCGATCGCCCTTGCATCAACCTTGCCGTGGGCGTTGGTCGCTTGCGACAGCGGCACGAACACGAAGATGGACGAACACGCGGAGGGCGACGGGCACGATCACGGTCAAGAGGAAGCCCCGACCGATCCGAATCGCGTCGCGATCCCAGCCGCCGTGCGATCGAATCTTGGGATTAGCTTCGTGCAGGTTGAACGCCGCAGGGTGGAGCGGACGCTCCGCGTGCCGGGGCGGTTCGAGTACCTGCCCACAGCACGTCGCGAGTACCGCACCGCCATCCCTGGCCGAGTAGAACTGCTGGTCGAACAGTTCGATCGGGTTGATGCCGGTCAGCCGCTCTATCGCTTGGATTCGCCGTCGTGGCGCGAGATGCAGCAGCAGCTCGCCGACGCCACGGCGCAGATCGAGCGATTCGAGGCAAGGCTAAACACTTTCGGGCCGCTGCTTGCTGCGCACCAGCAGCACGAGGACAGCCTGCACGAGAGCGTGGCGGTCTGGAACGAGCGGGTCGAGCAGTTGCAATCGGTCCGCGAGGCCGGCGGCGGCCGGGTCGACGAATTCGCCCAGTCCCGTGCTTCCTTGGCGAGCACCCAGGCCGAGCTCGCAAACGTACTTGAAAAAAAGGCGGAACTGGACGCCGAGCGTCAGCAGACGCACGCCGATCTGCGAGCCGCCCGTGCAAGAGTTGAGTACCTGCTCGATGCAGCCTCGGCCATCGTGTCGCGATCCCGCAGCGAACTCTCGGTGGTCATCGAGACCGACCACGGACCAGAACCAGCGTGGGCAAACATCACCGGGATCGAGGTTCCGGCATCCGAGGCCGGCGTTGTCGAGATGCTCGGGCTTACCAACGGCTCGTGGGCCGACGAGAAAACGCCTGTTGTGACGGTCGTGCAGCCGGACCGGCTCAGGTTTCGAGCATCGGGGTTGCAGAGCGACCTGGGCGTGCTGCGCGACGGGCTTGTCGCCCGCATAGTGCCCCCGACGCCAACTTCTGTCGGCCGTGCCGTACCGCTGACGGACACGATGGCTGGCACAATCACCCTCGGGCTTGCCGGCGACCCGAACGACCGCACAGTCGACGTGTTCATCGTGCCAGATGAACTGCGGCCGTGGGCCCGCCCGGGCGTCTCGGCACAGCTTGAGATCGTCACCGATTCAACGGTGTCTCCCGAACTCGCCATCCCGCTTGCCGCGGTCCAGCGTGACGGCCTGACGCCGGTGATCTTCCGACGCGACCCCAGCAACCCGAACGAGGCCATCCGCATGGAAGCCGACCTCGGCAAGGACGACGGTCGCTGGGTCGCGCTGCTGAGCGGCGTGCGTGACGGCGACGAGGTTGTACTGGATGGCGCGTTCCAGCTCATGCTCGCCACGAGCGGTTCGATCCAGAAGGGTGGACACTTCCATTCGGATGGCACCTTCCACGAAGGGGAGGACTAAGCCATGCTGAAAGCCGTCATCCGATTCTCTCTCCGATACTCAACACTTGTACTGATCGCGGCCGTCATGGTCGTTGGCTACGCCGGCTACCGCTTGCCGCGCATGAGCGTGGATGTCTTCCCCGAGCTCAACGCCCCGACCGTGACCATCATGGCCGAGGCCGGCGGGCTCGCCGCCGACGAGGTCGAGCAGTACGTCACCTTTCCGATCGAGACCGCCGTCAACGGCATGACCGGCGTGCGCCGTGTCAGAAGCGCGAGCGCGATCGGTCTTGGCATCGTCTGGGTCGATCTCGAATGGGGTTCTGATCTGTTCGACGCCCGGCAGCTCGTGGCCGAGCGCCTCGTCACCGCCCGTGAGAACCTCCCCGACGAGGTCGAACCTTTCATCACGCCGATCACGTCCATCGCCGGCGAGATCATGCTGATCTCGCTCTCGTCGCCCGACGAGTCGGTCAGCCCGATGCAGATGCGCTCGTTCGGCGAGTTCGAGCTGCGCACCAAGATCCTCGCTGTGCCTGGGGTTGCACAGGTCGTTGCGATCGGTGGCGAACTGCCCGAGTATCAGGTCAATGTCGATCAGGAACGCCTGCGGCTGTACGACCTGACGATCACTGATGTGGTCGAGGCCGCGGGCGGCGCGCACAGCACCGCCAGCGGCGGGTACCTCGTCAACGTTGACAGCTTCGAGATCCCCATCCGCCAGCAGAGCCGGGTCACGCGACCGGAGGACATCGCCAGCACCATCATCAAGTACCACGAGGGCGTCGCGGTCACGATCGGGCAGGTCGCCGATGTGCGGCTCGGCTCGGCCCTCAAGCGGGGCACGGCGTCGGAAGGCGGCACTCCCGCCGTGGTGCTCTCGATCCAGAAATCGCCCGGCACCAACACGCTCGCCCTTACCGACAGCCTCGACGCCCTCTTCGATCAGATCGAGCCGACGCTGCCCGCGGGCGTAGAACTCAACCGGGATGTTGTCCGCCAGTCGCACTTCATCGATCGCGCCGTCCACAACGTCACCAAGGTGCTCGGCGAGGCGATCATCATCGTCCTCCTCGTGCTCGTGCTGTTCCTGATGAATCTTCGGACCACGCTGATCACGCTCACCGCGATCCCGATCTCGCTGGCCGTGGGCTTGCTGATGATGGATGCGTTGAATCTGGGTTTGAACGTCATGACCCTCGGCGGCCTGACAGTAGCGATCGGCGTGCTCGTGGATGACGCGATCATCGACGTAGAAAATGTGTTTCGCCGGCTCAAGCAGAACCGGGCACAGCCTGAATCAGAGCAACGCCCGTTCACAGAGGTGATCTTCGACGCGAGCAACGAGATCCGACCGGCGATGGTGTTCGCGACCGTCATCATTGTGATGGTGTTCGTGCCGCTGCTCTTTCTGCAGGGTCTGGAAGGTCGGTTCTTCCAGCCGCTGGCGCTCACCTACATGATCTCGATTCTCGCTTCGCTAGCGGTGGCGCTCACGGTCGTCCCGGCGATGTGCCGGTTCCTGCTCAAGGGCCGCCTCGGTGGCAAGCATGGCGAGCAGGATGGTTTCCTTGTGCGACTGCTCAAGCGGGCGTATGAGCCCGCACTCCGCGCCGCCATTCGGCTGCGTTTGTGGGTGCTTGGGGCCGCTGGACTCGTGACAGCCGCGGCGTTGCTGCTCGCGAGTACGTTCGGTAGTTCGTTCCTTCCCTCGTTCAATGAGGGGACGTTCACCGTCTTCCTGCTCGCCCCTCCCGGCACGTCGATCGTCGAGAGCGATCGTCTCGCCACCGAGGTCGAGAAGCAGCTCGTCGAGATCGAGGGTGTGCGGTCGGTCTCGCGCCGCACGGGCCGGGCCGAGCGTGACGAGCACGCCGAGCCGGTCAGCAACTCGGAGATCGAGGTCACCGTCGATGCTGGCAGCGACCGCTTCGAGGTCCGCGAGGACATCGACCGCATCCTCGGATCGGTCCCGGGCATCACCACTATGGTCGGCCAGCCCATCGAACACCGGCTCAGCCATGTCCTGTCCGGCACGCCCGCGGCGATCGCGATCAACGTCTTCGGTGAGAACCTCACCGAGCTGCGTCGCGTGGCCAAAGAGATCGAAGGCGAACTACAGAGCCTCCCCGGTGCGCGCGATGTGAACGCCAACCGCGAGGTCATGATCACCTCGCTCCCGATCCGCTACCGCCACGCCGAACTCGCGGCCGCTGGGCTCAGTCCCGCCGATGCTGCCGAGCAGGTCCGTGAAGCCATCTACGGCGAGGTTGTCGACACGGTGAACCAGGGCGTGCGCCAGTACGACCTCGTCGTCCGGCTTGCGCCCGAGGAGCGGGAGTCGATCGCACAGGTGCGTGACCTGCTGCTCCGAGGCCGCGGCGGCGCAACCGTCCGGCTCAGCGATGTTGCCGATATCGGCCCCGAGCGTTCCAGCAATCTCATTACACGCGAGAACGCGCAGCGGAAGGCCGTTGTGTCACTCAACGTCGCCGAGGGATCCAACCTCGGCGACTTGGTCGCACAGGTTCAGGAACGTGTCGATCCGATCGTGCAGAGCGCTGGCATGACCGTGTCCTACGGCGGGCAGTTCGAGGCCCAGCAGTCCGCGTCGCGCACGATCCTTGTCGCGGGCGTGGCCGTCGCGCTCATCATGCTCATGCTACTCCAGATTTCGACCGGCTCGATGCGTGCGGCGGTTCTCGTCATGCTCAACATGCCGCTCGCGCTCATCGGCGGCATCGCCGCGATCTACCTCACCGAGGGCGGCGGGCCGATCGCCAACACACTGGCCCTCGTCGGCATCGGCGGCCCCTACATCCCGCCGGTGATCTCCATCGCGAGTTTGGTCGGGTTCATCACGCTCTTTGGCATCGCCGTCCGCAACGGCATCCTGCTGATCAACCACTACAACCATCTCATGGAGGCCGAAGGGGTGCCGATGGGCGAGGCGATCGTCCAAGGGTCGATGGAGCGGCTTGTGCCGATCCTCATGACCGCGATCTCGGCCGCTCTCGGCCTCGTCCCTCTGGCCCTCGCGGCCGGCGAGCCCGGCAGCGAGCTGCTCGCCCCGCTCGCGATCGTCACACTCGGCGGTCTGCTGACCTCCACATTCCTGAACCTCATCGTTGTCCCCGCTGGCTACTCGCTGGTGTTCGGACACAAGCTCGAACCGCGGCAACGTTCGTCGCGGTCATTCATGACACGGATCGCCGGTGCACTCCGCCCGGCAAAAGCCACGGTCAACACCAAGGAGAACTGACATGACCGATCTGACCAAGCTGTTCCTCGTCTCGCTCGCCGCCGCATCGCTGACGCTGTCCGGGTGCGGAAACGAGTCCGGCTCGTCCAACGCCGCTGGCCAGTCCGAACATAGCGATCATGACGGCCATGACCACGATGCCGAGGGTCATGAAGATCATGACCACGATGCTGAAGGACATGAGGATCACGATCACGGCGATGATGACCACGGCGATCACGGCGCTGAGCGCGACCTCGGCTCGGTAACCATCGCCGGCACCACATACCGCGTTTCCATGGGGGGCGAGATCGAGCCGTCCGCAACCGTTCACCTCGACATCGAGCGCACCGACGGCCCCGAGCCTGCCGCGATCCGCGTCTGGATCGGCGACGAGGCGGGCACCGGGGCATTGAAGAGCAAGGCGATGGGCAGCAGCGGCGACTACCACGCCGACGCCGAGGCCCCAGCCAATGTGTCGCTCCCGACTTCCCTATGGATCGAAATCGAGACCGCCAACGGAACCCGCGAGTCCGGGTCGATCAATATCAACTAAAGAGGTACGCATGGGCGGGCACCATCACCATTCGGCCGACACAGGCACCCGCCGCCTCGCATGGGCGGTCGCGATCAACATGCTGCTGACCGTTGCCCAGGTAGTCGGCGGTCTGCTTTCCGGCAGCCTTGCGTTGATCGCTGACGCGTTGCACAACTTCAGCGACGCCGCAGGACTCCTCCTCGCCTTGGTCGCACGCCGCATCTCCAAGCGACCTGCCGACGAGCGGCGAACCTTCGGCTACGGCCGCGCTGAAGTGGTCGGTGGTCTCATCAACCTGACCTCCATCATGGTGATCGCGGGCTACCTACTTATCGAAGCGATCACTCGGACCTTTGATCGTCCAGACATCGACGGCTGGATGGTGGTGATCGTGGCAGGGATCGCTTTGGTCGTGGATGCGGCGACCGCCGTGCTTACCTACTCGATGTCCAAGGACAGCGTAAACCTCAAGGCGGCGTTTCTGCACAACCTCGCTGACGCGCTCGCCTCGGTTGCCGTGATCGTCACTGGCACGCTCATCATCCTTTTCGACTGGTATTGGACCGACATTGTCGCGACGGTTGGTATCTCGGTATACATCGTCTGGATCTCATGGAAGCCCATGAAGCGGTGCATACGGATCCTCATGCAGAGCGTCCCGGAAGGGTTATCGATTGATGAGATCTGGCAAGTCATCGCAGGTGTCGACGGCGTCGATGCGGTCGCCCATCTTCATGTCTGGCCGATCGACGAGGGCTCCGTCGCCGCTGAGGTTCGTATCTCGATGGCGGACGACGCCAGCATCATTGACGCACACATCGTGTGTTCTCAGGTGCGGGCCCAACTCCAAGACCGCTTCGGAATCGACCATGTGACTGTCGAGATAGTGCCGCCCAGCGTTCTTGCGGATCCACGCCCTGATTCGGGTTGAGGAGCTCAGCGTGGGCGACCTTGCAGAAGAAACCGGGATGACCATCCAGGCCGTCTCGAATCAACTACAACGCCTGGCCGAGGTCGGCGTGGTTGGCAAGCGGCGCGACGGGCTTCAAGCTATGTATCGCGTGATCGATCCCTGCGTGCCGGTGCTCCTCGAACGAGGCTGGTGTCACATCGATGAGTACGACACGGCTGATGATGCCGGGGGATCGATCGGGCTCGCGATACACGCCCACTGATTTCACTGAGTGATGCTAATCAGAGGCACCTATCACGTCATTGATGATCTGACGCCATGCACTTCCAGAGCTAAGACCTGGCCGCGCCATGATGGGAGACTCATCAAAGTAATTCGCGTCCTGTTTGCCTCGGAATGAGCAGCGTGAGTTCCGCAATGGCAGTGGGCCTAGAACTGGCCTTGATACGTCAATCTGAAGCGGTTCGAATCGCATCGGATGACTTGGGATCGATCGACGCAAGATGCTTATAGACAGACAATTACGCACACTGATCCCATTTGCGGCTCGTGGGCCGTGCCCAGCCGACACAGTCCCCCCCTCTCCGCTTCCATGAAGAACCGCGTTTCTGATAAAGGAACGCGGTTTTTCATTCCAGCGTGCTCCACTCCGGTCAGCATTCCGCCAGGCCGACCGTGACCGACAGTTTGACGGCCAGACCCCCGAGCGAGGTCTCCTTGTACCGCTCGTTCATCTGCTTGGCGGTGTCCCACATCGCCTCGATCACCTCGTCCAGCGAGACGCGGGCGAACGCGGGGTCAGACTGCTCGGCCAGCGTGGCCGCCGCGATGGCCTTGAGGGCCCCCATGGCGTTCCGCTCGATGCAGGGGATCTGGACGAGCCCGCCCACGGGGTCGCAGGTCATGCCGAGGTGGTGCTCCATCGCGATCTCGGCGGCCATGAGCACCTGTGCGGGCGAGGCACCGATCAGTTCGGCCAGCCCGGCGGCCGCCATCGCGCTGGAAACGCCGATCTCCGCCTGGCAGCCGCCCATGGCCGCGCTGATCGTGGCGTTCTGCTTGAACAACGCGCCGATCTGGCCCGCGGTCAGCAGGAAACGCACCACGTCGTCCTCGGTCATCGGCTCGGGCCCGAAGCAGGCCCGGTACATCATCACGGCTGGGATCACGCCGGCCGCCCCGTTGGTCGGTGCGGTGACCACCCGGCCCATGGCCGCGTTCTCCTCGTTGACCGCGATCGCGTAGCAGCTGACCACCCGGACGATCTGGTCGAAGGGCAGGTTCGCGTCGCGGACGGTCTTGATGAGCCGCTCGATGTCCTCGCGCTGGATGTCGGGGACAATGTCCCGGAGGAACGAGGCCGCCCGACGCTTGACGTTCAGCCCGCCGGGAAGCACGCCCTCGATGCGGCAGCCCCGCCGGGCCGATTCGCGCATGGTCTGCCAGATGTGGGCCGCCTGCTCTCGGACCTGTTGCTCCGTGAACCAGGTCAGTTCGTTCGCCATGACCACGCCCGAGACCGGCAGGCCGGTCTCGTGGCAGCAGCGCAGGAGGTCCTTGGCGTGCCGGATCGGGTGGGGCGGCATGGCCCTGCCCCCGATGGCCTCGCCCTCGACCTCGCCCTCCGCGGATACGAAGCCGCCCCCGACCGAGAAGTACGTCCGGACCACCTCCCGATCCGGCAGCACCGCGATGCAGCGCATCGCGTTGGCGTGCTCGGGGTGCCGCTCGTTTCGTAGGAAACGGATGTCCTGCGACGGGTCGAACTCCACCTCGCGACCGTCGAGGCGGATCTGCTTGGAGCCGGCGAGAAAGGTCAGCTTCGGCTCGATGGAGTCGACCGCGATCGTCTCCGGCTCCTCCCCGAGCACCGCCAGACAGATGGCTTTGTCGGTGGCGTGACCGCGGCCGGTCAGGGCGAGACTGCCCAGCAACTCGAACCGGAGGCGAAGCGTTCTGTCGAGATCGCCCGACGCGCCGATCTCGGCCAGAAACCGCTGCACGATCCGCCAGGGGCCGAGCGTGTGCGAACTCGAAGGCCCCACACCCACCTTGAACATGTCGAACGTGCTGATCGTCGGCATCCGGCATCCCTCCGCGGCCTGAAGAGTCTATGGGGCCAGTTCCGGATCGCAAGTTCGAGCGTCGGGTTCGTTCCGCCGATCAGGCCTGAGCGAGCCCGTCGCGCGGGAGGGTGTCGGCGAGCAGGTCGCCCATGGCGCGTTGTTCAGGGGGCCGCCCGATCAACCCTTGCCTGATTTCGATCTCCACGCCGGCGTACCGGTCGGCGGGAAAGAGCGTTCGGAGATGGGTCGTCAGGCCGTCATCGGTTCCCAGGTACGGTTCGTTGAACCGCACCCGCAGGTCGGAGGCCGACCGCTCCAGGTTGGCGCCCCACGCGGTGCAGAGCGAGGCCTCGCTGGGGCGGTCCGGATCGAAGAGCAGGCCGATGTCCATGTGCCGCGGCTTGTTGTCGAGCACGTCGGTGAACGAGTGAGCCCCGAGGTGCAGGACCCGGTCGCCGCGTTGGACGAACGCGTCGATGGTCGACTCCACCGAGCGGCGGTGGGGGACGTAGAAATCGTGGAACACCTCCCGCCGCTGCTCGACCGGCCGATCACGCCCGAACTCACTGAACAGGCCTGGATGGTCGGGCGATCGGTTGGTCTCGATCAGCAGCCGGGTGACCGCGGTGTGGATCAGCGGCGCGGCCAGCCTGGCCGCGAGGCGCATGCCGTATCCCAAAGACCCGATGTCCCATCCCCGGTGCGAGTCGAGCGCACTTGCTCCGTTGACGAACCACCCGGCGTACGGCGCAGGCACTTCGTTGCCGGCGTGCTCGCACGTGACCAGGATCGCGGTGTGCCGCCACGCGGGCTGTTCAGGGCTCACGGAACGCCTCGCCCATCGCCAGGCAATCGCACAGCCGTCCGTAGATCGCCCGGAGGCGTTCGCGATTCGGGTTCGCTCCGGCCGCACGCCGGATCCGTGTCGAAAGCGTGCCGCCCGCCACCAAGCCCGCGACCGCCGTATCACCCGGACAGAGTTGTTCGGCGAGCCGGGCCCAGATCTCCCCGGCGCGGCACTGACCACCCCGAAGACCGAAGGCATCGAGCAGGTCTGGGCTGTGGATCATGGCAAACTCCGCCGAGCGGATCGTGTCCAGGAGCGCGGCGTGCAGGGCTTCTGTGCCCGCCCGCTTCTGGATGGCGTACGCCGACCAGCGTTCTTCCGTCAGCGCCCGGACCGCCGCGCACACGAGGCGCACGACCGCCAGATCCGCGGCCGGGCATTCCTGGATATCGATCACCCGGATCTCGATCGCGCCCCGGTCGAAGCGGGCGATGCAGCCGCGAGCGTTGGCGAACTCGTGGCGAAGCACCCCGGCGGGGTCCAGCGGTGCGAGCTGCTCGTACAGCCGGCCCATGATCTCGTCGTTGTACGCCGCGCGTGAGTACACAGGCTCAGGGATGACCCGCCCGGCCATGAGGGGCACCCTCTTCGAGTTGTTGCGGTACACCTCCAGCCGGTGGTCCGCCAGATCGGACAGTTGGCCGTCCACCGCGGGCGAGCTGGCCGCCAGCGCCGGGATGAGCGGCAGCACCAGGCGGATCGCGGCGTGCAGTCGCCCGAACTCGTCGTCGTTGCCGAACGGCAGATTGATGTGCGTGCTCTGCAGGTTGGCCCAGCCGTGGCCCTTGCACCCGAAGATCCGGTCGTACGCCTGATAAATCTCCGTGTTCTCGTGCGGCCACAGACGCATCTCGCTGTCCGGGTCCATCCACGGGTGCATGCCGGTGGGCATCAGCCGGCATCCCATCGGCTCGAGCATCGCGTTGATGCGGCCGACGTGACTCTGGAACAGGTCGCCGAGGCCGTCGAGCGTGCGAACCGGTCGCGTGGACTTGATCTCCACGATGTGAAGGGCCAGTTCGTTGGACCACGAGACCACGCCGTCCGGCCCGTCGGGCTCGAAGTCCGAGGTGTCGTGCCCGGCCGCGGCGCGAAAGAGGGCGTCGGCGACGGGTCGCACGTCGAGCGTCCGTCTGTCGACGATCATGTACTCGAGTTCAACGCCGTACGCCTCGGAGAGCCCGAGCGGATAGGCGTATCCGGGTCCGGCGGCGGTCATGCTCGAGGTTCCTCGAAGCAGCGCAGGAAATAGTCCATCACCGCCAGGTACAGCCGGTCGCCCAGGACGGCGTCCTCCACGCCCGCGTCGATGTTGGGATTGTCGTTGACCTCGATGACCATCGCCTTGCCGCCGACCACCTTCAGATCGACGCCGTACAGCCCTTCGCCCATGAGCCCCGCGGCCTTGATCGAGAGCTTCAAGACCTCGTCGGGCACGGCCTGCACCGGGACCGTCTGGTAGTCCCCGTACTCCATCTCCTGGCCGACCCGCTGGACGATCTGCCA